>Ga0073928_10009478_pt1 | contig 11841 bp, 7 predicted proteins | sample PaiPotPPA55metaG_FD_76969 | JGI IMG/M metagenome (GOLD analysis project Ga0073928, IMG submission 76969) | Iron sulfur acid spring bacterial and archeal communities from Banff, Canada, to study Microbial Dark Matter (Phase II) - Paint Pots PPA... ...
CGGGGAAAGCGTCGAGCGGTGCCAAGTGTTGAGTAAGCTCGGCCGAGCTTTGTTTGGCATCGGCATCACCGAGCGGGGGAGCGAACTGATGCGCACCGCCACCACTCTGGCGCGGCATCTCAAAGACGGTCGCGCGTTGTGCGATGCGCTGCTCTGCGAGCATGTTACGACTACCGGCCGCCCGTGGTCCGAACGCCAATTCTCGGAACGTCGCGCGGCTCTTGACGAGGCGTTCGCAGTCGCCGAGGAAGTCGGCGACCCGCTTCTGATTACACAGGTGATTCACCGGCGAGCGCCCGCGCTGCTGGAGATGGCCGATCTTCCGGGCTTCGAGGCATCGCTGACTCGCCTTGGCAAAATGGCAGAATCGCATCAAGCCACCGACGTGTGGCTTCTGAACTGCACACGCGCCGTGCAGGCCATTTTGCATGGCGATTTTGCCGAGGGCGAGCGCCTGGCGGAGGCGGCGCTGGAGACCGGACGCGAATCGCAAGGGGAGATCGCCACCGGCGTCTACGGCGTGCAGATGTTCACGATCCGCCGAGAGCAGGGACGCCTTGCCGAGGTCGCTCCATTGTTCCGCCGCTTCCTCGACGAGCACCCGGAAGACGCGGCGTGGCGGCCGGGTCTGGCGGTGATCGCCAGCGATCTCGGTTTCAAGGAGCCGGCGCGACAGGCATTCGAGAAGCTCGCGGCCGACGGCTTCGCGTTCCCAGTCGACGCCAAACGCAATCTGACCCTGTCGTACCTTGCCGAGGTTTGCACCCGCCTCGGCGATGCCGACCGCGCTGAACAGTTGTACGATCTGCTGCTGCCTTATCGCGATGTTGCGGTCGTTGCCCCGGTATCGACGGTCTGTTGCGGCGCCAACGCGCGATACCTCGGCATGCTCGCCGGCGTCCTGGGCGATTGGCCCACGGCCGAAGAGCATTTCGCGGCAGCCCTCGCGATCGAGGAGCGGCTCAAAGCCTGGCCGTGGCTCGCGCACACGCAATACGAATTCGCGGCAGTGCTGTTGGCGCGCGGCGAACGCGGCGACCGGCCCCGGACCGACAGCCTGCTCGCCGCTGCGGCGGAAACGACGCAGCGGCTCGGCATGGCTTCGCTGCTGCGTCAGATCGCCGCGCTGCACGACTGATTTATCAACCGCAGACCGACACTCTGGGTTAAAGTCACCTCCCGACTACGAAATGCTAAGAAGAGGGCGCCATGCCACGCTTTCTGATCGAGCGGAACTTTGCCGCGGAGCTCAACATCACCAAGGAGGACGCCGACCAGGTGCGGCGCATCAACGACGACGAGGGCGTCAAGTGGCTGTTTTCGTTCCTCAGCCCCGACAAAAGAAAGACCTACTGCCTCTACGAGGCCCCCAGCGCTGAGGCGATCCGCGCCGCCGCCCGCCGCGCCAACGTCCCTGCCGACGTGATCGTCGAAGTCTCGGAATTGAGGCCGGAGATGTTCGCTTGAAGCATTCCAGCCGGGTGCTCCTGGGCACCGCAGATCCGTTGCGAGGCTATCTCGAGGCTCGCTCAACCGCCGAAACCCGGTTCGTCAGCAATCCCGGATTCATACTAGCTCGTCGAGCAGCGCTTTTGCCTCTTTCAGGTCGGCGGTATCGAACCCCTCGGTGAACCAGCCGTAGACCGGCGCCAGCAAATCGCGCGCTTCGCTACGGCAGCCCCGCTCGCCCCGCAGCCGGGCCAGGCTAACCGCGGCGCGCAATTCCAGAGATTTCGCTCGTTGGGCTTGCGCAATGCGGATCGCTTGCGCAAGAGAGGCTTGGCCTTCCTCGATCTTGCTTTCGGCGATCAGCACGGTACCGGTAAGGCGATGCAGTTCCGCATCCCACACATGCTCGCCGGTGGCCCCCGCTATCTCTAATCCCTCCCGCAGGGCGGCCAGCGCCGCCGCGCGATCGCCGTGCCGGGCCAAGCCCTCAGCCAGAAACGTCAAGCCATAATGCAAGAAAATAGTGCGCCCGAGCCCGGTCGATTTCGTTACGCCCGCGCGAATGCAGGCGATCGCTTCGTCGACGGCACCTTGTCCGAGCAGAGCCACGCCGCGCAACATGCCAGGTTCGTGTACCAACGAGAGCCGTTGTTCCGCAGCCAGCATCTCGGCGGCTTCGAGTTGGCGCAGGGCTCGTTCGGGCTCACGGCGATTGAGGTAAACCACCGAGGAATTACTGAGAGCGAGACTCAGCGTGAACGGATGCGCTATCCGCTCCGCCAGCGCCAAAGCATCAGCGATACGTGCGCCCGCCTTCTCGGGATACCCGAGCAACCATTCAACCTGAGCGCCAACATTCCCGGCGCAGACACCGGGATCATGTCCGCCATAGACGAGACGATGCGACGCATGCTTCGTCGGGTCGTAGAGAAGACGCCCGGCATCGGCATGCTCGCAAGCTTTTGCCTGATTCCCGGCAGCCCAACACATCATCCAGCCGCTATGATGCGCCTGGAGCCGCAATCCATCGTCTCCCTCCCGTTCAGTCATCCTCAGCAATCTCTCAGAAAGGGGGCTGGCGGCGGCTATTCCTCCGGACAGTGCAGTTGACTGCCACACCCCATAGAGGGCCTCAAACCGATGTCGCGGTGCGCCGCTTATCTCAGCAAGCTCGTGCGCTCGCATATAAGCCGACTTCGCTGCGGCGGCGCCTTTGGCGGTAAACAGACAAAGCCCCAATGCCAATCTCAGCTGGATTTCGCTTCCGTTCCGGGCCGGGCCCTCCGGTAGCGAATGCAGCAGGCTGAGACCCTGCTCGAAATGGGCAACCGCTTCTGGGTAAGTGAATTGCGCCGCGGCATGTTGGCCCGCCCTCAGCCATTGATCGACAGAACGCTCGACGTTGCCGGCGGCCGCCAGGTGATGGGCGAGCAATTCGGGTTGGCGTTCGACGAGATCGGGGACATGCGCTTCCAGTGCCGCCGCGACCCGGGCGTGCAATTCCTGGCGCCGCCCGCGCAACAGCGTCGAGTACGCCGCGTCCTGCACCAGCGCATGCTTGAACAGGTAGGAGGCATGCGGAGCGGTGCCGCGGCAGAATAGGAGTCCCGCCTCGCTAAGCTGATCCAACGCGGCCTGCAGCTCACCCTCCGGACGCGTTGCCACCGGCTCGATTAATTCATATGCAAACTCGCGGCCGAGCACCGCGCCGATCTGCGCAATCTCCTTGGCGACCGGCCCGAGCCGATCGAGCCGCGCCATCAATGACGCATGCAACGTCGCCGGCACCGACAGGGCCGTCTGCGATGTCGTCGCCAGCACCGCGGTCACCCGGTCTCCCTGCGCGGCGCTTTCCAGCACCGCCTTGGTCAGCTCCTCAACGAAGAGCGGCACCCCGTCGGTGCGCTCGACGATCTCGGCGACGATCTCGGCGGTGAGCGCGGCATTGCCGGCCAGAGTTTGCACCAGCGCCTCGCCCTCGCGTTCGCCGAGCCGATTGAGAGCCAAGCTCGTGACGTGAGCGCGCCCACCCCAGGGCGGCTGAAATTCGGGGCGGAAGGTGATCACCAGCAGCACCGGCAGCCGTCGTGCCCGGTCGACGGTCAAGTCCAAGAGCTCGCGCGCGGTCGGGTCGATCCAGTGGGCGTCCTCGAACACCATCAGCACCGGCCGGTGCTGTGCCTCGGCTTCGAGCTGGTTGACCAATGCCTCGAACAGTTTCTCGCGTTTGCGCTGCGGACTGAGGTTGAGATCGGCGGCAGAACTCGGCAGCGACAGGAGCTCGCTCAACAGCGTGATATCGTCGTCATCCCGCGTGCCGGGGGAGAGGAGCTCCCGCAGTTTGCCGAGCCTGGCTTCGACCGTATCATCGCGGGCAAACCCCGCGGCCCGTTCAAGCTGGGCGATGAAGGGATGGAGCGCGCTGTCCTGGTGGTGCGGCGAGCAGAAATAGCGCAGGCGGGTATGGGGCTCGGCTTCGATGTGTTCGTACAGCGCCGCGGTGAGCCGCGATTTGCCGATGCCCGGCTCGCCGCAAATTAGCACCACCCGTCCTTCGCCGCTCTTCGCCTGTTGCCAACCGCGGATCAGCAGCTCGACTTCCTCCTCACGCCCGACGAGCGGCGTCTCCCCCGAGCGCAGCGCCTCGAACCGGCTCACCGCACCACTCTCGCCCAAGACGCGCCAGGCGCGTTGCGGCTCGCTAAAGCCGGCAAGTTGCTGTGATCCGAGGTCTTCCAGATCGAACAACCCGCCGATCTGTTGCCGTGTGCTGGTGGCAATGACCAGACTGGCCGGCGCCGCAAGCGCTTGCAGCCGCGCCGCGAGGTTGGGGGTCTCCCCGACCACCGCTTGTTCCTGCGCCGAGCCCTCGCCGATCAGATCGCCGACGACCACCAGCCCGGTGGCGATGCCGACCCGCGCTTGCAGCTTGGTGGATTTGACGTCGAGGCGGCCAACGGCGCCGATCAAGCCCAGCCCTGCCCGGACCGCCCGCTCGGTATCGTCCTCATGGGCTCGCGGGTAGCCGAAATAGACGAGAATGCCGTCGCCCATGTACTTGGCGACAAAGCCGTCGAACCCGGCGACGAACTCGGCGACCGCGCGGTGATAGGCACCGATGACCTCACGCAAATCCTCCGGGTCAAATCGGGTCGAGAGTGCCGTCGAGCCGACCAGATCGCAGAACATCACCGTCAGCTGTCGGCGTTCGGCGTTGATTGTCGGAGGGGAGATTGGAGCGGATGTCGCGCTCGCCGCTGACTGAGCCACGGTTAGGAGCTCCGTCCCCAAGCCGGCGATCGCGGCCAGCAGCTTGCGCCGGTGGCCGACCGAGGTCACGCCGATGCTGATCAGGTCGTCAGCCGTCAGCTCCGGCAGCACTTCGCCGTCGACATCGTTGTCGCGGAACGCAGGCGCGTATCGTTCGAGCCCCAACCCGCGTAGCCACGCTGCTACGTCCATGCGGTGATCCTCGGCTCGGAGGAGCGGTAACCTCTCATGGACGAGGATATTCCTCGGCCTGTCGACCTGCCAGCGGCAGCGCTGAAATAAACGCACTGTCGGGTGTCGTGGCGACCAGCAGCAAATGGCAGCTTTGCAAAGATGGACACCGCGGGCCGGGCAAATCGGGGACGGCAGAAATCCACCCCCCCGGCAGGTCGCCTCGGCCGCCCTGAACGCCGGGTTGCGCGAAGACTCCGGCCGTTCGTCCCTCCACGGACAAGCGGCAGGGCTCGACCCAAATGAGACCTTCGCCGCGGCAAGGGCGATCTGCGGAGTTCGTTCGAAAGCTGTCCCTTCGCACCTAAGTCCGCGAAGCTCCCGTCAGGCCCAGGAGGGCTAGCAGGTGACCTTTACCACGCGTTCCAGTGGATTACGCTCTCCAGCGGTTCGCGCCAGGCCGGCTTGAAATTAGCTCCTCTCGTATGGGCGACGGGGATTAGGCAGGCCTGCGTAACCTCGGCATAGGGAATACCCAGCACTTGTGCAGCTTCCTCCTCGAACAAAAGATGCAGGCAGGTCCAGGCGCTCCCGAGACCGCGGGCGCGGGCAGCGAGCATGAAGCTCCACGCCGCCGGGCAGATGGTTCCCCACGAGGCGCTCTGCATCACTAGGGGCTCGGCCTCGATCCGCCCCATGAAGCAAGGGATCACAAAGACGGGGACTTCGTGCAAATGGTCCGCCAGGTACTGAGCTGAGTCAGTCACGCGGCTCTGCATCGCCTGATGAACTGCATTCGGGAAGGACAGGTTGGGCGCTGCAACGGGGAGTGTGAGGTAAATGTCCCATGCTCTCTTGTAGATCGCGGCCAAGGCGGCCCGCTTCGCCGGGTCGGTGACAACCACGAAACTCCAGTGCTGCATGTTGGAGGCGGCCGGTGCCTGAATCGCGATCTGCAGGCATTCCCTGATTGTCTCCTGGTCGACAGGGCGCTCCACATCGAGCCGCTTGCGCACCGACCGCGTCGTGGTCAGCAATTCGTCAGGAGTGAGCGGCAGGAGCTGCGCCATATCATCCCCCAGAATAGTAGGGCGGGACCCTCTCTGGTTCTCCGCGCCGGCGAGCCTCATCGTCGCGTTTTTTAACTTGAGTGGCAACAAAGTCCGCCCCGATTGCGTGCTCTCGGCAAAACCGCCTGAATGCATGGCTGTTTGGGTCGACCTCAGCGGTTCGATGGCGGCGCCTTGGCGAACTTTGCCGTCCGGCCGCGTCCCGGCGAAGGACGCGCGTCCACCCGACCCAGCGCTTCACCCCGGCTGCCCTGAACGCCGGGTTTGCGCAGGATTGCAGCCGTTGGCGTGACGACGGCGGAGCCACCGGGTTCGACCCTAAAGAGACATTCGTGGCGCGCCAGCGGATGGTCGGACCGGTCAGAAAGCGGTCGTTCGCGCCAGACCGCCGGCCACGCTCACGATAGGATCACGTCAGTTCGTCGAGCAGCGCCTTTGCGTCTTTCAGGTCGGCGGTGTCGAAGCCCTCGGTGAACCAGCCGTAAACCGGTGTGAGAAGATCGCGGGCTTCGGCATGGCGGCCCTGATCGCGCCAGAGGCAGGCGAGGCTTCGACACGCCCGCAATTCCCAAGATTTTGCTTGTTGCTGGCACGCCGTTTCGATTGCATTTCGGTAGCTCTGCTCTGCTTGGCCTTCCGTGGAGGTGGCGGACGCCAGCAATAGATCACCTTCGATCCGATGCAGCTCTGCGGCCCACCACTTTTCGCCCTCCAATGCTCGTGCCTCGACGATCGCCGACTGTCCCTCTGTGATCCGGCCGGCGCGCCGGTATCCCTCTGCCAACAAGGCGAGATATTGGGTCAGGCTAGCCTGGGCTCCGGTCGCTCGATACTCGGCCAATCCCTCCGAGAGCTCGATGAGGGCACCCCGATCGTCTCCTTTCGCCGACAATGCCCAGCCGCGCAACACACGCAGCATTGCGATGCGCATTCGATATCCCTGATCTTGGGAAATTGCCCAAGCCGCCTCGAGACAACCCAAGGCGGCGTCCGGCTCACCGCGTAACAGATGGGTGTTGCCAGCACTGTTGAGCGCGTCTTCGAGATTCTGCGGATGACCACGCCCGTTAGCCTGCGTTATTGCCTCGCGTGCCGCGGCGAAAGCTCGGTCAGGGTAGCCGAGAAACCATTCGTTCCAAGCCATAGTTGAAAGACTCTTGGTGCCCGGGTCATGGCCTGCGATCAATAGGCCGACAAGGTGGTCGCTAGGGTCATACGCCGCAAGCGCATCCGCAAGATGCGCTCGCGCTTCAGCGAAACAGCCCATATAGCAGCACGTGTGCCCAAGATTGGAACACGCCTGAGCGATGAAGACACGATCACGCTCGCGCTTAGCGAGTTCAAGAGCCTTAGCGGCGTAATTCTTGGCGGCGAGGAATCTTCCCTGCACCTGGTTTTACGGTTCTTAGTGTCCGACTCAAAATGCAGACTGGGCGTGTATTAACCTTCCCAATCTACGCATAAGTAGTTTGGCGCTGTCGAGGAAGAGCCATGCAAGAGCGCTTTCCAGGCTGGCCTCGAAGTCCTTGGCGAGGCGGCGGTTGCGATTGAGCCAAGCGAAAGTGCGCTCGACAACCCAGCGCCGCGGCAGAACCACAAAGCCGGTCGCCGTATCGCTGCGCTTGACGATCTGAACCGTCCACCGGCCGATCTTGTCGAGGGCAGTGGCCAGCTTGGCCCCGGCATAGCCGCGATCGGCAAAGATATGGCGCAGCCAGGGATACAGAAAGCGGGCGCTGGCCAAGACCAGCGGCGCGCCGTCGCGATCCTGGATGTCGGCGGGATGAACCACGGCCGCGACCGGCAGGCCAAGGGTGTCGGTGAGCAAGTGGCGCTTGCGCCCGTTGATCTTCTTGCCGGCGTCATACCCGTGCGGACCACCGGCCTCGGTGGTCTTGACCGACTGGCTGTCGATCACCCCGGCGCTGGGGCTGGCCTGGCGCCCGCTGGCCTCACGCACCCGCATCAGCAAGTCGTGATTGATCTTCCGCCACAACCCGTCATCCCGCCAACGATAGAAGAAGCGCTGTACCGTCGAATACGGCGGAAACTCCTTTGGCAACTGCCGCCACTGACAACCTGTCGTCAGCATGTAGAGAAGCGCGTTGACGACCGCCCGCAATTGCGTGGTGCGCGGTCGCCCCAGTTTCTTGTCCGGCGGAAGTTCGCCTGCGATCAATCCCCACTCCTGATCGGTTACATCGCTTGCATAGCGCAGTTCTTCCCGGCCATACTGCCGTCGAGTGGTTTCAGTCCACATCTTGTGTCCCCTGTCTCGTTTGCCAACCAGACGGATATACAAGTTACTGAAATCACTAAATTCATTTCGGGTCAGCCTCTTAGGCCAATGAGAACCCTCATAAATTGGTCCCTGTCGTCGATCTGCTCGCAGAGGTCACTGGCGCGCGCGTACGCGGCCTCGGCTTCAGCGGAACCGTACCCCTTGGTTGCCATATAAAGTTGACCGAGTGCGGTCTGGATCGTAAGTTCCTTTGCCGTTCGCGCCTTGAGGTCCGACAGCGCGGGGATCAGCTCCAGACCCTTGACCAGATGAGCCGTTGCTTCGGCATAGGCGGACCGCCGCCGCGCTAGATCCCCCGCCTTGATCCAATAGTCGACAGCCGCGATCGGCATTGCTCCCTGTGCAAAGTGATGCGCCAGGATTTCGGGCTGCATTTCCACCACGGTCGGGAAGCGCTGTTCGAGCGCCTCGGCGATCCTCGCGTGCAATGCCTGGCGTGGGCCGCGGAGCAGCATGCTGTAGGCGGTGTCCTGCACCAGCGCGTGCTTGAATAGAAAAGTAGCGTTCGGGGGCATCCCGCGCTGGAAGACAAGACCCGCGTTGGCGAGCCGGCCGAGCGCGTCGCGCACCTCTGCTTCGGCGGGCTGCGCGACGGCAGCGAGCAGTTCGTAGGAGAAATCGCGGCCGATTGCGGCGCCGACCTGCGCGACCTCTTTTGCCATTGGACCGAGACGGTCGAGACGCGCCATCAGCGAGGCATGCAGCGTTGCCGGCACCGTCGCCGATGCCGCCGGTATGGCTCCGAGGGCTGCGGTTTCGAGGACGGCCTTGGTCACTTCTTCGAGGAACAGCGGTACGCCATCGGTGCGCTCGACGATCTCGTCGATGACCTCGCTCGATAGGGCTCCGACGTTGCCGATGATCCCGCGAACGAGTTCGTCGCTCTCGTCCCGTCCCAGGCGTCTCAGTGACAATGTCGTCACGTGCGGCTGGCCTGTCCAATGCGGTTGAAACTCCGGGCGGAATGTGGCGATCAGCAGCGCCGGCAGCCTCGCGACATGTTCCACAGTCAAGTCCATGAGCTCGCGTGACGTCGGGTCCGCCCAGTGCAGATCCTCATAGATCATCAGCACGGGTTGCCGCTCCGCCAGACCCGCGAGCTGCCGCAATAGCGCCTCGAACGTCTTCTCTTTCTTCCGCTGCGGGGTGAGGTCGAGAGCAGGATAGCGGCCGTCTAAAGGTACGGACAGCAGCTCAGCCAGCAAGGGTACATCCGTGGCCGGGTCGGTTGTGGAGACCAGGGCCTGCAATTTGTCGAGTTTCGCCTCGGGTGAGTCGTCGCCCGCGAAACCGGCGGCCCGTTCGAGTTGGCTGATGATCGGGAAAAGAGCACTGTCCTGGTGGTGCACGGAGCAGAAATAGCGCAATCGCGTATGGGGCTCGCCTTCGAGGCTTTCGCGGAACGCCTCCGCCAATCGTGATTTCCCGATCCCCGGTTCGGCCGAAATCAGTACGACGCGGCCGGCACCGGTTTTAGCCTGATCCCATCGACGCCGCAGCAGCTCGAGCTCCTCGTCACGCCCGACAAGCGGGGTTTCGCCGGAGCGCAGCGCCTCGAACCGGCTCGCGACGGCGCTCGGACGGAGCACCTGTGAGGCCGGGACCGGGCCGGCGATGCCTTTCACCGCGACCGCGCCGAGATCGCGGTACTCGAAGAGATCGCCGACCAGCCGACGCGTGCCCGCGGCGATGACAACCGCATTCGGCTCGGCCCGGGATTGCAGCCGGGCGGCGAGGTTCGGCGTCTCACCGACGATCGATTGTTCCTGCGCCGAGCCCTCGCCGATCAAATCGCCGACGACCACCAACCCGGTGGCGATCCCGACCCGCGCTTGCAGCTTGCCGGACCCGACATCGAGGCGACCGACAGCGTCGATGACGCCCAGCCCTGCTCTCACCGCCCGCTCGGCATCATCCTCATGCGCTCGCGGGTAGCCGAAATAAATGAGCACACCGTCGCCCATGTACTTGGCGACAAAGCCGTCGAGGCTCCGGACGACATCGGCAACGGCACGATGGTATTCGGCGATGACCTCGCGCAAGTCTTCGGGGTCGAGCCGCGCGGACAGTTCGGTTGACCCTACCAGGTCGCAGAACATCACCGTGAGCTGACGGCGTTCGGCATCGGCGCGAGCCGGTGCGAGGGTTGCGATCGTTTCGGCTGCCCGTCCTGGCGGATCAGCCGCCGGCGTAGAAGCGTCGAAGGAGGCGATGGCATCGAGTAGCCTGCGGCGGTGGCCGACAGAGGCGACGCCCAGTTCGCGCAGATCCTCAGCGGTTAGCTGCCGCAATAGGCCGCCGTCGATGTCATTGTCGCGGAATGCGGACGCGTATCGTTCGAGTCCCAGCCCGCGCAGCCACGCTATTACGTCCATGTCGGTCTCGGCTCCGAGGAGCGGCAACCCCTGATGGCCGACGATAGACCTCTGCCCTTTGATCGACCAGCGGCAGCGCTGAAATAGGGGCGGCGTCAGGTATCGTGGTTTTCAGGGTGTGAATGACCGTTCCTTACGGTCCGGCATCATGGGCCGGGCAAATCGGGAAGGCCCGTTAACCACCCTTCGTTGCCGTTCGTCGGGCGACGGTGAAGGTCGCCTTCGGGCCATAAAGCGGAGCTAACCTCGGACGAAAAAAAACCCCGCCGGCCGCTGCCGACGAGGTGCAAGGTTGTTGTTCTTTCATTCGATGAAACGGTTTACCGCGGCGCCGAAATGCCAACCATCGGCCAGCCGTTCCGCGCCGGGATCGTCCTTTTCGTGGGCCTCCGCGGTCAACTCCTCGGCGAATGCGCGAAGCGTCGCGGTCGAGGCCGCAGCGATCAGCGGCGCGTAGGTGTCGTCGGGGTCGACGGGGTGCAGCCCGGGCTCGTACTTCCAGTTTTCGGGAAGCCTCTCGCCGCGGCTGTAGAGCTCGCCGGCCACCTTGAACCACCATTCCGCGCTATCGCTTGGGCCATCGAAGAACAGAGCATATTCGGTGCGCAGCTCCACGAGACCGACCTCGCCGGGCTCGTAATAGGCGGCATTATAGAACTTCGCCCATTCCATCAGAACCTTGGCATCGCCGTTTCCGTCGCGAGCGTGCTCGACGAGCTTCTCGATGACGTAGCGGGTGCCGTCGGGGGTCAAGGGGTTTTCGAGAAACCGGCCGCAGGCGTCACAGTGCTGTGGCGTGTCGGCCTCGCCGCCGCCGTTCCGGTACAGCCCTCGCGGAACGTACTCGCTGTCCTCCTGCATTACACGCGGCCACATATGGACGTCGCGTCCTTGGCGGATCACCTCGGCGCAGTCGGAACAGTAGAGGGCGGCCTTGTAAATGTAGGCGTCCATTTCGGGTTTCTCCTCAGAGCGGAATGCTCCGAGGCCTCAGCCCCCCGGACCTGCTGATCCGGAGGGCGAGAGGCTAGTCTGCTGCGGGTTGGGTCTCGTCGGTCATGACCTCGGCCATGTTCCGATGCGGAAAGACCCAGCTCTCGCGGGCTGGGACATCACGTGCCGCGGTGGCGCTCTCGACGACGCGCCAGCCGCCATGCGCCGGGAAGCCGATAATGGCGTTCCGAGGCTTGGCGCAGGCGCGGCA
>Ga0073928_10009479_pt1 | contig 11840 bp, 12 predicted proteins | sample PaiPotPPA55metaG_FD_76969 | JGI IMG/M metagenome (GOLD analysis project Ga0073928, IMG submission 76969) | Iron sulfur acid spring bacterial and archeal communities from Banff, Canada, to study Microbial Dark Matter (Phase II) - Paint Pots PPA... ...
CAACGCGCGGCTGTTACTGCTTTACTTGCCGCTCAGCTATGCGATTCACCCGGAAGACGAGAAGCGCTGGCAACACTTGGGCGTCATGGATAGTCAAAAACAAATGGCTATGGACGGAGCCTTCGTCCGCCGTTTGAACGCGTGCCAGATCCCGACCCTCGACATCACACAGCCGTTGCAGGCGGCCGCTAAATCCGGAAAGCGGATGTACTATTGGCTCGATATCCATTGGACCGCCGCCGGCAACGCTACGGCCGCGCAAGCCGTTGCGTCTTACCTCTCGGGCTCGTCAGCCTTGGCACAATCCAACAACACGCGCGTGCCGGAAGCGGTCTACGACTGTGGTCTTGCCAATCGATAGCTTCGAGCTCCAGGGGTGCTCTGCTTCACTATCATGCGCGGTCGACCTGGCGGGTTAAGTTATTTGCACCGGTGCGATAGAGACTGCGAGGCCGTTACTTATCTTTGATCGCCAAAATGAGAACAAAGTGTTCCGTGAATGCAACGTTGTTGGCCGATACTTCTATGACCATATTTCGCTGCTTGTGGCTCGGATCAAAGCGAACGATATCGATCGGCTAAATCGTTTGGCCGGTTTTCGATTTATTGGTTCGACAATAAGGAGCTTACGCTTCGAACTCACGCCAGATGCACAATCGAGAGATCAGGTTGGAAGCGCGTTCGCGCATTTAGTTTCAGAACAGAGCTTGCAACGCGCTTTTGATATGTTGCGCGAGTTGATGCGTACGCAGCAACGTGGCGGACGGATCGAACTGAGGAAGCTTCGTTCAGTATTCGGTGAATTGCCATATCTCACGAGACTTGTGTTTTGGCGGGCGATATACAGACAGCTCTTGTGGCCGCGGCCTGCTGAATATGAACTTCATGTAGTGGCGGAACAGCTCCCGCGGGCATCAAATTTCATAGCCTGGCAAGCGAAAGCGACCAAGCATCGAAAACGGACGTCTATCATCCCGGTGGTTCGACCCGGATGGGTTCCAATGGTCGATCGGCAGTGCTTGATGCAGGTCCAAAGGTGTTCGGGATATCCAATCTTTAGGCGGCAAGCACGGCGGCGTTTCCAAGTGGAGGGGGCGCAAATCCCATGTTAACTCTGCTGTTGTTTGCAATGCGACTCGCGGATCATTTAACCAATACGGCCGGAACCTGACGCTTGCGATTTGTTGATCTGATCGTCTCAGAGGAATTTTTTAGCCTATGTTCGAAGAAATCACGCCTCTCATAATCACCTACAACGAGGCGCCGAATATTCAACGCATTTTGGAAAAACTCTCATGGGCGAAACGGATTGTCATAATTGATAGTGGAAGCACGGATGGAACTCTTGAGATACTAAGGGAATACCCAGTGATTGACGTCGTGCACCGCGACTTCGATGATTTTGCGAGTCAATGCAATTTTGGGTTGCAGCAAGTGAATACGTCATGGGTATTGTCGCTGGACGCCGATTACGAGTTGAGCAATGAAGTCGTCGCCGAACTAAGAGAGTTACGTTCAGCAAGAGTTTCCGGATATCGCGCTAGGTTCGTCTATCGTATTTATGGGCGGCCTCTGCGGGGCACGCTGTACCCACCCCGCATCGTGCTGTACCGCAAAGACGCTGCTAGCTATCGAAACGAGGGGCACGGACATCGCGTAAATGTGCAGGGCGAGATCGCTGAGTTGACCCACGTAATCTACCATGATGATCGGAAGCCCCTTGCACGTTGGATTACTTCACAACAGAGGTATGCCCGTGACGAAATAAGCTACCTATTAGCGTTACCCAGGAACCGGACTTCAAAGATCGACAAGTTGCGTCTGATGGGATGGCCCGCGCCACTTCTGGTATTCTTCTATACACTGTTCGTGAAAGGCTGCATTTTAGATGGATGGTTGGGATGGCAGTATTCGCTACAGCGATTGTGTGCGGAGGTATTGATGGCGCTAGAAGTGGTCGATCGGCGTTTGAGCCGCAACTCTTCAAGTTAAGGTTACGGCCGCCACCCGCTTTGGAATGCGTGTGACCGAGGCTAGATTATCTAAAATGAATATCCTGGGTCTGAATGCATTCCACGGAGATTCTTCGGCCGCAATCGTCCGCGACGGCGTACTGATTGCGGCAGCGGAGGAGGAGCGGTTTCGCCGAATAAAGCACTGGGCTGGATTTCCGGCGCTTTCGATCGCCTATTGCCTACAAGAGGCTGGTCTGTCGCTGAGTGATATCGATCACGTAGCCGTAAACCAAGACAATCGTGCAAATCTGTTTCGTAAAATTCGCTACGTTGTAACAAGCGGAGCGAGGTTGGACTGGATATACGAGCGGGTGAAGAACAGGCAACAGCGGCAGCGAATTCCTGAGCTCCTAGAGAGAGCCTTTCCTGGGCAGCCCTTTCGAGGCGTGTTGCACAACGTTGAACATCATCTCGCTCATCTGTCTTCCGCTTTTCACGTTTCTCCTTTCGAGAACGCCATCATTGCTTCTGTTGATGGGTTTGGTGACTTTGCTAGCGCCGCGTGGGCTGTGGGCTCTGGCGCCGAAATTCAAATCAACGGAAAAGTTCTATTTCCGCATTCGCTTGGCATCTTTTACCAAGCATTGAGCCAATATCTAGGGTTTCCCCATTATGGCGACGAATACAAGGTGATGGGGTTGGCCCCATACGGGTCTCCATCAATGCTGGATGAAATGCGAAAAATCGTCATCTTGCAATCCAACGGCACGTTCAAGCTGAATCTTTCTTACTTTACACATCATCATCAGGGCAGTTCGTATAACTGGGCTGGCGGTGCACCTGAGTTTCCTGATTTGTTTTCGCAAGCCCTCGAGGAATTGCTGGGTCCCCGACGACAGCCGACGGAACCGCTGCAGGATCGACATCGCGACGTGGCGCATTCTGTACAGGCAATGTACGAGGAGGCGTTCTTTCATCTTACTGGCAGACTGCAGCGCGAAACCAAACTGACCAACTTGGCGTTGGCGGGTGGCTGTGCGGCAAACTCAGTCGCAAACGGAAAAGTGAGACGCAGGACGAACTTTCGGCGAGTGTACGTTCAAGCGGCGGCTGGCGATGCGGGTGGGGCGATTGGCGCGGCCTATGTGGTATGGCATCGGCAGGGAAACCCACGGTCCTTCGTTATGGATCACGGTTATTGGGGGCCGCACTACGATCGAGACGAGATTGCCAATGTGCTCCAGGCCAACCGAGTCGAAGTTGAGAGGGCTCAATGTGTTCTAACAGAAACCGCCGACGAGACAGAGCTCTGTGATCGAGTGGCGCATGAAATTGCTGACGGCAAGGTCATCGGATGGTTTCAAGGTCGCATGGAATGGGGACCACGCGCACTAGGTAATCGGTCAATCTTGTGCGACCCTCGGCGCGCAGACATGAAGGCGCTGCTCAATGCGAAGATCAAGCGTCGTGAATCGTTTCGCCCTTTCGCGCCCTCGATACTGGAGGAATCAGTAGCAGATTGGTTTGAGGAGAACGATGCTGTGCCCTTCATGATGCAGGTTTTCCAGATTCGCGAGGAAAGACGCGCGCAAATTCCCGCGGTCACACATGTCGACGGTTCGGGGCGTCTTCAAACAGTGAGCGCTAAGACGAATCCTCGTTATCATCGCTTAATTGCAGCGTTCGAGAAACTAACTGGTGTCCCGATGGTGCTTAATACCTCTTTCAACGAGAACGAACCAGTCGTCTGCCGGCCAGAAGAAGCACTAAGTTGTTTCTTGAGGACTAATATGGATGTGCTTGTTCTGGGTGACACTGTCCTGGCCCGTTGAGACAATAGATATTGCGTAGTCAGAATTGGTAATCACACTTGCGGCTGCATATTGAGCTCGGATCCCATGATCGCATCTGAAGGCCACTCGAATTCGTTGTCTGGATTCGACGTCCCACCAAGAAATAACCTGGTTCTTTCAGTGGTGATACCGGTCTATAACGAGCGCGAGACGTTGCCGCGCATTATACGCGCCGTCATGTTAGCGCTTCCGGAAACGCGTAAAGAGATCATCATTGTAGATGATGGTTCGAAGGATGGTACTCGCGAGTGGTTGCAAGCTGCTTTTCCCGGAGAGAGCGCTCAGATCGCGTCGGTGCGGCGAGTTGATAATCGGCCCATTGAATTCTGCACTACCGAGGATTTGGGCCACGCGGCTGCTGGCTTTGAGGCAGTTCGTCGTCCGGTTACTGTCAGATGTATCTTTCAGAAGGTCAACGGCGGAAAAGGTCGCGCGCTTCGCACGGGATTTGAACAAGCCACAGGAGACGTGATCGTTATCCAAGACGCAGATCTAGAATACGATCCATCGGATTGGGTTCCGATGATGCGCCTCATAGAGATCGGCGTTGCCGATGTGGTCTATGGTTCTCGCTTCTATGGCAAACCTCACCGGTCGCTTTATCTTTATCATATGCTTGGCAACAAGCTGATCACATACATGTTTAACGTGTTGTTCGATCAAACGCTTACCGATCTTGAGACTTGCTATAAAATGTTCATTCGCAGTGCTCTTGACGGAGTAGAGCTCATTAGCAATGACTTTGGCATTGAAGTGGAGCTAACAGCGCGTTTGGCCGGCAGCAAGAAATGGCGCGTGTATGAGACGGCCATCACCTATTATGGACGCACGTATCTCGAGGGTAAAAAAATAGGATGGAGGGACGGCCTCAAGGCGCTGTGGTATGTGCTGAAATTCTGGCTTCGAAGATGACTGCGATCCAGCAATGAGATGGACCTTGCGCAAGAGTCTCATGCTGCTCCTCGGTATGCTGCTGGGAGCTATGTGCCTTTGGTTGGCATCACGCAATGTGGATTCGAAAGAAGTGAGGCGAATCCTTCAATCGTCCGATTGGCGCTGGATCTTGGTTGGGATCGCGATCTTTGGCGCCGATCTTCTATTGCGTGTCGTACGTTGGTCTATCATTGTTTCTCATCGCAAGAGCGGTGTCGATTACTGGCGTCTGGCAAGGGGATTGTTCGTTGGCTATGCGGTGAATATTCTGCTCCCCGCGCGTTTGGGGGAACTGTTTCGTGCCGACTACACTGCGCGGCTGACCGATATTTCTCGGTCGGCAATCCTCGCTTCGATTTTTCTTGAAAGGGTGATCGATCTTTTCGCTGTGCTATTGATATTCGGCCTTGGTCTGATATGGGCCGGAATTAATAGCTCGACGATCGACCGCGTCATTTGGAGCGGATCCGCGATCCTGTGTTCGGGAATGCTTCTGATCTATTTTGCGATTGTCCGCACCGAAAGATCGAAGCGCCTTGTGATGAGTCTCGTATCCAAGTTGGTACCTGTGTCACTCGCGCCGCGCGTCATCGGCATGATCAGCGATTTCACTGGACTATTTGATATTGTTCGAACACGCCGACTCACTCATATCATCGGGCTCAGTGTTCCTATCTGGGTTCTAGAGTCTCTGTCTGTGTTAAGTGTCTGCCGAGCAGTCGGGCTCGATCTGAATGGACCGACATTGATGGTGCTACTGGGTGGAGCCAGCCTGAGCACGTTGTTTCCCACCGGACCTGGCTTTGTTGGAACCTATCAGCTCGGTTATGTCATGGTGTTGAGAAATTTTTTTGTGCCGGATGCATTATCGCTTGTCGCAGCGACAGCAGTGCAGATTTTCGTGATGGGATTTTATGCCGTCTTAGGCGTTTTGATTTGGATCATCGCGCCAAGCCCATCTAGGTTCCCTTCATCCGCACGAGCGAGCCTGTGATGCAAGGGCCCGGGCTGGCAGGACAATGCCATGCGGCGAGCGGTTCGCGAGCACAGGATCTTTGGTTGGCGAGCTTGTCGAGCTCTAGCTCGTTCACACGGTGGATTGTGAATGAGATTTCGCCATGGCTGGGCAAGCGAATTTTGGAGGTCGGATGCGGAATCGGGACGTTTACCGTAGAGCTGGCGAGAGGGGCAGAAGAAGTAATTTCCTTAGACAAAGATAGTTTCTATGCAGAAGACGCCGCTCGGCGTGTGGCTGAATATCCGCATGTCAAAGTGATTTGTAGTGATGCGCGCGACTTGAATTGGTTGAACAATCGAAAGTTCGATACCGTGGTCCTACTCGACGTGCTCGAGCATGTTGAAAACGATGTGGCGCTAATCGAAGTGCTTGCGTCAAAAATGGCTTCCAAAGGGCACTTAATTGTCAAGGTGCCGGCGATGCCGTCGCTTTATTCACCTTTGGACGCGGCGATAGGTCACTGTCGAAGATATGATTTCGATGCGTTGCAAAGCGTTCTGCGCTCTGCTGACCTTGAGGTTGTCCGGATTTGGTCGTTCAATGCAATAGCACTGTTCGGTTGGTGGTGGAATGGCCGAGTTCGGAAGCGTTCGTTTCCCGCCCAAGAGCATCTGAAGTTGTTCAATTTCTTATTACCTATCATTCATCCTGTGGATAAAGTTGCTAGAGTTTTTGGAGGCATTTCCATTATTGCGATAGCTCGTCGCAAACCCCGAAATGACTTAGGTGCGTAATAACTTCACCCCAAGACTTTGCAAACGCCTCTGCTGCTAGCCGAAAATGAAGTAAGTGTGTCGTGCGGTCCGCTAGATTTGAGAGGCTCTCCATGGGGCGGGAACGTGCCGCTTTGTCAGCTCCCTCTGCTTCCCTTGTTGCGCCAGCAATAGTACCGGCGCTTCTCTTATTTTGTGTCGCTACCGCGCTTATCTTCTTGCTTTATCCTCAGCTTGCCGTTCGAGACGCAGACGGCTTCGCCTATATAATTGGCGCAAGGAGTTTGCACGATGGACACGGTTACCGGAGCTTAATTGGCGAACCGCTTAATCACTGGCCACCTGGCTACTCGTTGATCTTGAGTCCTTTTCAAGACAGCATTCTCGCGGCGAAGATATTAAACTATTGCTCTTTCGGGGCGACGATAGGGCTCCTATATTTCTTGCTTCGTCGCTCCTCTTGGAGCTGGCAATCGTCCTTGGGGCTTACCCTCGTGTTGGGGTCCGGATTTTTTCGACTGCTTGCGAATAGTGCGCATGCAGATATTCTTACATACGCTCTGTTTTTGGCCGGGTTACTTGCCATCCTGGAATTCCGAGAGCGTCGACTGTTCCCGGCGGTTATCTGGGCGTTGCTGATACCAGTGAAACTGATCGCCGTTGTGTTCTTGCCGCCAGCTCTAGCGGCTGACTTTTTTGTCTGCCGTCGAAATGCTTTTGAGCTCTTGCGGACCTATGCTCCTGGTGTTTTCGTTAGCATTGCCGCAGTCCTTAGCGTTTTGATTTTCGACATCGCAACGACCCAAACATGGATCTCACCATCCCATGAAGAACCTTCGCTCGCTAACCTTGTTTCGGAATTGCGAAGTTTCGTTGTTTCTATTCCGCGCGAGTTTTTTTTCAGTTGGCATGGGTCGATTGCAGAAACAGTACCAAGCGTAGCCTTTCTGAGCTGCATGGTATTCGCGGCGATATCTCTATTCTCGCTTCGGCCGGCACCCGAATTGCGGTGGCTGCTTGCGTATGGCGTATTCTGTCTGTTGTGCTGTGCGCTTCTATTGGGCGTGCGATCTTACATTCCAACCGTACGATTGGTCGGCTATGGACTGATTGTCCTCTTACTCGCCTTTAGACCTCTCAAGCGGGCAAACTCTGTTTGGTTGCTGTACGGTTTCGCATCGCTTGGAATAGGCGTCGCAAATGCATTGACCGTCGATTCGCTGGGCAGCATGGACCCGCGCTATGCCGAGCTGGCTGCTCAAGTTAGCGGTTATGCAAAAAGCGAAGAACCGGTTGCCACTAACTCATTTTATATCTTGGACTTGAACGCAAATGTTCCGAGTGTACCGATAAAAAATCTGGGCGAGGCGACGAATTACAGTCAACTATTGTGGATTACGCTGCCGAACTACGATCCTGGTTCTGCTACAATTTCACCTCTTCCGCATCCAAATTCCGAATGGTGCGAGCAGAAGCAATTCACGGGAGCAATTCTGTTTCGACGGTGCAACCCTCTACAGCGCTAGCCCTTGCTTTGATCGCCTCAATAATTAGTACTGCGCGCCGAATTGGTTCTGATTGACGAGTCAGGTATGTTTGACGTCTCTGTCATAATCTGTACACACAATCCCCACCGGCGATATTTGGAGCGAGTGCTCGACTCCCTTCGGGAGCAGACGCTAGCCAATGAGCGCTGGGAATTGGTGGTAGTCGACAATAGTTCGTCGAGAGCAGTCGCCAACGATTTTGATCTATCATGGCATCCGAACGGGCGGCATGTTGTTGAGACTCAACTTGGGCTGTCAGCCGCGCGACAACGCGGCGTTGCGGAGACCTCGGGCCGTCTCCTGGTCTTTGTGGACGACGATAACGAGCTAGCGCGCGATTATCTTACAGAAGTTCTTCGGATCGAGCACGAACACCCGTTCCTCGGCGCGTGGGGAAGCGGCGGTATTTCACTCGAGTTTGAGGTCCAGCCTGCGCAACATCTTCATCATCTGCTGCCTTGGCTCGGCTTGCGTCAAGTGGATCGCCCGCTCTGGACCAACGTCACCTCATGCGCCGATGCCACTCCAATTGGGGCAGGACTCTGTCTGAGGCGCGAAATCGGAGTTGCATATGTCGACTTCTGCAAGACGACGACCATTCAGATTTCGGGGCGCAAAGGTACTTCGTTGGGCGCGCACGAAGATTTCGAAATCTGCTATCTGGCATGCAAATCGGGACTCGGGATGGGAGTCTTTCCTGAATTGAAAATTAAACATCTCATTGTTGCGGCGCGCGTCTCCGACGCCCACTTCTTGAAGCTTATTGAAAGCGTGACATTGTCAAACCTAGTACTGGCTCACAAATGGTATGGAACAATCCCACGACCTATTTTTTCCGTTCGGGGCATCGGTTCAATGGTCTTGAATCTGCTGACGCGCCGCGGATTCGATCGGCGAGTCTACTTAGCCGAATTGCGCGCCGACCTTGCCGCGCGAAGGATGTTCGCCTAGCAAATATGCAAGCGTGGCGAAGAGAAGTTTTCGAGGGGGCATCGACTGGCCACGAGCGCGTTAGCCAGCGTGATGGCCATAGTCTTGCCGGCGCGTCGAGCTCACTCACCTTGTTTAAATTTGGCATGCTAAGTTAGCCAGACGTCAGAAAGGAACAACGATGGGATTCGCAAAAAAGGCCATCGTAGGATCTCTCGCGAGCATTTGGCCCGCCGATCTTGTGTCTCAATTTATTTATGAGACGAAGGCATCCGCGAAACACTTCAGATCATGGATGTTTGAACGATCCAAATTTCGCGGGAGAAAGAATCTAAAGCTCAATATCGGATGCGGCGCCAATACGGTCGAAGGGTGGATCAATATTGATCTGGATGGCCCTGCGGATACCTTTCGTTGGGATTGTCGGCGTGGCTTGCCGTTCGATGACGGTTCCGTTGACACGATTTTTGCCGAGCACGTGTTCGAACATTTCGACTCGTTGACCGGAGAAAAGTTTCTGACCGAATGTCACCGGTGTTTGCGCGTCGGCGGGACGATACGGATCGTAGTGCCCGACGCGGGTCGATACCTACAGCTTTATCTGGGCGAATGGAGCGCGATTGCGAAGATTCGACCGCTGATCGAAGAGAACGGAGCTTATCGCGACTTTTGGCTGGATCGTAAATATCGAACCAAAATGGAATTCATAAATGAAGTATTTCGCCAGGGAACGCAGCACAAGTTCGCTTATGACGCAGACACGCTGGAGATGAAAATGCGTGAAGCGAAATTCGATCGTGTGATCCGTCAAACTTTTGGAGTCTCGTCAACGGGAGACGCGCCGCTTGATACGGCCGCCCGTGGCCCGGAGAGTTTATATGTTGAGGCGATCAAATAAATCAGACTGCGTCGGTTCGGGCGTCAATGTGATGCTGGCATCTCTGGAGTCCGTGTAATGTCGAGTGAAGTTGAAGGCGGATGCTTCAACTCAGTGTTTTTGGACAAGGCGCGGGACCCGTATAGCTTCGAGTCCGGCCTCGCTCGTTTGTTCGACTTTTCGGAGACTGATGCGATGGCGCAAACGATCGAAAGTATCGAACAATGTGCTTTAAGGCTCATGTGAGAACAGCGTAATCATGCCAGATTCGAAGGCCGCATCAGCTAAGTCGGTCGCTAAATTCATTCATTTAGATATGGCGCGCGGTCTCGCAGCCTTACTTGTATTGTTGGGCCATTTGAGAAGCTTTGTCTTCGTCTCGTATGCAGACCTTGAACATCATACGCCATTAGACACCTTCGTTTGGATGCTAACCGGCTTTGGGCATCAATCCGTAATGGTGTTTTTTGTTCTCAGCGGGTTCTTCATTACGAGGTCGATCGTCGCTGACGGCCGCAGCTTAGGCTTCTCCTGGCCAGTGTATATGATCAAACGGTTATCGCGCTTGTGGATCGTTTTGTTGCCTTGCCTGTTGCTCACGCTTGCTTGGGATAACCTTGGGATCATTCTGAGCGGTACAAAGTTCTATACTGGTGAACTGTACTCAATCTACAATTCCGGGCCCAGCGTTGAAGACGGAGGTGCCCATTTGGATAGCTCGACGTTTTTTGGGAATCTGCTGTTCTTGCAAACCATAATCGTTCCGATCTTTGGTTCGAATGGGCCCCTTTGGAGCCTTTCAAATGAGTTTTGGTACTATGTTCTGTTTCCGCTCATTTTTATTGGTGCCGCGCAGAAAAATAAGCCTCTGATCGCAATTGTGAGCTTTCTTGCTTTCGTCGCCGTGTGTTTCTTTATCGGCCAGTACATACTTTTGTCCGGGCTAATTTGGTTGGGTGGTGCGATTGTTTACATAGCATATGAGCGTGAGTTGTTCGCAAGTGTGCTGAGGACGCGCTCGGCTCTAGTAATTGCATCACTGATACTTTTAGGCGCGCTTGCGTTTAGCAAAGGCCGAATCGGAAGCGATTTAGTTAAGGATTACGCGGTCGGTCTTGGAAGTGCTGCGCTGGTCTTAGTGCTTGCCCAATTTGAGGGATCAACCAGAGCTTACCGTTTATTGGCGACGACCCTCGCAGACGGCTCATATACCATGTATCTGGTACATTTCTCGTTTGCGGCATTTTTGGTCAATTGCATTCTTCATAACCAAAAATTTGGTGCCACGGTGAGCGGCTATCTCGTCTTTATTGGTTTGGTGACGGTTACGCTTGCCTATTGCTATGCGATCTATTGGCTTTTTGAACGCCATACTGGCAAGCTAAGAAGATATTGCCTTTCGATGCTGAAGAACGGCCGACGAAGCGCTATTGGAAACTGAAGGGGTTGATTATGATTTTGAGAGAGCATTGAAAAACATCTGGAAGTAAATGCGTTTCTGGCTCACGAGGTTGCTCTTAAAAGATCTCACCCGCAATCACGAAGCTGCCCTGCGTGGGATCGCCTGCGCGTCGCTGGGCTTTGCTTTGAGTTTCCCAGGCTAAGACCGGCTAACCAAGCAATAATCAGTGAATATTTGCTCATATCTCTCAAGGAACCAGGTGTGAAAATACTTCACGTAATCGGATCGGTGGACCGGAAAGGGGGAGGGACCACAGATCATGTGTATTCGACTTCAGAAGTGTGGTCTCGCTTCGGGCATCAATGCGAAATACTTTGTCTCGATCCTCCGGAACTTCCTTGCGTAAAGAGCTCCCCTCTAAAAACGATCGCGCTGGGTAACGGCGGACGCGCTCACGAATTGGCAAAGCGCTTTCTCCCAATTTTGCGATACGGGTATACCCCTAAGCTTACGAAATGGCTGACGGCCAACGCCAAGAGCTATGACGCAATCATTCTCAATGGTCTTTGGAATTATACGTCGTTTGGCAGCTGGCGCGCGCTCCGTAAGTTG
>Ga0073928_10009480_pt1 | contig 11840 bp, 11 predicted proteins | sample PaiPotPPA55metaG_FD_76969 | JGI IMG/M metagenome (GOLD analysis project Ga0073928, IMG submission 76969) | Iron sulfur acid spring bacterial and archeal communities from Banff, Canada, to study Microbial Dark Matter (Phase II) - Paint Pots PPA... ...
AACCTGAACGATCCATGAACGGGCAGAACCCTTGGACACATCGAACAACTCGCTCTTCCGATGAATGTACAAGAAAACCTCTTGAACAAGATCGTCCGCTTCGCCGATATCCCGCAGCATTCGCTGGCCTACGGTTCGGACCAGTCGAGCGTAACGTCTAAAAAGTAAGGCCAGCGCGTGCTCATCACCTGCGGACACCTTGGTCAACAACGCTTCGTCGGCGACTTCCGTTGAAGGTACAGCCCCTTCTGTGGTGACGGAGGCATCTGTGGCACGATTTGGCGACACGCCTAGCGATGGGAATCTAGTTATGGCGGAGAAACTCACAAGAATTCCTTCGCGATGGCCGAAAAGCACGATTGACAAATGACGAATGCATTCCGTGGGAATACATTCGTCATCATGTAACGCTGTAAACTCCGATGAAGGCTCATGGGAAACACGTTCAGCCTCTCGCAGGGCCTGAAAAAGCTTTCGGCGAAGCCTTTCGTAAATTGAGAAAGAACAATGGGATATCGCAGGAAACAGTAAGCGAAAAAGCAGGGTGTGACCGAACAACTGTTAGTTTGATCGAACGCGGTCTTGTCAGCGCTAAGTTAGAGACCATTGTAAGAATGTGTAAGGCGATAGCAGTCCCTCCCTCAAACGTCATGCGAGGAATGGAAAAGTCACCCTTGTATTCGTAAGTACGCCTTGTAGGCCTCTTTGTCAATAATATAGTGACTTTTCTGGTGGTTTGCCATTTGGGCTCACACCCTTATTGTCCAGATTGATGACCTCAATCACGGCGGCGTCACAATTCGGTGTCTTGGTCCGATCTGTGCGCAAGTCCCGTAAGCTCAAAATTTGGCAGGTAGCCGAAAAAGTAGATATCGAAGTGAAGCATCTTGGACGGATAGAGCGAGGGGAAAGAAAGCCGTCTTTCGACCTAATAATCGCCCTCGCAAAGTGCCTCAATGTTTGCCCTTCTAAGTTTTTTGAGTTTGACTCGATTGCGGACCCGAAAACGCTTCGCAAGAATATCGATCAGTTGCTCTCAAGTCTTGACTCCAAACAGCTAGGTCAGGTCCGCCAAATCCTGAGCAATTTGTTCTGAGCACAGGTGTTTACTCCGAGGTAAAAGCGAGTGGCGACACAGACACGCTGTGTCCGCTATTGCGGACAGAGCGTAGTCGAAGTGAAGGCAGGTCTCGTAAAATGCTAACTTGTGGCGGCTGAGGACTCTCAGTTGTCCAATCAATTCCGATGAAGCTGTCAACGCCCTCGAAGATCTATTGCCAACCCTCGCCACTCTGGCTTCGATGGTGTTCCATCACTGCACTGGGTGCCGCAATCGGATTTCTCTGCCTCTCGACTTTTGCATACTACATAGCTGGGGCGAGCTTGGTTCCGTCACTCTCTATTACTTTGATCTTCGCAGCCTTCCTGAATGTGTATTCACTTTGGTACTTCCGCAACAAACACCGAGAAACGGACCAAGCGTTTCGCGATACGGACTGTGAATTCTCGTCAATTTTTCAAAACGTGCTCGACGGGATTTTGATTCTCAACGAAGCGGGCCGGTGCTTGGACGTAAATCCCGCTGCCGTCCGCATCTTACGGATTCCGAGGCAGGAACTTATTGGCCAACACCTACGGGGTCTGTTTCTCGAAGCCAAAGAGTTCGCTCTACTTTGGGGTTCGTTTCTTAATGGAGGATACAAACGAGGTCAAGCGAGCCTAGTTGCCGGCGACGGAACTTTGCTGGTCGTCGATTTTACTGCGGCAGCAAATTATCTTCCCGGTCGTCATGTATTCATTCTCTGTGACGCTACTGAACGAACGCGCGCCGAGGCATTCTTACGCGACAGTGAGGAACGCTTCCAACACATGGCCAGCAATATTCAGGAATTGTTCTGGATGGTAGACGCCGACACACAAGAAGTGACCTATGTAAATCCAGCGTATGCGACGCTTACAGGCCACAGTATCGAAAGCCTGCGTACCAACCCACTCTCCTACCGTGAACTGATTTACCCGGAAGATCGTCTACGCGTTCTTTTTAAACTTCAGGAGGTTGTAGGTTCTGGTACGTTCGATGAGGAATTTCGTTTCATCCGTGCCGATGGAACCGTCCGTTGGGTGTGGGCAAAAGCGTTTCCAGTCCGCACTCATGGAGCTACGCGCTGGCTGGTGGGGACGGCCCAGGACATAACCTCGCGCAAGCAGGCCGAGAAACAAATTTCCGAACATCTTGACGATGCCGAAGCCGCTCGCGCCGAAGCCGAGGCCCTCCGCAAATCAACTCTGGCTCTCAGTCAAAATCTAGCAATGGATTCCGTTCTCGATACATTGCTTCAATGTATTTCAGAGTTGGTTCCGTTTGATGTCGCCACTGTACTGTTCGTGGAAGATGCACTGACCCTGATGGTTGCGCGAGAAGTCCCTGGGGTTGTTCCGAAGAGGAGCGGACTAATCATCAACGCATCAGAGAATCTGTACCTGCAGAAGATCCTATTCGAACAGAAGGCCATACTTTTGCCAAACGTAACTACGGAAACGCAATGGCGAGCCGTCCAACCACTCGATCGAATCGAGTCGTGGCTCGGCGTGCCACTCGTCGCCGCCAGCAATGTTTTGGGTATTCTCTCGCTCGGCGCACGCGTTCCGGACGTATTTGGTCCTGAGCACCTTCGACTCGCAAAATCGCTTGCCGTCGCAGCTGCCGTCGCCATTAGGAACGCAAGGGTCCACGAACGCGCCGAAATCTACGCCGCTGAACTAGAGCTTAACCTACGCGAACTCCGCGAGGCGCAAAAAGCGCTCGAACACGTTGAACAAAGATTCTCTCAGTCGAACAGCATCTGATTTCATGTCGTTGGCAGTGTCAGATGAAAGGAATGCCCTCAGCCCGTCACTCAACGGTTTCGACTCTATCGGTTTCTGCTTGGGCGCCTCGAGACCTTCGGGTGTACCGATATACAGCGCGAGATCGAGTTGGCGACAGCCGCGCCATACTACAAAGCGTCCCACAGGCCGATGCCATGCCTGCTGCCGTTAAGTATGGGTTTGTCCCAACCGACGGCGAATGCATTGCTCCGGGGATGTGTTTTTCCTTCATCTGTTGCCGAACATAATCATCGATGGAATCGGCCAAGGTGCACCGAACAGCTACGAGCATCAGAACGGCGAGCGTCGCGATACGAACTCTTGGTTTCAGCATGAGGTTCTAATTCTTATGGTGCCTTTTTGTTTGTCCAGCATTCCTGCCAGAAAAAACAAATCTGACCAGCGGTTCGTTGAATTGCACACGATACGCCTTCGCCGCTGATCCTCAGCAGTCAGCGGCGCCGCTACTTCGGTTCATTCCCCGCGACCGAGCGTTGTCTCGTTGCTGATCGGAAGCTGTCGAGGCGCCTTTCTCGACTTATGACCCCGTCTGTCTCCGGGTGTCACTGGAGTTACGCTATGTCCCCGCCAGTCATTTGCGGTTGTGCACTCTGCAGTCTCGAAGCTCGTCTTCTGTCTGCTTTGTCATACACCGAAGCAGACGTAATCACAGGGCTGTTTAAGCCGTCGGAAGGTCTGCATCAGTATTCGTCCGTCGCGGCTCTCCTGGCGCAATTGAAAGCGTTGACGGCCGACAGGGGTGCGGACGATCTTTTGCGAGAACTGCTCAAGGCCCGTCCTCTCAATCCCCCGTTCGTCGAAAGCGTTCTTGTTCTCGCGTTTCTCCCGACGCTGCATATCACAGTTCGTCGCGTTAGCAAGCAACAGTCGAGCCTCACGCCTGAAGACATCGTCCAACAAGCGCTCAGCATTCTACTGCAATATCTGCGCAGCGACGACCTTCAGACACGTCAATCGCACTTTGCCTTCGCAATCTCGCGTGCCGTGAAGCGCAAAGTATTTGAATGGGCACAGCGCGAAAGTAGGGACTTTGGAGCCGCGCTGCATGAGGATGTAACGGCTCCACACGACGGGTCGGGCGAAGATTCTTTCGAACGATGTCTTCAGCTTCGACACTTTCTCGATCGCTGCGTCGCGAAGAAACTCATTACCGATTCTGAGCTGAATCTCCTGATCGAGTTCAAACTCGACGGTGGTTTTCTGGGAACGGAGAATGGATCGAATGGAAACTCAACTAATGCGGTCCGCCAGAAACTGAAACGGCTCCTAAGGAAACTGCGCCGGTTGGCACGAGAGCGACAAATTCCTGTACCGGAACAGAACAACTGAACGTGTTCTCGCCCCCCACGACCGCGCCGGGTAAATGGCACCACCCTGTTACGCCTGTCGTCATCGGGTTCAATGACGAAGTCCGGACGCTCCGCTTCCGGCCCCTCTGCAGGTCAGTTCTTCTGTGGCCTTGCGGTTCCCTTCACAAAGCAGGAATCGCAAACCCTCGTGCCGTCCTTCAGAGTAAAGTCGACTCGGCGCGTTGGGTCAATCTCTGCCCCGCATTTTCCACACTTCTCTTCGTGGTCAGGCATTCTTGGCCTTTGCTCTGTCTTTTGGGTTGACATATTTCTTTCTCAGATGTCTGCGGCTTGCGATAACGAACCACCGAGTGATGAGCTGCCTGCTGTGGCACTGGCAATTCATGCTCAGAATTATATGGAGCACCCACTGTTTACAGTTGAATGCCGTCGACGGGGTCACTTCGCTCGTCGCCGGGCCCGACATCCTTAGTGTAGTCTCAGCGAATGGAAATTAGGACAAAAATTGCGTGAAGTACGCGCAGAAAGGCATCTATGAAATTGCTGTGTATTGGTTCTTCACTGCCGGCGAGCAACTGAAAATGCTGAAACTGCCATCTGCCAACGCGGAATCAACATGGGAAGATAACGGTGAACACCGGCGCGAGATGCGTCTATTTGCCAAAGCATTTTCCCGGATGGATGACTGCAAACAGACACTTGTTCTGCATCTCGCGCAAAAAATGGCACGTCACCGCACGAGAATCTAGCGGACCGCACCGCCATGGACTCTCGTTTCACTTACCCGCGCCCTCTCGAAGATTCGACTAAGTTGAGTTAACGAAAGGGACGAAAAATCTCCACAAACGATGCAAGTGTAGATGCACCGAAGGGAACTATTTGCACGTACGAGGGAGTCTCTGAAACACCTCCGATTTGTCCTCGTCCGCCTTCTTTTCCACGCTCTTTGAAACACGCATTCGACGAATCTTTGCCCGCTGCTAAAAAAACTACAGTTTCATGTTCCCGATTCCGCGATCTACTTCGAGTCCGTAATTAGAGGAACGTCCTTCATTTCTTTGATCTCGTCAATAGCGATGGCGTGCGTTCCCGCTCTTTCGAAAAGCTTTCCTGTGGCTTGGACGTATTTTCCGACGTACGGCATGAGCCGCTGTCGCTGGTCCTGGTCGGGCATGCCATCGGAAATCGGCGTGTAAAGGACGCCGTCTTTGGTGAGGATAATCAAGGGCGAGCCTCGCTTGGCGCAGTCCCGGGCACACTTGAGGTTGAAGTTTGTCGCTGTCGCTTCCTTGTTTTGAATCGGACACGAGATGTCGCGGACAAGGCCTTCGATCGTGCCCGTCGCTGCAGGCGTGTCCGAGCCCGCCGCATCTTTGCGTTGCCCGGAAAGCGACGTGGCCAAGCATAAAGTAACTGCAGCAATCGCGACCATCCTGTACAACTCGGAACGTCTCATTCTCTCCTCCTGTGGGAACCTCTCTTTTGATGGTTATCCCTGTGCGTACAACTTGGGTATCACTACTTCGAATTCCCGCAGGTCTGTCACGCGAACGAAGTCTCTTAAATTGAGCCTGCGTAGGAAGCCGGTGATTGAAGCAGACTATCCCAGATTGGCCCCGGCTGTTTCGTGTCATCCGCAGGGCGAATGAACTTTGTGACGAGTTGCAGGTTTTGTGTGTCAGACCGTTGGCTGCGCGATCTTGCACTACTGCTAAAATGCGACGGTCACGGTCGTTCATAATCTCGCGGTCGGCTCCGTGCGACCCAGATACGGTTTGGAATAAACGAAGTGGAAAAATGCAAAAACACTCTGCTCGGTCCTATACGCGAGGATCCCAGTTTTGTGATGACCATGCTCCAGGTGTTTCCGGCCAAGATGGCGCGACTATGACGGAAACGGAGTTCAATGGCCGACGCATGCGCGCCAAATTAACGGACGCAAGCGGGATAGTGTCGAGCGACACAATCCTGGTCTTCGAGCAGATCGGCAAGGTGGTCTCCGCCCGGTACCGCGGTGGTTCCATAGTCGACGGTTATCTTATCGGCCTGCTCGAGGAAGCAACGCTGCAATTCCGATACGTACAGGCCGATATTTATGGAAACCTTGATGCTGGCGTGTCGATCGGGACAATCGAGCGTTTGGCTGACGGTCGGCTGCGTCTTATCGAGCGGTTCCAGTGGCTCACTCGCGACGGGCAGGGAACCAACATCTTCGAAGAGATGCCATGAGGATGGAGTGGCCACCCTTCTCAGCAGGCCCACACTCACGCGCGCGAGAAAATGAAAATTGTAACGGGCGATGGAAGTCCTCCGAGCCTCCGGTAAAACTCAAGCGCATGTTCATCATGATTATCAGCTGTAACGAACACCTCTTGGACGCCGGATTGACATGCTTGTGTACATAGAGCATTCAAAAGGCATCGACCCACTCCTTTTCTCCGATGTTCGCTTCGCACGGCAAGGTCATAGATGAAGATCTCGGATGATTCCGTTCTGGTCATGGTCAACGTGTGTGCGGTTACTCCGCCGATGATCTCATCGCCGGCGAATGCCGCCAACGCCCAAAATTCCGTCCGACCAAGAAGTCGGTCAAGATAGCGATCGCTTAGCGGGCTACAATCCTCTGCAAAGATCTCTGCCATTGTTGTGAACAGCTTCCGCGCTTCGTCTTTCTCGCTCGGCACCAGTCTCTTGACCCTGATTTCCATTGTTCTTTCCTCCGATGTGAAATTCTTCAGAGATCAGCTGACCAGGTCAAATGAATTCAAGACTGCTCTCCCTCACCGTGGCATTCTTGTGCTATGAGCCGATTCCATTCTTCTTCGGGATATGCTGGGCCTGCAATTTGGCGGATCACGAATCCACTCCCAGCTGCCGATACCCAGTCACATATGGTTGGATCACCGATGGAGTGGATGCTGCGCGTTGAGCGAGCGATTGTATTTGGCTACACCTCGTACTCCAAATCGCGGAGGAGAGTTCCAAAATGGCTCACAGATTGAAGCGATGGCTTGGAGCAACCCCGCTCATGCTGATCGTCGTTCTCGCCGCATCAGCCGGACAAAAGAAAGATCACGTTTTCGGCCATCCAGATGTCTGGCAGTGGGCGCCGAGCCGAACGTATCACGTCGAGAATTACAAGTTGACGCTACGCTTCGACGAACCGAAAGGTGAAGTCTTTGGAGATGAAGTGGTCACGCTCCAACCTTTCGAGGGGAATTTTCGTAAGTTCTATTTAGATAGCTCTGAACTGAAGATTGACTCGGTGAGTCTGGAATCTTCGCAAGGTGCCTCCGTCAAGTTAACCTACGCAGCGCGGGACCCTCGCCTCTGGATTACCCTCGACCGCGACTACGACGCATCAAGCTTGCTGAATGTGCGCATCGTGTACCACGGTTTTCCGCGCACAGGCCTGTTCTTCATAAACCCGACGCCGAATTATCCAAACTGGCCGCAGGAGGTCTATTCGCAAGGTGAAACTGAGTTCAATCATCATTGGTTTCCGTGCTGGGATTATCCAAACGACATGGCCACAAGCGAGACGGTCACCACGGTTCCCGAGGGGCAAAGCGTGGTTTCGAACGGGAGGCTGGTGAAAGTGACGCGCTCGGCGGGTCAGGTGACTTATGACTGGGTGGAACGCATTCCGCACAGTTCTTATTTGATTTCCATTGCCGTGGGACCTTGGCGCAAAGTAGCGGATAGATATGAGGACAAGCCGGTTGATTACTACGTTCCTGATAACGTAGACGATGCCACGGCGCGCCGATCCTTCCATCTGACGCCGGACATGATTGGATTTTTTTCAAGCGCAACCGGCGTGGATTATCCCTATGAACAATATGCGCAGACGACGGTACACAACTTCATCTTCGGAGGGCAGGAGAACGTCAGCGCGACTACGCTGACAGAAAATACACTGCACGATGAGCGTGCTGATCCAGACTATCCAAGCATAGAACTGGTGTCCCACGAGTTGGGGCAGCACTGGTTTGGAAATCTCGTGCAGGGGCGCGATTGGGCGAATATCTGGCTCAATGAGGGGTTCGCGACCTACCTTTCGGCGCTCTACACCCAACATCACGAAGACAACGACGCCTTTCGCTTTGAAATTTACAACGATCAGATAGCGGAGCAAACGCAAGACCGCGACGACTATCGCCGGCCGATCGTGGACCGGCATTACGCCGATCCCATGCAGATGTTCGACGCCATTACGCACGAGAAGGGCGCGGTTGTGCTGGATATGCTGCGCTACGTAATAGATGGCAGCGCGGCTATGGGGCATCCCGCTTCACAAGACGAGTCGTTTTTTCGGGCGCTCCATCATTATCTAGTCGCACTTCGTGCGCAGGGCGCAGATACCGCCGACCTGATCGAGGCCATTCGTGCAACGACCGGCCAGGAGCTTGATTGGTTTTTCCGCGAGTGGGTGTTCATGGCCGGGCATCCTGATTATCGGGTGCAAGCGAGCTACGACGCCGCGAGGAAAATCGAAAAGGTGATCGTTGCACAAACGCAGCAAGCGGATGGGTTGACGCCGATTTTTGACATGCCCATCGAAGTAGCGTTCTGCGGCCCGAACGGAGAGTGTAAGAAGATTCAGATTCGCAATAATTTGCGGGAGCAGGAGTTCGAGATCCCCCTTGATTTTGAGCCGCAGTGGGTGGATTTCGATCCCGATGATTTCATTGATAAGACGGTGCAGTTTGACAAGCCATTGGATGCGCTGGTGGCAGAGGCCCAGAAAGACCGGTCCATGATGAGCCGGCTCTGGGCCGTCGAGCAACTTGGCAAAGAGAAGGGCACGAATACGGATGCCAGCATTGCGGCATTGACGCACGTTCTCGGCAACGATGACTTCTACGGCGTGCGTGCGGCTGCCGCGACCGGACTCGGCAATAGGGGAACGAATCAGGCCAAGACTGCTCTGATTTCCGCGTTGCAGCAGTCGGATAGCCGCGTGCGGACGGCTGTCGTTCAAGCGCTTGGTAATTTTTCCAGGGACCGCGACGTCTACAGTACGCTTGTAAACGAGCTGCACAACGACCCTAGCTACGCGGCAGAAGCTGCTGCGGCCCAGGAACTCGGCAGATCGGGCGCGGCCCAGGCGTTCTTCGTGTTGCAGGCCGAAGCCACGGCGAAGCCGGAGGTGCACGTAATGGACGCGACGCTGGAGGGCTTGGCGTTAACCGGGGACCCCAGGGCGGCAACAATTCTGCTCGCACAGGCGCAGCAGGGCGTGCCGGAACAAATTCGATTGAGTGCGCTCGCTGGACTAGCCAAACTGAAGGAACCGGTCGAGCGAGATCACGCGCAGGAACTGCAGGAAGTGGTCCGCGCAGCGCTGCACGATCCGTTCTTTCCAGTACGGGAGCTTGGCGAACAATTAGTTGGGGTCTTTGGCCTCACCCAATTTCAATCAGACATTCAAAAAGAGGCGCAAGATGCGCCCACGATTATAGAGCGGGAGCCCGCGCAGAGGGTTCTCGAACAATTACATCGTTAACGAGGATCCCTAGAAGGTCATGGTGGTGCTGGAGGCCGGTCGGGTTTGCGAGTAAGCCCTGGTGCTGGGCCAAGAGACGTGCTCAGCATTGTGCCGGCAAGACACTCACCAGCAGGAAGGTCATTTGAAATGAAGCAACAATCTAATTTCGCTTCAACGCAATCCACATGCGCGGCTCGCCCGCCTGAACCGGACGACTTTGACAAAATGGCTGACCTTGCAGGCCAACTCGGTTACCAATGTACAGGGAAAGAAATACGAGCGCGACTCCATGAAATGCGAGATTCGAACCAGTACGCCGTCTATGTTGCCGAACTCCCCCGGGGGCCGAATCGCAGGATGGATCGGGGTATACATGTTTCGATCCGTCGAAACAGAAGGTTGCGCGTCTGCCATTCGGAATCTCTCATTCCGGTTTCGCTGACTGCTTAATCGTAACGAAGAAAACTTGCTTGCCTGTCCGATTCAGATCTGCCGACAGTCGGGAATCGCTCCGCCACATGATCACAAGCGCGTTCTCGGTACCAATCCGCACCCCACCTTAACTTCCGAATAGCACTCGGGCGCAATGCGGCCACTAGCGCCGGTGAATTTCACGGTTTGAACGACCTGCCTCGGATCAGCTAGAATTCATTCCGAAACTGACCCACACCGATGAGCTTCGAACCGATTGAGAACTACGGAGTGATTGGCAATATGCGCTCGATTGCGCTTGTCGGCGTAAACGGTTCAATCGATTTTCTCTGCTATCCAAATTTCGATTCTTCCACCGTGTTTGCAGCGCTGCTCGATGATGAGAGAGGTGGCTGTTTTCAGATTCAGCCGCAACTCAGAAAAACGCAGGTACGACAGCTGTATTTGCCCGACACGAACATTCTGCTCACGCGATTTCTTGCGGAGGAGGGCGTGGCCGAGCTGACTGACTACATGCCGATTGGGACCGACGGGGAACAACCGAATGAGATTGTCCGTACCCTAACCGTCATCAGGGGTGAGGTCGATTTCAAGATGCGGTGCCAGCCACGATTTAACTATGGGATGTGTGGCCACACTGTGAATATCGAAGAGCGGTGCGCGATTTTCTCGCCAGCGAGCGATAGTTGTGCGGCGCTGGCGTTGTACTCCACCATTGCCCTGCGACGACAATCCCAGGATGTAACCTCCGAGTTCAGTCTTCGAGCCGGCGAGAAGGTGACGTTTGTCTTTGGTGGAGTTCGCCCCCAAGGACAACAACCTGAAATGGAGTTCGTGGAGCAGCGTTTCCAGGAGACAGCACGTTTCTGGAAGGAATGGATCGCGAAATCAAAGTACAAGGGTCGCTGGCGCGAGATGATCAACCGGTCGGCCTTAATGTTGAAGTTGCTGATCAGCCGGGAGCATGGATCGTTGATTGCAGCGCCGACATTTTCCCTGCCAGAACAAATTGGCGGAGTGCGCAATTGGGATTATCGCTTCACATGGTTGCGAGATGCGACATTTACGCTCTACGCGTTGATCCGACTAGGTTTTGTCGAAGAAACTGAGGCGTTCATCGACTGGCTGAAGGGACGGCTCGGCGACGATGCGGAACGGGGACCGTTACAGGTGATGTACGGAATTGACGGCAGACAGAAGCTTGATGAGCTGACGCTTGATCATCTGCAGGGGTATGAACATTCGCGGCCCGTGCGTATCGGGAACGCGGCCTATCAGCAGCTGCAACTGGATATTTATGGCGAAATGATGGACTCCATCTATCTCGCAAACAAATACGGGGACTCAATTTCCAATGCCGGATGGCGGGGTGTTCAGCGCATATTGGAGTGGCTGGGCAAGAACTGGCAACGGCCCGATAGAGGCATATGGGAGGTTCGCGGCGTTGCGCGCGAATTCCTACACTCCCGTTTGATGTGCTGGGTAGCTTTCGATCGAGCCTTGCGGCTTGCACAGAAACGCTCCCTGTCCGGGCCATTCGACACTTGGCTGCGAACGCGCGACGCGATTCGAGAGGACATCTTTACGAACTTCTGGGATGACGATTTGCGGTCGTTTGTGCAGTCGAAGGGGACCAAGGACCTGGATGCGTCGGTTCTGCTTATGCCACTCATGCGGTTCATCAGCCCGGTCGATCCGATGTGGCGCTCGACAATGAA
>Ga0073928_10009481_pt1 | contig 11839 bp, 12 predicted proteins | sample PaiPotPPA55metaG_FD_76969 | JGI IMG/M metagenome (GOLD analysis project Ga0073928, IMG submission 76969) | Iron sulfur acid spring bacterial and archeal communities from Banff, Canada, to study Microbial Dark Matter (Phase II) - Paint Pots PPA... ...
TTCCCCTTGTCGCGGCGAAGCCTGCCAGGGACATCGCGCCGCGGGACAAAGCTCGCCAAAGCGGGTGGCGTCACACCGTGGCGGTTCGCGTCGAAAGCAGGTTTTCGCTCCTCGCCAACGGTCGCGACCAAGATCAGCACCAGGGAGTAGAGAAGAGGGCATGAAGGCGTTGTCACGTTTGGCCGTCATCGCATTAAGCGCCGGCGCGGCCGTGGTCGGCATCCTGGTTAGCATTGTGGCCAGCACCGGGACGGCATGGGCCGGGCTCGGGCAGCCATCGCCCTGGGAGATGGATCTGCAGGACTCGGCGTCCCCGGTGATGCAGGACGTCGCCGATTTCCATTTTTTCCTGCTCTGGGTCATCGCGGTGATTTCCGCCTTCGTGCTCGCCCTGCTTCTCATTGTCATTTTGCGCTTCAACGCCCGCGCCAATCCGACGCCGTCGCGCGCGACCCACAACACCCCGATCGAGATTCTCTGGACCATCGTTCCGGTCATCATCCTGGCGCTGATCGCGGTGCCGTCGTTCCGGCTGTTGTTCGTTCAGCTCGAAGTGCCCAAGCCCGACCTGACGGTGAAGGTCACCGGCAAGCAGTGGTTCTGGAGCTACAGCTATCCTGACAACGGCAATTTCGAGTTCGACTCGCTAATGGTTCAAGACAAGGACCTCAAGCCCGGGCAGCTGCGGCTCCTCACCGCCGACAAGGAGATGGTGGTCCCGGTCAACAAGGTTGTGCACGTGCTGGTGACCGGGGCCGACGTGATCCACTCGTTCACAGTGCCGTCGTTTGGTATTCGCATGGACGCGATTCCAGGCCGCATCAACGAAACCTGGTTCAAGGCCACCAGCGAAGGCGTGTTCTACGGCCAATGTTCGGAGCTTTGCGGCAAGGATCACTCCTTTATGCCGATTGCGGTGCGCGTCGTGAATCAGAACGATTTCGATACCTGGCTGAACAGTGCGAAGCAGAAATACGGCAGCGACAATAGTGCCGCGCATGATGCGGTTGCCGCGGCCGAAACTTCTGCGGCCCGATAACGGTCGCAGACACGAAGGAATTGGCAATGGATACGATGGCACACGCCGCGCATGGCGATGGGGAAGCGCACGAAATCCCGCACGGCTGGCGGCGCTTTCTTTATTCGACCAATCACAAGGACATCGGCACGATGTACCTGGTGTTTGCGCTTATGGCCGGCCTGATCGGCGGCGCCATGTCGATCGCGATCCGCGCCGAGTTGATGTATCCGGGCCTGCAGATCTTTCACGAAACGCACACGTTCGATGTGTTCGTCACCGCGCATGGACTGATCATGATCTTCTTCATGGTCATGCCGGCGATGATCGGCGGCTTCGGCAATTGGATGGTGCCGTTGATGATCGGCGCGCCGGACATGGCGTTCCCGCGCATGAACAACATTTCTTTCTGGCTGTTACCGGCGTCCTTCGCGCTGCTGTTGATCTCGATGTTCGTCGAGGGCGAGCCGGGCACCAACGGCGCCGGAACCGGATGGACGATCTATGCCCCGCTGTCGACTTACGGCCATCCCGGGCCGGCGATGGATTTCGTCATCCTCGCGATCCATCTCGCCGGCGCTTCGTCCATTCTCGGCGCGATCAACTTCATCACGACGATCTTCAACATGCGCGCGCCCGGCATGACGCTGCATAAAATGCCGCTGTTCGTCTGGTCGATTCTGGTGACGGTATTCTTGCTATTGCTGGCATTGCCGGTATTGGCCGGCGCGATCACGATGCTCTTAACCGACCGCAATTTCGGCACGACTTTCTTCACGCCCGACGGCGGCGGCGATCCGCTTCTGTTCCAGCACTTGTTCTGGTTCTTCGGGCACCCCGAGGTTTACATCCTCATCCTGCCCGGCTTCGGCATGGTCAGCCAGATCGTCGCCACGTTCTCGCGCAAGCCGGTCTTCGGTTATCTCGGCATGGCCTACGCAATGGTGGCGATCGGTGGCATCGGCTTCGTCGTCTGGGCACACCACATGTACAATGTCGGCATGTCGGCGAGCGTGCAGGCTTATTTCATCGCCGCGACCATGGTGATCGCGGTGCCGACAGGGGTGAAGATCTTCTCCTGGATCGCCACCATGTGGGGCGGCTCGATCGAGTTCAAGACGCCGATGCTATGGGCGATCGGATTCATTTTCCTGTTCACCATTGGCGGCGTCACCGGCGTTGTGCTCGCCAATGCCGGCGTCGATCGCGTCTTGCACGGCACCTACTATGTCGTCGCGCATTTCCACTACGTGCTTTCGCTCGGCGCGGTCTTCGCCATTTTCGGCGGCTGGTATTATTGGTTCCCGAAAATGACCGGCTATATGTACAGCGAAACAATCGGCAAGTGGCACTTCTGGCTCACCTTCATCGGCGTCAATGTAGTGTTCTTCCCACAGCATTTCCTCGGCCTTGCCGGTATGCCGCGCCGCTACGTCGATTATCCGGACGCCTTCGCCGGATGGAATCTCGTCTCGTCGATCGGCTCGTATATTTCCGGTATCGGCGTGCTGGTGTTCCTCTACGGCATGATATTGGCCTTCGTTCGCAAGGAGCGCGCGGCGGCCAATCCGTGGGGTCCGGGCGCGACCACGCTGGAATGGACGCTGCCGTCGCCGCCGCCGTTCCATCAATATGAAACCTTGCCGCTGATCCGATGAGCGTCACAATCGCGCGCGCCGAACCCAGCCTGGCGGGAGTCGGCGACTACATCGAACTGATGAAGCCGCGAGTTATGTCGCTCGTGGTCTTCACCGCGCTGGTTGGGCTCATTCTGGCGCCCGGTCACATGCATCCGGTGATCGCATTCACGGCGTTGCTGTGCATCGCGGTCGGCGCCGGCGCCGCGGGCGCGCTCAATATGTGGTACGACGCCGATATCGACGCGCGCATGACGCGCACCGCCGGGCGCCCGATCCCGGCCGGACGGCTCGCCCCTGGCGAGGCATTGGCTTTCGGTTTGACGCTGGCCGGCTTCTCGGTGGTCGTGCTGGGTCTTCTGGTCAGCGTCTTTGCCGCGCTATTGCTGGCGGTGACCATCGGCTTTTATGTCGGCGTCTATACGATCTGGCTCAAACGCGTCACGCCGCAGAACATTGTCATCGGCGGCGCCGCCGGGGCGCTGCCGCCGATGATCGGATGGGCCGCCGTAACGGGCGGCGTCGCGCCCGAGCCGCTCGTTCTGTTTCTCATCGTGTTTCTGTGGACGCCGCCGCACTTTTGGGCCTTGTCGCTTTATCGCGCCGATGATTATGCGCGGGCGGGCGTTCCCATGCTGCCGGTAGTGGCTGGTGCGACCGAAACCCGGCGGCAAATCCTCCGTTACACGCTCGTGCTGGCGCCCGTCGGCGCCTTGCCGTGGCTGCTCGGCTATGCCGGGCCTTTGTATGGCATCGCGGCCTTGTTGGCCGGCATGGCGATGATCGCCCTTGCCATTCGCGTTCGCGGCGAACAACACGGCTACGCGGCGAGCAAGCAAATGTTTGGCTTCTCGATTTTGTATCTGTTCCTGTTGTTCGCCATGTTGCTGGTCGACCGGATGGCCGGCGGAACGCTGCCCGGGCTGTCAATTCATCTCGCGGCCGCAGGATGACGGCGCGATGGACAATCGAATGAACGAAGACAAGCCGGACCCCGGTATCAGGCTCACCGAGCAGCAGCAACGCGCGCGTCGGGCCCGTTCGCTCGCGATTGCGATATCGTTGGGCGTGCTCGTTGTGTTGTTCTACATCGTGACGCTGGTGAAGGGCCCCGGCGTGCTGGAGCGGCCGCTATGATCCGGCGAACGGTCAGATGCGAGGTTGCAGCGTGAGCGCGCCGCTACAGCGATCGCGACGCGATGTTGCCGTGGCCTTCGCCTGCGGCGCTTTTGTCGCGGTGATGGTCGGCGTGTCGTTCGCCGCAGTGCCGCTTTATTCCTGGTTCTGCCGCACCACCGGATTCGGCGGCACCACGCAAGTGGCAAAAGCGGCGCCCGCGCAAATCTCCGGCCGTACCATCACCGTACGGTTCGATTCAAACGTAGCGCCCGGTTTGCCATGGTCGTTCGAGCCCGAGCGGCGGACCGTCGATGTGCGGCTCGGCGAGGTCGTCACCGTCTATTACGCGGTGCGAAACGAATCCGCGCGGGTGACGCGCGGCCAAGCTGGCTATAACGTCACCCCGCCAAGAACCGGCGCGTATTTTGAAAAGATCAACTGTTTCTGTTTCACCGAGCAGACATTGCAGCCGGGCGAGAAACGCGACATGGCGGTTGTCTTCTATGTCGATCCCAAGCTCGCCAACGACTCGGAAGAAGACACGGTGAGTAACATCACGCTCTCCTACACTTTCTTTCCGGTGCGCCTACCGGCGCGGCCAGTGGCCGAGAGCGCGAATTCGGAAAAGTCTGGACGCATCTAGAAAGTTCAACGGACGAAAGACAGCGCGAATACCAAAGCGGGTCGCGCTAGCTGGAGAGAACAACGATGGCGAATGCGCATGCCAAGCCGCACCACGATTACCATCTGGTGAATCCCAGTCCGTGGCCGGCGGTCGGTGCCACCTCGGCTTTCGTCGCGGCCGTCGGCGCCATCTTGTGGATGCACCAGACGGTCCCGTACGCGCCGTTGGTGCTCGGCGCCGGTGCGATCGGCATCGCCTACACGATGGTCGGCTGGTGGCGCGACGTCATCCACGAAGCCGAACTGGAAGGCGATCACACGCGGGTGGTGCAGATATCCCATCGCTACGGGATGATCTTGTTCATCGCATCGGAGGTGATGTTTTTCGTCGCCTGGTTCTGGGCCTATTTCAATACGGCATTGTTCCCGGACGAATTCCGCGACGTCGCCCGCATTGCTTTTACCGGGGGCGTGTGGCCGCCCAAAGGCATCGACACGTTCGACCCCTGGCACTTCCCGCTGCTGAACACGCTGATCCTGCTCACCTCGGGCACCACGGTGACCTGGGCGCATCACTCGCTTCTCGAAAACGATCGCAAGGGCCTGGTCTGGGGTTTGGCGCTGACTATCGCGTTAGGCCTGAGCTTCACCTGCGTGCAGGCATGGGAATACATGCATGCGCTGTTCCATTATTCGGGCAACATCTACGGCGCCACGTTCTTCATGGCGACGGGATTCCACGGCGCTCATGTCATCATTGGCTCGATATTTCTGATCGTCTGTCTGTTCCGCGCCATAGCCGGGCAGTTCAAGCCGACGCAGCATCTCGGATTCGAATTCGCGGCTTGGTATTGGCACTTCGTCGACGTCGTGTGGCTGTTTCTGTTTGCCTGCATTTACGTGTGGGGCGGCGGTCCGCACGCGGGGTGACGCAGGCCGCTCATTGCCGCAACAGCGGGAATGAGCTCGCAATGGCATCGGTTGGCGCGGCGTGCGAAAAGCCGTAACCCGCGATCATGAGCGACAAGACCATTACGACGCTTTCGGGCGCGATCGGCGCAGGCCTGTCGTGCGCCTGTCCACGCTGCGGGGAAGGTCGGCTGTTTGCCGGCTTCCTGACATTGCGGCCGCGCTGCGAGCACTGCGGACTTGATTACGGCTTTGCCGATTCCGGCGACGGGCCCGCGGTATTCATCATGTTCTTGGCCGGCGCGATCGTGGTCGGCGCCGCGCTCATCACCGAAATCCTGTTTCAGCCGCCCTATTGGGTGCACGCAGCGCTGTGGCTGCCGCTGATCATGCTTGTCACGCTTGGCCCGCTGCGACCGATGAAAGGCTTGATGATCGCGCTGCAATATCATCACCAGGCGGCGGAGAGCCGGTTCGGCGAAGGACCGTGAGTGGGTCATGACAGCTCGGCCGAGCGTCAGCGCCGCGCCGCATCTTGGAGCCGCACGCAAGCGCTCCTGGCTCGGCTTGTTTGTGCTGGCACTATTGGCGTTTGCGGTCCTCATTGCGCTTGGCACCTGGCAGATCGAGCGCAAAGCTTGGAAGGAAGGGCTGATTGCTTTGCTGACTGAGCGCCTCGCAGCGCCGTCTCGGGCGCTGCCGCCGGCGCCGGACTGGGCAAAGCTCGAGCGAACGCGCGACGAATATCGCCGCGTCCGCTTTGCAGCGACCTTCGACAACGATCGCGAGGCCCTGGTATTTGCCGCGGCGAGCGCGTTTCGGCCCGACGTCGCTGGCCCGGGCTACTGGGTATTTACGCCGGCGCGGCGGGCCGACGGCAGCGTCGTGGTCGTCAATCGCGGCTTTGTCCCCGATGCACGACGCGATATCAAATCGCGCGCCGAGGGACAGATTTCACAACCAGTTGAAATCACCGGCGCGCTGCGCTGGCCGGACGAGCGGTACTGGTTCACGCCGGCGGACGATACCGCGCATAACCTTTGGTTCACGCGCGATCCCGCTGCGATCGCTGCCGCGAAAGGATTGGACCCGCGAACGGATGCGGTAGCGCCGTTTTATGTCGAACAGGAAGCGCCGATCCCGCCCGGCGGCTCGCCGCAGCCGGGAAAGCTCGTTGTCGCGCTACCCGACAATCACCTGCAATATGCGGTGACCTGGTATGGCCTGGCGGCGGTGCTGGCCGCTGTCTTTGGCGTTTGGACATTCACCTCGAGGCGCCCGAACCGGGCCAGCAAAACCGCCTCAGATCGACCGCTGAGGCCCTAACAAAGCGGTCCGTGGCGCTTTCGCGCGCGACCGCGTTGGCTTGCTTGTGAAGCCATTCGTTTTGCTATTAGTGTGACCGCGCTCCGGCGCTGCGACGCGGCGGCCACCAGCATTTGGCCGGCGAATTAACGTGCCGTATCAATAACTTAAATAGCCGGCACGTTCCGGCGGCGGAAAGGCCCGTGCAATATATCTCGACCAGAGGCGAGGCCCCCTCGCTCGGTTTTGCCGAAGCCATGCTGGCCGGCCTTGCCCGCGATGGCGGCCTCTATGTGCCGGAGGCTTGGCCGCAGCTCGATGCCGCGGCACTCGCCAGCTTTGCCGTCCGATCTTATGCCGAGGTCGCGGTCGAGATCGTCAGGCCCTTTGCCGAGAATTCGGTTTCGCCGGCCGATCTGGCGCGCATCGCGCGCGAGGCCTACGGCGATTTTCGCCATCCCGCCGTGGCGCCGCTCGCGCAGATCGGCGTCAACACATTCATGCTTGAGCTGTTCCACGGTCCGACGCTCGCGTTCAAAGATCTGGCGATGCAATTTTTGGGTCGACTGATGGATCACGTGCTGGCCGCACGCGGCGAGCGGCGCACCATCGTGGTAGCGACCTCCGGTGATACCGGTGGTGCCGCGGTCGAGGCATTCCGCGATCGTCGTCAGGTCGACCTTGTCGTTCTATTTCCGCACGGCCGTATTTCCGATGTGCAGCGGCGGATGATGACGACGAGCGGCGCTGCGAATGTCAGCGCCATCGCCATCGACGGCACCTTCGATGATTGCCAAGCCATCGTGAAGGGCATGTTCAATCATCACGGCTTCCGCGATCAGGTCCACCTCTCCGGCGTCAATTCGATCAATTGGGCGAGGATCGTGGCGCAGGTGGTCTACTATTTCACCGCCGCAGTCGCGCTCGGCGCGCCGGTGCGCAAAGTCGCGTTCGCCGTTCCGACCGGCAATTTCGGCGATGTCTATGCCGGCTATGTCGCGGCGCGAATGGGCCTGCCGGTCGATCGGTTGGTCGTTGCCACAAATGTCAACGACATCTTGGCGCGCACGCTGGCGACGGGGACCTATGAGCCGCGCGCGGTGGTCCCGACGACTTCACCGTCGATGGACATCCAGGTCGCCTCGAATTTCGAGCGTTTGTTGTTCGAGGCGTATAACCGCGACGCCGCCGCCGTGCGGTCGGCCATGGGATCGCTCGCCCAGTCGCGCCGGTTCACGCTGTCGTCGCGCGCTTTGTCATCAATTCGCACCATGTTCACCGCCGATCGCGCCGACGAGGACGAGGTTGCCGCCACGATCCGGACCGTCAAACGCGAGACCGGCAATTTCATCGATCCACATACTGCCGTGGCGGTTGCCGTGGCGGAAAAGGAAACGCGCGACCCCGCCGTGCCGATGGTCGTGCTGTCGACCGCGCATGCGGCGAAGTTTCCTGACGCTGTGGAGGCAGCCTGCGGCATTCGTCCGGCTCTTCCGGAATGGCTGGCGCATATCAATGAGCGGCCGGAACGCAGCACCATGCTCGCGGCGGATCAATCCGCGGTCGAGCAGTTTGTTTTAGCGGCGAGCCGCGCAGCCCAGGAAGGAGCGGCAGCATGAGTGTCGAGGTGACCACTTTGAAGTCCGGCATCAATGTGGTGACCGACGCCATGCCGCACCTGGAGACCGCGTCACTCGGCGTGTGGGTGGCCTCAGGCAGTCGTGACGAGCGGCATGACGAGCACGGCATTTCGCACTTTCTTGAACATATGGCGTTCAAGGGCACCCGCCGGCGCAGCGCGCGGCAGATCGCGGAAGAGATCGAGGCTGTGGGCGGCGATCTCAATGCCGCTACCGGAGCGGAAAGCACCGCCTATTACGCACGCGTGCTCAAATCCGACGTGCCGTTGGCGCTCGATGTGCTTGCCGACATACTTTCCGAGCCGTCTTTCGAACGCGAAGAGATGCTCCGCGAGCAAAACGTCATCATTCAGGAGATCGGCGCCGTCGCCGACACGCCCGACGATCTCATTTTCGAGCGTTTACAGATCGTCGCGTTCCCCGATCAGTCTCTCGGCAGATCGATCCTGGGCACGCCGAAAACCGTGCGTTCGTTCGATGGCGGCAAGCTGCGCGCTTATCTCGCGCGCAATTATCGAGCACCCGATATCGTGGTCGCCGCCGCTGGCGCGGTCGAGCATGGGGCGGTTGCTGCCGAAGTGGAGAAGCATTTTGGCCGCTTCAACGGCCCCGCCGGTCCGCTGCCGGAGCCGGCGAGTTTCGGCGGCGGCACCCATGTCGAGAAGCGCGAACTCGAGCAAGTGCACATTGCGCTCGCGCTGCCGGGTCTATCGATCGTCGACCCGGCGCTCTATAGCCTACAGGTATTCACCAATATTCTCGGCGGCGGCATGTCCTCGCGGCTGTTCCAGGAAGCGCGCGAGCGGCGCGGTCTATGCTATTCGATTTACAGCTTTCATGTGCCTTACTCGGACATCGGCATGTTCGGTCTGTATGCCGGCACCGACGCGGCGGATACTTCGGAACTGATGCGGCTGATCGTCGACGAGATTGCCAGCACCGCCGAGACCATTTCCGAACCGGAAGTGGCGCGCGCCAAAGCACAGATGAAAGCCGGGCTCTTAATGGCGCTGGAAAGCTCGGGCACGCGCATCGAACAGCTGGCCCGCCAGATGATCAGCCGCGGCCGGCCAATACCACTCGATGAATTAGTGGCGCGGGTCGACGCCGTGACCGTTGAAAGCGCGCGCGCCGCCGGCCGCGCGCTGATTTCGCGCGGCAAGCTCGCCACCGCAGTTCTTGGGCTTGGTTCCGGACTTGAAAGCGCGGCGGCGATTGCCGAGACTTTGACCCGCCGAGCGGCGTGACAAGTTCCGGCGAACTGGCCCATGGCGTTCTTTCGCACCATCAATTTCGCCGAGCCCTTGCCGATCATCGAGGGCGACGAGGTGGTATTGCGGACGCCGCAGATGACCGACTTCGAGGAATGGGCGGCGCTGCGGGAGGCGAGCCGCGCGTTTCTCACGCCGTGGGAGCCTACTTGGCCGGTCGACGATCTGACCCGCGCGGCGTTCCGGCGGCGTATCAAGCGCTACGCCGAGGATTTGCGAACCGATACGGGCTATGCCTTTGTCATCGCGCGATGCTCCGACGGCGCCTTGGTCGGCGGCTTGACGCTTGCCAATATCCGCCGCGGCGTCGCCCAGGCGGGCAGTCTGGGGTATTGGACCGGATTGCCGTTCGTGCGCCAGGGCTACATGACGGCGGCGGTACGCGCTCTGGTTCCCTTCGCTTTCAATAGCGTGCGGCTGCACCGCCTCGAAGCTGCCTGCATCCCGAGCAATACCGGATCAATCAAGCTTCTGGAGAAGACCGGATTCGTGCGAGAGGGCTATGCACGCGAGTATTTGTGCATCAACGGCGTCTGGCAGGACCACCTGCTCTACGGTCGCCTCAATGGCGGTTCCGATTACGGCAAAGCTTGATCCTTCGCGCCTTTAACCAAGCCGAGCGACGGCCTGGGCGTGCTAGAATCGGGCAGGCTACAATTGGGCAAGCTACGGTTGATTTGCTATAAAAGTTGGGTATCGCGAATTGCGATGAGGCGGGGAACCTTGCGCGTATTTCGTGAAACACTCTGGCGCGATGGTTTGGCGCGCGCGGCGCTGCTCGCGGCCGTATTGCTCGCCGCTGGATGCAGTGGCGGTGGACCGGGCGGCCCGACCACGACCGCATCGGTTCCTTCGGCACCGCCGCCAGCGGCTCCACCGTCGAGCCCGCCGTCTCTAAAAGACAAGATCGCAAGCTTCTTTTCGGGTGCGACGCAGAAAGAACCGCAGCCGGTCACCAATGCCAATCCGGATGTCCAGTGTCCATTTCTCGACATCCGCCAGGGCGCATCGACGCTGACAATCCCGCCGCCGCCGCCCGACGGCAGCAAAGAGGCAATGTCACTCAAATATCAGGGCAGCTTCGTCCGGGCGGCCCGCGACTGCGCTGTCGTCAACGGCCAAATGGTGATGCGCCTTGGCATACAAGGACGCGTCATCGTTGGACCGTCCGGCGGACCGGGTCAGGTGGATATCCCGCTACGGATCGCGGTCGTCAGCGCACCGCTCACCGCGCCGAAGACCGTTGTCACCAAACTGATCCGTATTCCGGTGGTCATTGGCGCCGATGCCGGCAATGCTGATTTTACTCACATTGAGGAGGGGTTGAGTTTCCCACTGCCGCCGACGGACTCGTCCGATCCATATATCGTCTATATTGGCTTCGACCCGCTCGGCGCCGCGGCGCAGGATCAGACCAAGAAACCGCCACCTGCCAAAAAGCCTAAACCGAGCGCGAAACCAAATCCCAACGCGCCCACCGGATAGAGCATGATCCAGAAAAGTGGATACCGGTTTTCGGCAAAGATCATGCTCAAACAATGAGCCAAAGCGAAATGGCGATTAAACTTAAACGCATTTCGCTTTAGCCGCGAGTCACCGGCTAGTTCAGGCCCGCTTTAAGATCAGTTGAATTTCTGTTTGAGCTCGGCAATACCGCGCGCCAGCAAATCTTCCGCGATTTTTCCCTTGGCGCTTGTGGCGAGGATTTTCTCTGCGGCGGCCACGGCGGCTTCGGCTGCGGCAGAACGCACATCGGCCACCGCTTGCGTTTCGGCCTGGGCGATCTTGGTTTCGGCCATCTTGGTGCGCCGGGCGACGAAGTCTTCAGCTCTTGATTTTGCTTCGGCGGTCAGCCGCGCGGCTTCGGCCTGGGCTCCGGCCATGATGGCTTGCGCTTCGTTTTCAGCCTCGTGCGCCTTGCGTTGGAATTCGCCGAGCAGTGCCTGCGCCTCTTCGCGCAGGCGGCGCGCTTGTTCGAGTTCGGATTTGATCCGAGCTTGGCGGCGATCGATCGCGTCGATCACCTTGCGATGGGCGCCGAGATAGGCGAGCAGCCCAAGGAAGCAGAGAAAGGCGATTGCCACCCAATTTTCAGTTTCGAGCATCGCCATCCTTTCAGCTTTTACCGGCATCGCCGAGCGCGGCGGCGATCTCATCCTCGCGCGGCCGTTGGCCAATCAAACGCTCAACGATCGCCGCGGCGGTGTCGGCGGCGATAGCCCTGACGTTAGTCATAGCAGCGCTGCGACTCTTCGCTATGGATTGTTCTGCGACAGCGACCCGATTGTGCAATTCCGCCTCAAGACGCTTGTGCAA
>Ga0073928_10009482_pt1 | contig 11839 bp, 13 predicted proteins | sample PaiPotPPA55metaG_FD_76969 | JGI IMG/M metagenome (GOLD analysis project Ga0073928, IMG submission 76969) | Iron sulfur acid spring bacterial and archeal communities from Banff, Canada, to study Microbial Dark Matter (Phase II) - Paint Pots PPA... ...
CACCCGCGACGGCGTGCCCTTCACCCCCTCGCGGTCGGGATCGTCCCCCGCCCATTCGATCAGCACCCGCACCGCTGCCTCGGCGTCCTCGCGTGTCGGGCGGCGCGGCGCGGCTCGGACGGGACCTGGGGTTTGGCGCGAGCTTGACCAGACGTCGCGGCAATCCGTCCATGGCGGGAATTCCTCGGTGCTTGGGTGGCCGGGCGAATAGATGCGGCAGGCGCCAGAAAGGTTCCTAGCCTAGACGGCGCACGCTTGGGACCACCACCGATAGAATGGCAAGGCTCCTATGCCTAAAGCCGCTCGATCTGCTCGGGATGGGTCACGTCGATGATGGGGCGCTCGCTGCCACGGATCCAGCCGCGCACGCGAACCCGCGCGCCCTTGAGCGCCGTGGCGTCGATGCCCTCGGTGCGGAAGAGCCGCAGCGCGTCGGACGGCAGCCGCAGGCTGAACGCGGTGCGCCAATCACTGCCGAAATTGACGAAGAGCTGGCCCTCGACGATGGCCGTGTCGACCACGGTGCCTTCGACGATCTGGAAGCTGCCGGCGTAACGCCCGGCCTCCTCGGCCGCGCGCACGGCGTAGAAGCGGTCGCGCCAAATGCCGCGCCGCGCCTGCCGCGCGCGGTCCTCGCGCGCGAGCATCTCGACCACCCCGCGGCGGTTGTCCGCGGCGCTGGCGACCCGCGCCAGGCCGCGCCTGATCATCTCGCTCTGAACCCAGCGCTTGCCGACGAAGATGTGGGCGAGGATGCGGCCGTAACGGTCGCGGCGATTGCCGGCAAAGCGCAGCTCGACCTCACGCCCGAGCACCAGTTTCTCAAGCGCCGCCTTGGCCTCCTCGGCATAGGGCCAGGATCGGCTATGCGCCGCCGCCGGGTGCGGCGCCTCGATGCCGACCAGCCGCACGCGCCGCCCGTCGGCCAGCACGACCTCGCCGCCATCGACGACCGCGCCGATGGTCACGGTCTCGCCGGCCTCGAAGGCAGGAAGCCGCGCCGCCAGCGCCGGTGGCGGCACCGACAGCGCGGCCAGCATCAGGAGGGGCAAGAGCGCGTATCGCGCGGCCCAAGGCATGGCGCCACGATCGCATCGGCGCGCGACGGCGACAATGGTGGAAAGCGAGCAGGATGATGGCGTCAGCCGGCCTCGACGAGGAGGTCGGCGGGCCGGTCGGTGCGGCGGCACATCGATTGGCGCAGCTTCAGCAACGCGCGATGCTCGAGCTGGCGCACGCGTTCTTTGGAGACGCCGAGCGCAAGACCCAGCTCCTCCAGCGTGGCGCCCACCTCGCGCAGGCGGCGATCGTTGATGATGCGCCGCTCGCGCGGGCTGAGCTCGCCCAGCGCTTCGCTGAGCCAGCGCGAGCGTGTCGCGCCGTCATGCATGCCGATCACCAACTCCTCGGGGTTCGGCCGGCGATCGGCCAGGAAGTCCTGCCAATCCTCCTCGCCGCTGCCGAGCGGTGCGTTCAAGGATTGATCGGCGGCGCCGAGCCGCATATCCATGCTCTCGACCTCCGCGACATCGACCTTGAGCGCGATGGCGATCTTGTGCCGGCCGGCGGCGGAAAGCGGCGCGCCCGACGTCTCGTCCATGCGCGCGCGCAGCCGGCGCATGTTGAAGAACAGCGATTTCTGCGCCGCCGTCGTGCCCGTCCGCACGATCGACCAGTTGCGCAGCACGTAATCCTGCATCGCCGAGCGGATCCACCATGCCGCATAGGTCGAGAAGCGCACGTCGCGCTCGGGCTCGAACCGCGCCGCCGCCTGCATCAGCCCGACACTGCCCTCCTGGACGAGGTCGCCGATCGGCAGGCCGAAGCTGCGGAAGCGGCCGGCGGTGGCGATCACCAGGCGGGTATAGGCGCGCACCAGCTCATGCAGCGCCGCCGTGTCGCCGCCCTCGCGCCAGCGCCGCGCCAGCGCGAACTCGTGATCGCGGCTGAGCAGCGGCGTGTGCATCGCCGCCTTGATGAAGCTCAGATTCGCCTTTTGCGTGGTCGGATCGTCGATATAGGCCATCGCCGCGCTCCCGCCCGGGACGGTTCCGGGTCTGTTACTTCCAAACATTTCAGGGAGGCGAAGGTTCGGCGCGCTCGGACTCGAGCGTCAGGCTTCCAACGATTCGACCAATGTGCCGTCGGGTGCGAAGCAGGCGGCGAGCAAGGGGCCGCCGAAGCCGCTGCCGGCGTCGAGCGAGGCGGCGTAGCGGCTCTCGCGCAGCCCGCCGCGTTGCCGGTCATAGCCGCGCACGACACGGCGGAATTGGCCGAACGGCGCATCGAGCTCCAGGGTGTCGGTGCCGCCCCACCACAGCACATCGCCCTGCAGGTCGAGCGGCTTGCCGGGATCGATGCCGGCATGGACGAAGAGCAGGCCGCCGTCATCGGTGAGGGCGGCGCGCTTGAGGTTGGTCAGCAATTGACGGTGGCCGGGCCGCGCATCGACCGCAGCGCGCAGGCTGGTGGTCCAGCGCGTCAGCGCCAGTGCGCCGTCGCGCGCCGCCGCGAGCCCTTGGCGAAGCTGGGCACCGTAGGCCGTGAGCGTGGCGCCGACGCCGTGATCCAGCATCCATTGCAGCACTTCGCGCGGGTTGGGCGCGAATTGCAGCTGGAGCAGCTTCTGCCAGATCTCTTCCTGCCCGCCGCGCAGAAAAGCGATGTCACCGGGGAAAGCGTGGCGCCGCGCAAGGAACAGGCAGCGAAACGCCAACAGCTCGTCGAGCGTGCCGGCGACGTCGGGCCCATGGCCGAGATAGCCGCCGAGATAGACGAGGCGATCGCCCTTGTCGAGGCGAGCGGCTATCTGGCGGTGGAGTTGGACGAGCTGCGCCTTCTCGCCGTGGATCGCGCCCACCGCCCAGATGCGGCGCGATCGGCACAGACGGGCAAAGATGTCCGAATCGCAAGGGGCGGTCGCAGCCACACCCGACATGGGCCGAGGCTCAAACGCGGCGACGTGGCATTCGCGCCGCGCCCGGGATCAAGCGGCGCTCAGCATCTGCTCGAGACGACGTGTCGCCGTATCCTCGTCGATCTTCTCCACCGCGGCGAATTCGCGCACCAGCCGGTCCAGCGCCGCCTGGTAGATCTGGCGCTCGCTGTAAGACTGCTCAGGCTGGCCGACATTGCGGTACAGGTCGCGGACCACCTCGGCGATCGACGCGGGATCGCCGGAATTGATCTTCTGCTCGTATTCCTGGGCGCGGCGACTCCACATGGTGCGCTTGGCGCGGGAGCGGCCCTTCAGCTTGGCGAGGGCCGCATCCATCTCTTTGCGCGTCGACAGGCGGCGCAGCCCCGAGCCCTTGGCCTTGGCCAGCGGCACCCGCAGCGTCATGCGGTCCTTGTCGAAATGGACCACGAACACGTTGAGCGTGTACCCGGCGATCTCCTGCATCTCGATGCCGAGGATTTTACCAACGCCATGAGTGGGATAGACAACAAGATCGCCCGCCGCGAAACCAAGCTTTTCAGACATCTTTCTCTCTCAACTCAAGGCGCCAAACGCGACTGGGCACAAAGCGGGCAAACCGCAAAACACCATCTACCGGACCCACTTGCGCCAGAAGCGCAACCGCGGATCGGTGCAAACTGCCCGGGCCCCTCGCTATTCCGGGAGCGATGCGACGAACTCGCATCGTTAAAATATATACCACAAAGTACTGGTACTTACCAGCGGTACAGCCATGCGGGCGGCTCGGGCGAGACCCTGCGTGGCAGCCCTAACGCTTACCCGGTTTCGGGCTGAAGAATTTGTCGAACTTGTCGGGAATGCCCTTGAATTGATCGGCATCCGCGGGCGCTTCGCTCTTGCGTGTAATATTGGGCCAGCTTGTCGAATATTGCCGGTTGAACTCGACCCATTTCTCCGCCACCGGCTCGCTATCGGGAATGATTGCCTCGGCCGGGCATTCCGGCTCGCAGACGCCGCAGTCGATGCATTCATCCGGGTGGATGACGAGCATGTTCTCGCCTTCGTAGAAGCAATCCACGGGACAGACTTCGACGCAGTCCATGTACTTGCACTTGATGCAGGCTTCGGTGACGACATAGGTCATGGTTCGGTACTCTTCTCCAGGCAGGCGCGTAAGCCCGCTTGATCAACTGTCCTCGGCGATGCCCAGGCGCTTCAGCACGCGCTGCCGCGCCGCGCCGCGCTCCGGATCGGCAACATTGATGAGTCCGCCGACCTGGCGCAGCATGGCGTCCTCGAGCGGGTCGAGCACGCCGTCGGCATAGGCCACTTCCCACAGCATCTCGATCAGCTCGACCCGCCGCTCCGGCGGCACGCGCTCGTTGATGGTGCGGGTGAAGCCGAAGAGCTGCGTCGAGCGCTCCGCCTGCCGTTCGCCGGTGGCTGCCAGCGCTCGGGATGTCTCCGTCGACAGCCCGAACTTGCGCGCGAGAAGCCGCTGCACCGCAGCGCGCTCCTGCTCGCCAAGCGCGCCATCGACTTGCGCCGCCTCCATCAGCAACGCCGCCACGGCCAGCTGCAACGTGTCGCGGTCGCCGGAAAGCTCTCCTTGCCCCTCCGTGAGCCACGCCCTGAGGCGATCCATCATTTGGCCGTTCCCTAGCATGCGTCCCGCCGGCGTTCAACCCCAGCCGGAATGGGGAATTGCATCCTGCGCCCGATCGATGAACGCCGGCGCGGGCGCATCGGCTGCGCTCGCCCGCGTGCAGGAGGACGCCGAAACGGTGAAGATCACCGCCGCCGCGATTGGCGAGAAATCCCGGCTCGAAGGTCAGGGCGAGGCGGATCGGGTGCTGGCGATCGGCACCGCGAACGCCACCGCCACCAAGCTCGGCCGACGCGTACGGTGGTCCGGAGTACCGCCTCGCCGAGCAGAAAATTCTCGCGCCTCGCCGACGCCTTGACCAAGATCAACCAGCCAATCATGTCGGGCGCGTCCTGGCGAAGCTGAAGGATGAGGCGCCCAAGCCCACTCGGCAGGCAACGGCCCGGGATCGTGACGCGACGCGTCAGGCAAGGCGCGGCCCCAAAGCAGCACGCGGGATGGGCCGGCTTGCCGTGGACCCGTTCGCCGCCTAGCTTGCGCGCCATGGGCGAGAGGCCCGATCCACGACTCCACGCGCCGGCGGTGGCGCGCAACCGCGAGCCGATCCTGGCCGTGCTGCGCCGCGTGCTGCCACCGGCCGGCTTGGTGCTCGAAGTGGCGAGCGGCAGCGGCGAGCATGCCGCGTTCTTCGCCGCGGCCCTGCCGCTTCTGACCTGGCAACCCTCCGACCCCGATCCGCGCGCGCGGGCGAGCATCGCCGCCTTTCGCGACGCCGGCGCGGGCCTGCTGCCGCCGCTCGATCTCGACGTGACGGCCACCGCGTGGCCGGCCGCACGCGTCGCGGCTGTCGTTTGCATCAACATGATCCACATCGCGCCGTGGTCTGCGTGCGAAGGGCTCGTCGCCGGGGCGGCGCGCGCGCTCTCGCCCGGCGGCGTGCTCTATCTTTACGGGCCGTACAGGGAGGGCCGCCACACGGCGCCGAGCAACGAGGCCTTCGACGCGGATCTGCGCGCCCGCGACCCGCGCTGGGGCGTGCGCGATCTGGGCGAGGTGACCGTGCTCGCTCGCCGCCACGGCTTCGTGCACCAGGAGACGGTGACCATGCCCGCCAACAACCGCAGCGTCGTCTTCCGCCGGGCCGATTGAGCATGGGCGCGTTCGACCTGCTGCGACGCGGCTATGGGCTGGCGCGCTCCGCCGTGATCTATCACGGCAACCCGCTGAAGCGGCGGCGCGCCCGCGCCTTCTACGGCGCGTTCGTGCGGCCGGGCGACCTGTGCTTCGACATCGGCGCGCATCTCGGCGACCGCACCGGGCATTTCCTCGCGCTCGGCGCGCGCGTCGTCGCGCTGGAGCCGCAGCCGGGCCCGCTCGCCGTGCTGCACCGGCTCTACGGCCGCCACCCGCGCATCGTCATCATCGCCGCCGCGGCGGGTGCGGCGCCCGGCGAGGCGGAACTGGCGATCGATCCGGCAAACCCGACCGTCGCTTCGCTGTCGCCGGAATGGCGTGCCCAGGTGTCGCGCGATGCGAGCTTCGGCAGGATCCGCTGGCGCGAGCAGCGGCGTGTCGTGGTGACGACGCTCGACGCGCTTATCGCCGCGCATGGGCTGCCGGCCTTCTGCAAGATCGATGTCGAGGGCTTCGAGGCGGAGGTTCTCGAGGGGCTGACCTGGCCGATCCCGGCGCTCTCCATCGAGTACATCCCGGCGGCGCTCGACGGCGCGCTGGCCGCGCTCGACCGGCTTGCCGCGCTCGGCCCGTACCGGCTCAACCGCTCGGCCGGGGAGAGCATGCGCTTCACCGCGCCGGAATGGCGCAGTCCGCGCGAGATGATCGATGAGCTCCGCCGCGTCCGCCCGAGCGACGGCTCGGGCGACATCTACGCCCGCCTCGCGGCCAGCCTGCCATAGAATCTTCAGAATTTTGCGTCTATCGTCCTGCCGCTCGTTTGCAGGGGTAGGGCAGGGGTAGGAGTGTCCCGTTTGGCCTCGCGCGGTAAGATCGTGGTGCTGCATTTCGTCGGGCAGATGCCCCTGGCGGGCATCGCGTGGCAAGCCATGCACTACATCCTCGGCCTGGAGCGGCTCGGCTACGAGGCGTGGTACGTCGAGGACCACGGCGCCAACCCCTATGATCCCCACGCCAACAGCGTCGTCATGGCGTGCGACGACAACGTCGCCTTTCTGCGGCGCGTGATGGAGAGCTATGGGCTGTGCGGGCGCTGGGCCTATTGGGACGCCATCAACGACGTCTATCACGGCCTCTCCCGCGACGAGGTCCGGGCGCTCTACCGCGAGAGCGACGCGCTGATCAATCTGTGCGGCGCGGTGCGGCTGCGCGAGGAGCATATGGCGTGCCCGCGCCGCATCCTCATCGACACCGACCCGGTCTACGAGCAGATCAAATACGCCGAGGCCGACCCCGCGGCGCGCGCCTACCTCGAGGCGCACACGCATTTCTTCACCTATGGCGAGAATGTCGGCGGACCCGGCTGGATCGTGCCGCTGGGCGGCATCCCCTGGCAGCCGACGCGGCCGCCCGTGGTGATGGACGAGTGGCCGACCGACGAGGAAACGCCGGCGTGCTTCTCGACCATCGCCACCTGGGAGAACAAGGGCAAGAACATCAGCTTCGGCGGCGAGACCTATGTCTGGTCGAAGCACATCAATTTCCTGCGCTTCCTCGATGTCCCCACGCTCAGCCGGCAATGCTTCACCATGGCGATGCTGCCGCCGACCGCCGAAATCGAGGCGCAGGTGCGGGAGGCCGGCTGGCGCCTCGTCGATCCGCGACCGGTCTCCGCCAGCATGGAGAGCTATGCCGCCTTCATCTGTGGCTCGCGCGGCGAGTTCACGGTCGCCAAAGACATCTATGTCCGTCCCAACAGCGGCTGGTTCAGCGACCGCAGCGTCTGCTACCTCGCCGCCGGCCGCCCGGTGGTGACCATGAAGACCGGCTTCAGCCGTTTCTGCCCGGTCGGCGAGGGGCTTTTCGAGTACGGCGACGCCGCCGGCGCAATCGCCGCGATCGACGCGGTCAACAGCGACTACCGCCGTCACAGCCGCGCGGCGCGGATGGTCGCGGCGGAATATTTCGGCAGCGATCCCGTTATTTCCGCGTTAATGGCGAGAGCCGGCCTTGATTAGCCGGCTGATGATCGGAGCATGGAATTGGCCGCGCGGATCCAACCTGTGACGGCGACAATGCTGCTGCGCCAGAGCGCTGCCATGCCGGCACGGCCGCTGTGGGATCATCTCGCCTTCGCGCTGTTCGTCGCGGCGGCGGCGCTGATGCTCACCACCTTCACCGATTACGGGGTCACCTGGGACGAGGACGTCCACAATTGGTACGGCGTCTATGTCCTCAATTACTACCTCTCCTTCTTCCGCGACCTGCGCTCGGTCGAATGGGGCGACGTCAACAACTACGGCGCCGCCTTCGACATGACGGCAGCGGCGCTGAACCGCCTTTCGCCCTTCGGCATGTACGAGACGCGCCACCTGCTGAACGGCATCGTCGGCGTGGTCGGCATCATCGGCGCGTGGAAGCTCGGCCGCTGCCTCGCCGGGCCGCGCGCCGGGTTCATCGCCGCGCTGTTCCTGCTGCTGACGCCCAACTATTACGGACAGATGTTCAACAACCCGAAGGACATCCCCTTCGCGGTCGGCATGGTCTGGGCGATGTACTACCTCGCCCGCATCACGCCGGAGCTGCCGCGACCGCGCTGGATGTTGGTGGCGAAGCTCGGCCTCGCCTGCGGCCTGGCGCTCGGCGTGCGCGTCGGCGGGCTCTTGCTGTTCGGCTATCTCGGGCTGCTGCTGCTGCTGTTCGTGCTGTGGCGCGGCGCCGAGACGCGGCGCCTCGGCGTCGTCGTCGCCGAGTCCTGGACCAGCTTCTGGCGGGTGCTGCTGCCGGTGCTGCTGGTGGCATGGCCGGTGATGCTGCTCTTCTGGCCCTGGGCGCAGCAGTCGCCGCTGCTCAACCCGGTGCGCGCCATCATCTATTTCTCGCACGAGATCTTCCCCTTCCCCACCCTCTTCGCCGGCGAATACATCCCCGCGACCAACCTGCCCTGGGCCTATCTCCCCGTCCATATCGCCCTGGCGCTGCCCGAGCTCGTCCTCAGCCTGCTCGTGGTCGCACCGGTCGCCGCCGTCGTCATCGCGCGGCGGCGCGACTGGGCCTTCGACCGCACCACCACGCTGCGCCTCTTCATCGTCGTGTTCGGCATCGTCTTCCCGGTGGCTTACGCCATCGCCATCAAGGCGGTGCTGTTCGACGGCATGCGCCATTTCATCTTCGTGCTGCCGCTCATCGCCGCGCTTACCGCCGTCGTCGCCGACCGCGCCCTCGCGCATCTGGCGCGCCTGCCGGTGCGCTCCTACGCCTATGGCGCGCTTGCGGTCTACGGTCTTGGCCACGTTTCGGTCATGGCCATGCTGCACCCTGATGAATACGTCTACTACAACGGCTTCATCGGCGGCGTCGAAGGCGCGGCCGGGCTGTTCAAGCTCGATTACTGGGCCAACTCCTACGCCGAGGCGGTGAGCGGGCTCGAGGATCACCTGCGCGCCGAATACGGCGCCGATTTCATGGACCACGATTTCACCGTCGCCGCCTGTGGCCCGCCGATCTCGGCGGCCTACTACTTCCCGAGCAATTTCATCTTCACCGCCAATCCGGAGAACGCCGAGTTCTTCATCGCCTTCACCAAGGACAAGTGCAACAAGGCATTGCCGGGCAAGGAGATCTACCGCGTCGAGCGCATGGGCACCTTGCTCTCGGTGGTGCTCGACCGGCGCGACATCCTGACGCAAGCGCGCGACAACCGCCCGCTCGGCAGAGACTAGCGTGGAGCGCAGCGAATATGAACGGCTCGCCGCTGCGGAAGAGCAGATGTGGTGGTTCCGCGGTTTGCACGACAACCTCGTCGCCGCATTGGCCGGCGCGGCCGCCGCACCCGTGCGCACGGTCCTCGACGGCGGCTGCGGCACCGGTGGCCTCCTCCTCCGGCTCGCACGCGCGCTGCCGGAAGCGACGCTCGTCGGCATCGACATCGACGCCGCCGCGGCCGCGGCCGCGGCGGCGCGCGGCAAGAGCCGGCGCGCCGTGTGCATCGGCTCGGTCGCGCGACTGCCTTTCGCCGATGCCTGCTTCGACGCCATTCTCAGTGCCGACGTGCTGTGCCACCGCGGCGTCGATGAGCGCGCGACGCTCGCCGGGTTCCGCCGCTGCCTCAAGCCGGGTGGCGCGCTCTTGCTCAACCTGCCGGCCTATCGCTGGCTCTATTCCGCGCACGACGTCGCCGTCGACAATGCGCGGCGCTACGGCCGGGTGCAGCTGCACGACATGCTCGCCGCCGCGGGCTTCACTGGCATCCGGAGCAGCTATTGGAACAGCTTCCTCTTTCCGATCATGGTGCTGCGGCGCAAGCTGCGGCGCCGCGGCGGGGCCGGCCCGCGCAGCGACGTGGCGCTTCTCCCGGCAGCGGTCGAGCGCGTCTTCGGCGCGGTCATGGCGCTTGAGAACCGCCTGCTGCGGGCAGGACGGGCGCTACCGTTCGGCGGCTCCATCCTGGCTATCGCGGTGAGGCCATGACGGCTCCCTCGCTGGCGCTCAGCATCGTCATCCCCGTCTACAACGGCGCGCGCAGCATCGGCGAGCTGGTGATGGAGATCGCCGAGCTCGCTGTGCCCGGCGGGCACGAGATCGTGCTCGTCAACGACAACAGCCCGGACAACAGCCTCGACGTGTGCCGCGAGTTGCTCGCCAGCGCCAAGGTGCCGATGACGCTCGTCAACCTGTCGCGCAATTACGGCGAGCACAATGCCGTCATGGCCGGGCTGCGCCACGCCGGCGGCGCCCACATCATCACCATGGACGATGACCTGCAGAACCCGCCGGGCGAAGTGCTGCGCCTCCTCGAATACGCGCAAAGCACCGGCAAGGACGTCGTCTATACCCATTACGCCAGCAAGGAGCATGCGCGCTGGCGCAACATCGGCAGCCGCTTCACCAACCGCGTCGCCGATTGGCTGCTCGACAAGCCCAAGGGCCTCTATCTCTCGAGCTTCCGCTGCATCAGCGCCTTCGTCGCCGAGCAGGTGACGCGTTACGAGGGGCCGTTCCCCTATGTCGATGGGCTCATCCTCCAGGTGACGCAGTCGATCGGCGCGCTCGAGGTGCAGCACTTGCCGCGCGCGCACGGGCGCAGCAACTACAATTTCCGACGCCTGGTGCGGCTGTGGCTCAACATGTTCGTTAATTTCTCGGTGATGCCGCTGCGCCTTGCCACCGTGGCGGGCTTCGCCATCAGCCTGTGCGGCCTCGTCGGGACGCTCTGGGTGGTGATCGACGCGCTGCTGCACAAGACGCCGCAGGGCTGGGCCTCGCTGTCGGTGGCGGTGCTGCTGCTCTCGGGCGTGCAGCTGATGATGCTCGGGCTGATCGGCGAGTATCTCGGCCGCCTCTATCTCACCGCCAACGGCAAGCCGCAATCGATCGTCAAGGACGTGACGCGCAACGGCGCCGCGGAGCCGCTGCTGCGCCAGCCCGACGACCGGCTCGGCACGCTCGTCATGCGGCACGGCTGATGCCCGCGTTTTTTCCCTACTATGCCGCGCTGCTGGCCGGTATTCTCTTCGGCATCGTGGGCCAGATCCTCCTCAAGACCGGTGCCGAGCGCACTGCCGGCGTGGTGGCGCAGTTCCTCGATCCCTTCACCATCCTCGGCTTCGCCACCTACACCATCGCCGCGATCTTCTACATCATCGCCATCAAGAAGATCCCGCTCTCGCTCGCCTTTCCGAGCGTCTCCGCGAGCTATGTCATTGTCGCGCTGATCGGCCACCTCCTCTGGGGCGAGCCGCTGGGCCTTCCCCAGCTCGCCGGCATCGCCCTCATCGCCGGCGGCCTCCTGCTCCTGCACCAGACTTAGCGCTCGCTCGAGCCGCGGCTTTCTCGCGCTTGCGGCAACGCTTCGGCCGTCTCCGTCGTTGATGAACGTCAGCGACGCGAGGAGGCCGCCATGGCGCAGGAGATGATCGTCGGGCTGTACGAGGGCCTCGGCACGGCCGAGGATGCGCGCAACCGCCTCAGGTACGAGGGCGTGCCCGACAGCGACATCGAATTGCATGTGATCAATCAAGTCGGACCGGCGCCGCCCTGGGTAGCGGTGGAGTCGCATGAATGGGCGGTCCGCTTCCTGCGCAACAGCGAGGCCTGGAAGAAATACGCGCCGCTGATCCGCAACGGCGAGACGGCGGTGTTCGTCTGGTTTCGCAGCGAGGAAGAGGCGGAGATCGCCA
>Ga0073928_10009483_pt1 | contig 11838 bp, 10 predicted proteins | sample PaiPotPPA55metaG_FD_76969 | JGI IMG/M metagenome (GOLD analysis project Ga0073928, IMG submission 76969) | Iron sulfur acid spring bacterial and archeal communities from Banff, Canada, to study Microbial Dark Matter (Phase II) - Paint Pots PPA... ...
CGGATGAGGAGCAAGAGTGGCGAGTCTCAAACCGAAGTGCTCGGCAGCCAACACGGCGCCGTAGGAGGGCACGACGCCGTCGACCTGACGCGCCGCCGTGAGCAACTCGCCGCCCGTGTCGCCGAGCTCCAGTGGGATCTCGGAGGGCTGGTCTACGAGATGGCGATCCGCGACAGCATCCGCGTCGAGGTGATCGTCCGCAGGGCGGCCGAGCTACAGAACGTCGACTCCGAACTCGCCGAGGTCGAGCGGATCCTCAAGCTCGAGGAGACCGCGACCGCCGGCCAGTGCCCCAAGTGTCACGCTCCGCACTCCACCGGCGCCGTCTTCTGCTGGCAATGCGGCCAGCCGCTGCTCCAGCACGTTGAGCCGGACTCGATCGGGAAGCTGTCTGCGCCCGCAGCGGCTACGACCCGCAACGGTCCAGCGCCGCGCGACCAGATCAGCCGAACTGACCCGTGACGTACGCCCGCGTGCGGGTGTCACGCGGACTGCGGAAGATCGTCTCGGTGTCGGCGTACTCGATCAGCGTCCCGACCTGGTCGGCTCGGTCGAGGCTGAAGAAGGCGGTCCGGTCGGCGACTCGAGCCGCCTGCTGCATGTTGTGGGTGACGATCACGATCGTGTAGCGCGCCTTGAGCGTGTGCATCAACTCCTCGATCGACGCGGTCGCCACCGGGTCCAACGCCGACGCAGGCTCGTCGAGCAGCAGCACGTCCGGCTCGACCGCGATCGCGCGCGCGATGCACAGGCGCTGCTGCTGACCGCCTGAGAGGCTGAGGGCGGAGTCGCGCAGGCGGTCCTTGACCTCGTCCCACAGCGCGGCGCTTCTGAGCGCGCGCTCGACGCGCTCCGCGAGACCGGAACGCAGACCCAGGTTCCGCGGCGCCCACGCGACGTTGTCGTAGATCGACTTCGGGAACGGGTTGGGCTTCTGAAACACCATGCCGATGCGCCGGCGGACCTCGACGCGATTGACGCCGGTGTCGTAGACGTCGTGGCCGTTGTAGAGGACCTGTCCTTCGATCCGGAAGCCGGGGATCGCGTCGTTCATCCGGTTCAGCGTTCGGATGAACGTCGACTTCCCGCACCCGGACGGCCCGATCACGGCCGTGACGAGATTGCGGTAGATCGGGAACGTCGTGCCGGTCAGCGCCCGCTTCTCGCCGTAGTAGACGGACAGGTCGCGGATGTCGAAGACGACCGCGCGAAGTTCATGGAGGGCGGCCCGATCGTCAGCCGAGCGAGGGATCGGCTGGGGCACAGGCCCAGTCTGGATCCGAATGCGTCCGCGAACCGGCTCCTGGCCGCTGTCATCGCTCACCGGGTAGAGGATTGTCATAGCCCCATTCTCCGCCGGCTGCGGGCAACGATCACACGCGCGAGGATGTTGGCGAACAGGATCAGGACAAGCAGGACGAACGCGGCTCCCCAGGCTCGGTTGAACGCGTCGGGGAGGGCGAGGTCGGTTGTGTTCAGGATCAGCATCGGCACGGTCGGGACCCCGTGACCGAAGATGTTCAGCTGCGTCGAATACGGGTCAAACAGCGAGTTGACGAGCAGCACGGGTGCGGTCTCTCCCGCGGCCCGGGCGGTGGCGAGGATCACGCCCGTCACGATGCCGCCCGCAGCGTTCGGCAAGATCACGCCGACGACGGTGCGCCACCTCGCGACGCCGAGTGCGTCAGCGGCTTCGCGCAGGCTGCCAGGCACCAGCAGAAGCACCTCCTGGCTCGCTCGCGCCACGAGCGGCAGCATCACGATCGCGAGCGCGACGGAGGCGGCGAAGCCGGTCTCCTTATGCTCGGCGAGCACGATCAGGCCGTAGACGAACAGCCCGACGACGATCGTCGGAACCCCCTGCAGCAGATCGAGCACGAGCTTGAGCGTCCGCCCGGTAAGCGAGCGCGGGCCGGCAAACTCGGTCATGTAGAGCCCGGTGAGCACGCCGATCGGCACTGCGATCACCGCTCCAAATACGACGATCACGAACGTGCCAAGCAGATAATTGGCGATCCCGCCTCCGGTCAACCCCGACTGGTTCTGCGTGATGAAGCCGATGCTCAGTACTGAGGCTCCCCTGATCGCGATCCCAATGACAAGGATCAGCAGCACCGCGACGGCGGCGAGCGCGCAGACAGTCGATCCGGACTCGCTCACGCGGCTGACGGCCATGCGCCGGCGGAGATTGCCGGTTGCCGTCAGGGGCGCCATCGGATCGAACAGCGGGGTCTCGTCCGCGGTCAGTTCGCCGACGCTGCTCACTGCGCGACCGCCCGGGCATACGAACGCTGAACGTCGAACCGGCCGGCTATCGCCCGGGCGGCCAGGCTGGTAATCAGCCCGATCACCAGGAGGACGAGTCCTGCGTAGAACAGGGCCGCGACGAAGAGGCTCGTGTTCGCGCCCGGGAATTGGTTGGCGATGCGTCCGGCGAGGGTCTCGCTTGGCTGAAAGATCGAGATGTGCTTCGCCGTCACGTCGCCGATCACGAGCGACACGGCGATCGCCTCACCGAGCGCCCGTCCGAGCGCCAGCACCATTGCGGCGCTGATACCCGACACCGTGCTCGGGAGGACGACGCCGCGGATCACCTCCCAGCGCGTCGCGCCGAGGGCGGCCGCGCCGTCCTTGAGATCCTCGGGAACTGTCAGGAAGAGGTCACGGCACAGGGCGGAGACGATCGGGAGGATCATGATCGTCAACACGATCCCGGCCGCGAACATGCTGATCCCGATCGGCTGGGGCGCCCCGAACAGCGGGATGAAGCCGAGCACGCTATGTAGCCCGGGCTCGAGGTGCACGAGGAACGGAGCGAGCACGAGCACGCCCCAAAACCCGAGGATGATGCTCGGGATCGCCGCGAGCATCTCGACAAGCGGTCCGATCACCGCCCGTACCTTCGGCGACGCGATCATGCTCAGATAGAGGGCGATCGCGATCCCGAGGGGCCCGGCAATCACGAGCGCGAACAGCGAGCTGACCACCGTTCCGTAGATCAGGTCGAGAACGCCGAATTTCCCGAACTCAGGCGCCCACGTCGAGTGGGTCAGGAAGCCCAAACCGAAGCGGGAGATCGCCGGGCTCGCGCTATCGATCATCTGGTAGGCGAGGTAGCCGAGCGTGGCGACGACGATCAGCGCGGCGAGCGCGCATAGCCCGAACAGCAGCCTGTCACCCAGCTGGCGGGTCGCGCGAGCACCGCCACGCGCGCCGGCAAAGGCCAGCGGAGATCCCACACTCGGCCTTGCCCTCACAGCCACGGCGCGAACCGTAACGAACCGGCCCGCGACCTAGCGCGCCCCTGCGCGTGTTCACAAAATCGCCAAATCTTGGTCACAAGTCGGACACAGGTGGCGCAGGGCAGGCGGTGATGCTACGCCCGGGCTCACAAAGGGAGGCGGCCGGGCCGCCCGAGCTTCATCTCACGTTCTCAACAGAAAGGAACTGCTTTGCGCTTTCTCCTCAAGAGATTGGGTGGGCTCAGTTGTGCGGCGCTGCTCGCGGGCAGTGTGCTTGCCGTGAGCGCCTCGGCCGCCTCGGCAGCGATCACGCTGCACGGCGCGGGATCGACCCTTGTCGCCCCGATCGAAGCTGAATGGGCCGCAGCTTGGGGCAGCGCGACCGGGAACAGCGTGCAGTACGCGCCCGTCGGCTCCGGCACCGGTTACAAGGACGTCGCGAGTGGCCTCGTGGACTTCGGCGCCTCCGACGCTCCGCTCTCGATCTACTCATCGCCCTCGTGCAACTGCGTCCAGATCCCGTGGGCGCTGACCGCGACCGGTGTCGGCTTCCACGTAAACAAGATCAAGGCCCTGCGCCTGACGGGCAAGGTCCTGGCGAAGATCTACCTCGGCAAGATCACGAACTGGGACAGCGCATCGATCAAGGCGCTGAATCCGCACGTCCACCTTCCGAACCTCCACATCTCCGTGTTCTGGCGCTCTGACGCGTCCGGCGACACGTACGCGTTCACGCGATACCTGTCGGACGTCAACGCGTCGTTCGCGCGTGCGGTCGGAAGCTCGACGACCGTCAACTTCCCGACTGGCACGGGTGCCCATGGGAACACGGGAATGGCCAGCGCCGTGAAGAGCACGAACGGCGGAATCGCGTATATCGCGGTGTCGTATCTGATCAACGACAGCCTCCCCGCCGCGTCGATCAGGAACAAGGCCGGCCGTTACACCGTTCCGAACATCAGCGCGATCGAGGCGGCCGCACGGGCGTTTGGGACCGTCCCCTCGAGCGACCAGGTCACGATCGTCGACTCACCCAGCTACGCCAAGAGCGCGTATCCGATCTCGACTTACACGTACGCGATCGTTCCGCGCAACGCCCCACAGGGAAGCTGGATCCGGAGCTTCATCGGCTTCGCCCTCAGCGCTCAGGGGCAGGCGTTTGGTCCACGGCTGGACTTCGCACCAATCCCGAGCCAGGTTCTGACCGCGGCACAGAACACGCTGAACGCCGTTCAATAGCGGGTGCTGGAGACATCCGGGACCCGAGAAACAGGAGGTAGTTCTTGAGACGTCGTATCTGTCTCGCAGGCACAGCAGTCGGCCTGACCGCGCTGACCGTTGGGATCGGGGTGGCGACCGCCACCGCGGCGCCGACCAGCAAGGTCGTGCTGAAGTGCACCAGCAAGCTCACGGCGGTGCCCGCGGGAGGGACCGCCGTCGTCCAGCAGCCGCCGATCGGCGGCATGGAGTACGGACACCTGCAGTGCAATAGGAAAGGCCACGGACTCGGTGGCGGGGTCGAGGCGCGGACGTTCACCGTTCCACTGAACGGCAACACGAACGGCTCGTATACCCAGTTCTTCGGAAGCGGAACTCTGTGGGGCACGTTCAAGTTGGTGCCGGCGGAGACCAGCTTCGGCGAGAACTTCAGCGCTGAGTCATGGGTCGGCAAGTTCACTGTTGCCGGAGGATCCGGCGCATTCGCAAAGATGAACTCGGTTGCGTCGGGAGTGATGACGTGCTCGAGCGCTGACACCGTGCACATCTGGTGCAGCGAGAAGGTGACACTGGGCTAGCACCACGCTTGGCCTTTTCGAAACGGCCGGGTCATCGTGCGAACGGCCCCATCGTCTGGTGGGGCCGTTCGTGCGAGAGCCCGCCGTTTCGCCGGGCCGGCGGTCCAGGGCGTCGTACGTGTGCAGGGAGTGTGCCGTCATGCCGCCTCTCCAGCAGTTGAGACACCGTCTCCGCAGACTACTATGGGGTGTAGTATTATCTGAGCTGCGTGTCAAGACAGAGCGCCCCATCGATTCCTATCGGTCGCATTCGCCGCGGGGCGAAGGTCGGAGGGTTGCTCGGCGTTGAGGCCGGCCGGCGCTATGCCACCAAGGTGGCCAACGTGACGCGCACCGACGACGCGCGGACGGCCGCAGACGAGCGCCGCCGGCTGGAAGCCGCCGACCACATGGTCGACGTGCTCGGGCAGATGAAGGGAGCCGCGATGAAAGTAGGTCAGCTCGCCGCCTTGATCGACTTCAACCGGCTCCCCGACGGCGACCGCGAGGAGTTCCAGGCCAAGCTCGCACGGCTCAATGACTCTGCGCCGAAGGCTTCCTTCAAGGAGATGCAGAAGGTGATCGAACGCGACCTGGGCGATCGCATCTCCAACCTGTTCGCCGAGTTCGACCCTGACGCTGCCGCCGCAGCGTCGATCGGCCAGGTCTTTCGGGCGCGCCTGCACGACGGTCGCGAGGTGGCCGTCAAGGTGCAGTACCCGCGCGTCGCCGCCGCCGTGCGGGCGGACCTGCAGAACCTCGGTCTGCTGACGAGGGCGATGAAGCACTTCGCGCCGGGGATCGACGCCAAGGCGATGGCGCTCGAGGTGCGCGAGCGGATCACTGAGGAGCTCGACTACGAGCACGAGGCGCAGGCTCAGCGGATGTTCGCGCGGCGCTGGCGGGGGCACCCGTTCATCGCGATTCCCGACGTAGTCAGCGACCTGTGCCGGGAACGCGTACTCGTCACGGAATGGATGGACGGGACGAGCTTCGAGCAGCTCAAATCTGCGCCCGAGTCGACCCGGGACCGGGTCGGCGAGATCGTCTTTCGCTTCTACTTCGGGTCGCTATACCGCTTTGGGCACTTCTCAGCCGACCCGCACCCGGGCAACTTTCTGCTGCTACGGGACGGCCGCGTGGCGTTCCTCGACTACGGGATGACCAAGATGGTCCCTCGAGCAACGATTGAGACGGAGCTCGGCGTGCTGCGTGGTGCCCTCGACGGCGACGCGGCAAAGGTGCACGCTGGGCTGGCGTCGCTCGGGTTCTTCGCACCGAACGACCCCCGCTTCGATCCCGCGCGGGTGCTCGCTCACGTGCGCGCCCTGAACGCGTGGTACGCGACGGACGACCGGTTCACGATCACCCCGCGGTACGTCTCCCGACTGATGCTCGACGCGGGAGATCCACGGTCGGAGTTCTGGGAGCTGATGAGGAACGAGACCGTGCCGGCGGACTCGGTTTTCGCGAACCGGATGGAGGGCATGACGCTCGCGGTGGTCGGCCAACTGAACGCAACGGCCAACTGGCACCGCCTGATGTCGGAGTGGATCTACGGCGCGGCGCCGTGTTCGCCGCTGGGTGTCGCCGAGGCGCCGTTCTTCGGCGCGCGCGCGTCATTGATGCGGAGAGCCGCATGACACCGCAGCTCCGCGACGACCAGAAGACACCCGCCCGAGACCTTGTTCCTCGCACGCTGACGACCCAGGGACGGTCACGCTCCGCGAGCGGGCTATTCCCGTCGATCTCCACAACGAGCACTACGTCGCGCGCCTGATCGAGCGCGTCGCCTGGGCGCTCCGTGACGCCGCTCTGGCGGCGATTGTCGCGCGCGAGACGGACCCTCGTGACTTCGGCGGTTCGGTGGGGCCATCCGTCGAAGACTTCTCAAGCGACGTGCTGTGCCGCCCGGCCAACGCCGCCGCGACCTGCGCCAGGGCACGATGGTATGCCGCCGCGGCTTGCTCTTCGCGGTCCAGGGCCGCGACATAAACGCTGAAAGCGAGCTTCTCGTCCGGGCGATCCGAGCACCTCCAGGTCTCATATGACACAGCAACCGCGCCGCACGCCTCGCGCCAGCTCACGTAGTCGTCGATCATCTCGTCGACAATCTCGCTGCGCTCCCCTCCCGCACGCGCCGAGCTTCGGTGGAGGGTGCCCCCCGTGTCAGGCCGGGCCCTCATGCGCGCGCGCTTCGGCTGATCGGCGCTTGGTGTGAGAAGGGGTTGACATTGCCCGCGGTGCCGGGCTCGCAATTCTCAGGAGGTATCGGTCTTGTCGCCGCTGCTGGGGTGCGCGCGACGATCGCGGGCTGCTTCATCGGGGCCGCGTTTCCGATTTGGGGAGCCGCGCGATCAACGATGCCAGGTGGTATTTGAATAGACAGAACCCCGAAACGCCCAAATATTCCGCGTCTCGGATTGGAGCATTAACCGGCGCGAAGTTTGTGCGTCCTCACGTTGCCCGGCATGCGCGAGCAGCTCGCGCGCGACTCGCTGTAGATCGCGCAGATAGCTGAGATGGGCATGCCAACGCACGTTGAGGTCCTGCCCAGTCGCGATTCGTGCGGTGTCGTCATGAGCGTCGAGCAGCTCGTAAACCAAGCGCGTCAGCGGTTCGCACGCCCCTGGCAAGGGGGGGATAGCCCGGCGAGGGGAGCGAAGCTCGTGCGGGGTCATCAGGGACAGTGGAAGGGGCCTAGGCACGGCGCAAGACCCGGAATGCGAATCACCGCGGCAGCTTCCGATAGCACCATCTCGCCGTCCATCGCCAGCACCTCAACCATTTCTTGCTCGAACTCCCACGTGCCCGTCTCGGAGTCAGCGAGCAAGGTCACGAGCGTGCTGTGTGACCAGGCGGTCGGTGTTGGCGCTCGCCGAATCGCGTCGAAGGGAGACGTCGCCTCGGGGGACTCTGGAGCCAGGGCGCGCCGACGTACGCCGGCGCCGTTCAGTTCGAAGCGATGAGGAGCGAATGCGAAATCGCTGCACTGTGCGGCCGCGAAGCAAGCGAGCGTCCAGTCCTTGGCCACCTCGACGAGGTACTCGATCGTCGCGGTGCGCGGTGGCGCCCCGCTCCTACCGGTCACGAGAAGACTCCAGTCCAACGGCGGGGAAACGCAAACCCGATCGGCATCTCTAGACCACCGACCTCGACGCGCTCGCCGGCTCGCCCAGGGCTCCGGCGATGTGCTGGCGGCCGCGATGCAAGCGGCTCGCGATCGTCGCCTTGCGTGTGCGCAGGTGGCGCGCAGCCTCCAGATAGGACAGCCCGACGACGTCGACGGCCACGACCGCGTCTCGGTAGGGCTGGGGGGTGGCCGCGATCGCCGCCATCACCTCGCGCGCGTCGAAGCTTCCAGCGATTTCGACCCGGTCCTCGGAATCAGTCTCGAGTAGGGGGACCGTGGTCGGGCGCCGCATGGCGGCCCGGTGACGGGTGATGTGCGTGTTCCGCAGGGCGCGCAGTAGGTACCCGATGTTGTTGTCTCTGCGAAGCAGGCGCGGCCGCTTGAGGACTTGTGCGAACGTCTCTTGGACGAGGTCCTCCGCCTCGTGGCGGGAGCCACACAGCGCCCAGGCGGCTCGGTAGAGCACGTCGATGTGATCCGGGAGGACCGCCGGATCAAGCGGGCGTGGCAGCGGTTCTGGCACAGCGCTGGGTTGCTGGCCGTCGGACGTTGCAGATGTGTGTGTAGACGCGTTCATGCGGTCGGTTCCTCTCGTTCCTCGACCGACGCCACGCTACGCCCAGCGGACGCGCTCGCCAACGGCAGGGATGCCGTACCTGTTACCGAATCGCGCGAGCGGAGGCTAGGCAGTTTTGCCTAGCCGAGACCCTGCCGGAACGCATAACCGGTGGCCGCCGACCGGGAGCTCACGCCGAGCTTGCGATAGATCGAGCGCACGTGCGAGTGAACGGTGCGAACGCTTAGTACCAGCCGTTCGGCTACCTGGGCGTCGGTAAGGCCCGCCGCGACCAGCCGCAGCACCTCCACCTCGCGCAGGGTGAGCCCGGCTGGATGCCCCGGCTGAGCGGGACGCGAATCGCGCAGGATCTCGGCGGCGCCCATCGCCCGCCCTCGTGCCCACTCGGCGGCGAACCGCTCTTCGCCCAGGGCGTCCCGGGCGCGCTGGGCGCTGCGCTCGGAGTCGACCTGCACGAAGGCCGGCCACGCCGCGCCCGCCCGCTCACGGAGGCGTTCCGCAGCCCCGAGCAACCCCGCCGCCAGGCCAGGCCCGTGCGCACCCGCCAACCCCTCGACACACCCCGCCTCCAGCATCGGGTCGCCGAGCTCGCGCGCGGTCTCGAGCCCCTCCTCGAACCGCAGGCGCGCCGCCGCGTGGGCGCCCCGTCGAGCCGCGACGTGGCCCAGTCCGCAGATCCCGCGCAGCGACCACCAGCGATCGCCGAGCTCCTGAAACTCGGCCAGGGACTCCTCGAGCAGCGCGTCAGCGCCTTCCAGGTCACCGTCGGCGAGAGCCACCCAGCCGAGTCCCTGCGACGCACGCGCGGCGATATCGCGAGCGCCGAGCGTACGCGCCGCAGCGCGGCTCTCCTGCAGCCGGGCGCGTGCCTGACCGTAGTTGCCCTGAATCCATAGGACGCGCCCCAGCGTCTCGAGCGACCGGCCAACGCCCGCGTCGTCATCGAGCCGGCGGTACGCGGCCAGAGCCTCCTCGGCCAGGTGCAGCGCGGGTGCGAGGTCGCCCGCGCGGGTGCGAGCAAGCGCGAGCGCGGCGAGTGCACGAGCGACGCCCGGGTTGTCGCCGAGCTCACGAAATTGATCTAGGCCCCGCTGCAAATGCGACGCCCCAACGGCGTAGTCGGCCTGGTTGTAGGCGAGCAGACCGCCGGCGATCGACGCTTGAGCGCTGTCCCCCGTGGGCGGGCCGTCGTCGAGTGCGAGGGCCTGCTCGAGCCAGCGTCGACCCTCGGTCAAATGGCCGCGCGACAACCAGAACGCCGACGCCGCCGCAGACAGCGCGAGCGCGCCATCCCGGTCTTCGCGGGCCAGATACCAGCGCATCGCGGCCCGCAGGTTCGCCTGCTCGGGCTCGAGCCGCTCGCTGTCACCGCTGCGGGCCAGCGCAACGTAGAAGGCGGCGTGCGCAGCGCGAGCATCGTCCTCCTCGCCACTCGCCGCAAGCTGCTCGAGCGCAAACTCACGGATTGTCTCGAGCAGCCTCGGTCGCGAGGCCGGACCCGTCTCGGCCAGGCGCTGGACCAGGCCCTGATCGATGAGCTCCGCAAGAGCGTCGATAACCCCCGCCCCGCCGAGGTCACCTGCGACCGCCTCCGCCGCATCGACCGTAAAGCCATCCGCGAACACTCCCAGGCGCGTGAACATAGTCCGCGCACCGCGGTCGAGCAGGGCAAGACTCCACGAGATCGTGTCACCCAATGTGCGTTGGCGCTCGGGCAGGTCAAGCGGTCCGCCGGTAAGCAGCTCGAACGGATGCGCAAGCCGCGCGACGATCTCAGCGGGCGATAGCAGCCTCACCCGCGCGGCCGCCAGTTCGATCGCCAATGGCAGACCATCGACGCGGGCACAGATCGCGCCGACCGCTTCCGCGTTCTCCTCCGAGAGGCGGAAACCCGGGCGCACAGCCCTCGCCCGCTCGAGGAATAGTTCGACTCCGGAATAAGCGCCCATCGCATCGAGTTCGTGGCGGTGCTCGAGATCGGGCAACGCGAGTGGGGAGACCGGAAATTCGTGCTCGCCCGACAGTCGCAGGCTCCCGCGACTCGTGGCCAGCACTTCGAGCGACGGACAGGCAGCCAGCACCTCGGCCACCACCGGCGCGGCAGCCGCAACGTGCTCGAAGTTGTCAAGTACAAGCAGCAGGCGCCGGTCTTACAAGAACTACGCGTCGCGATCCACCAGTCTCACCGCGCCCGCCTCGCGCAGCCCGAGGGCCCCGGCGATCGTCGCGGGGACCAGGGCTGGGTCGCGGACGGATTCGAGCGCGACGAAGCATTCACCGTCCTCGTAGCCGGAAGCAAGTTCCCCCGCCACATGTCGGGCGAGACTAGTCTTGCCCACCCCGCCGGGGCCGGTAAGCGTCACCAGCCGCACATCGGCCCGGCGCAGCAACGCGCACACGCTTGCCGCATCGTCCTCACGACCGACCAGTGTCGTCGGTGGGCTAGGAACGAGGGTGCCGCTGCTGGGTCCCACGAAGGCCTTTCGCCGATTACCTCACTACCCGCGGCCTAGACTAGATCCCAGCGGTGCCACGGGCAACCGAGGGCCCAAAAGAGGCATTTCCTGAGCGAGTGGTGTTTAACTCAGAAGTGCCTAATTTCCAGGAGAATCAGGCGATGGCGAGACTCGGAATCGAACCGAGGACACCACGATTTTCAGTCGTGTGCTCTACCAACTGAGCTATCTCGCCTGGGGGCGCGATGCTAGCGGCTCAAAACGCCGCTCGGCAGCGGCGGAAGCGAGCTCTTTCGGTCCTCGACAGAATTGGGTTTGATGGCAACGAAGCGGCTATACGTGCTGCGCCACGCCAAGTCGAGTTGGGACGATCCGGGACTGCGCGACCACGAGCGACCCCTTGCGCCGCGTGGCGTCCGCGCGACGAAGGTGCTGCGCGAGCACCTCGTGAGTGAGGGGATCGAGCCCGCGCTCGTGCTGTGCTCGAGCGCCCGGCGCGCACTCGAGACGCTCGAGGGTGTGGATCCCGCCAGTGGCCGACGGCTGATCGAGCCCGAGCTCTACGGCGCCGATGTGGGTGCGCTGCTCGAGCGCGTTCGGCGGGTTCCCGGCGACGTCTCGTCGCTGATGGTGATCGGGCACAACCCCGCGATGC
>Ga0073928_10009484_pt1 | contig 11837 bp, 10 predicted proteins | sample PaiPotPPA55metaG_FD_76969 | JGI IMG/M metagenome (GOLD analysis project Ga0073928, IMG submission 76969) | Iron sulfur acid spring bacterial and archeal communities from Banff, Canada, to study Microbial Dark Matter (Phase II) - Paint Pots PPA... ...
TGGAACGGCTTCTGCCGACCGTTGAGCCGACCGAGAGAATTATCGCGTCGGCGCTGCGCGGGGCATCGCGAGCGGCCACGCTGACGCAACGGTTGCTCTCGTTTTCCCTCCGCCAGCCGCTGATGCCGGAAGTTCTGTCAGTCAATAAGCTGGTCGCCGGGATGTCCGACCTCATGCGTCGAACGCTTGGCGAGTCCGTCTTTGTCGAGACTGTCTTGGCCGGGGGGCTTTGGCCCACCCTGGCGGATAGCAACCAGCTCGAAAACGCGCTGATAAACCTCGCCATCAATGCCCGCGACGCGATGCCCGATGGCGGCAAACTTACAATCGAGACCGCCAACGCGCATCTCGACGACGCATATGCGCGAATGCACGGCGACGTCCGGCCTGGCCAATATGTCGGAATCTTCATCAGCGACACCGGCACCGGCATGGCACCGGAGGTCGCGGGTCAGGCTTTCGAGCCGTTCTTCACGACCAAAGACATCGGTCAAGGGACGGGATTGGGGCTGTCCCAGGTGTACGGGTTCATCAAGCAATCGGGCGGCCATGTGAAGATCTACAGCGAGGTCGGCGAAGGCACGACGATCAAGCTGTATCTGCCCCGACACCGTGGCCCGGAAGACCTTTCCGAGGAGAGGGCCGAAACGCGCCGAACGCCCCGAGGCCGGTCGGAAGTCGTCCTCGTCGTCGAGGACGATCCCGATGTGCGTGACTACACGGTCGAGATGGTCGGTGAACTCGGGTATTCCGTTGTGAGCGCCGGGGATGGGGCAACTGCGCTCCGATTGTTGGCTTCCAACCGCGACGTCGCCTTGCTGTTCACCGATGTCGGCCTTCCCGGCGGAATGAATGGGCGGCAACTCGCCGAGCAGGCGCAGCGGCGCCGGCCGCGGCTCAAGGTTCTTTACACGACCGGTTATGCGCGCAATGCCATTGTCCATCAGGGCCGGCTCGATCCCGGCGTCGAGGTCGTCTTGAAGCCGTTCACCTACTCCGATCTGGCGGCAAAGATCCGGGCCGTCCTGGACGAATAGACCATTCCGGATCGTGACCTCGATGGCTGGCGCGATCCGGGAAAAACCGTGCGCGATCTCGATGTGTGGACGATCGCGTCCCAGAGGCCGGCCTGGAACCGCGGGTCAGGTGAGGCAAGCCGCGTAGGGCATCGCAAATCCGCTTCACTTCACTGCGATGAAGAATAGGCGCGGATAGGGGAGCAGCACCTTGCCGTCGGAGCGCGGCCGAAAGGCGTCGGCGAGGAGCGCCTTGTAGCGGTGGAGGAAGACCGGCTTTTCCTCTTCGGTGAGCCGGGCCAGGAACGGGCGCAGCCCGGTTCCCATCAGCCAGGACACGATCGCGTCCGCGCCGTCCATGACCTGGATGTAATCGGTCTCCCAAATCGTGAAGCGGGCGGCGCGAGGCGCCAGCCAATCGTAATAGAACTCCGGCGGCTGGACCGGCGACGGCGCGCGGGCGCCGGCAAGCCGCTCGGCCCAGGGACCTTCCGCGGCGACTTGGCGCATCAGCGCGTGGGTCTCGAAATCGTGGTTGCGCGGCATCTGCACCGCCAGCGCGCCGCGCGGGGCGACCGCATCGAACAGGTGCGGCAGCAGGCGCGCATGGTCGCCGACCCATTGCAGCGCGGCGTTGCTGAAGACGAGGTCGTATTGCCGCTCGGGCCGCCACGCGGCGATGTCGGCGCGCTCGAAGGCGATTCCGGGATGGTCGCGGCGCGCGGTCGCCAGCATGTCGGGGTCGCTGTCGAGGCCGGACACTACGGCCTCCGGCCAGCGCGCCTTCAGGATGGCGGTGCTGTTGCCGGGGCCGCAGCCGAGATCGACGATCCGCCGCGGCGCCGGCAGGCCGATGCGGGCGACGAGATCGAGCGCCGGCTGCGTCCGCTCGTCCGCAAAGCGCAGATACTGACTGGCGTCCCAGGCGTGCATCGACCCGCCTCCTGACTTATTCTCGCCACTCACAGCCGCTACCCCGCGGCTACACCACACAAGCCGGGAGAGCGCAATGATCGAGCTTTACGGGATGGGCAGCCCGAACGTCGTCAAGATCTACATCGCGCTCGAGGAGATGGGTCTGCCGTACCGCGCCCATCCGGTCGACGTGTTCGCGGAGCAGCAGTTCACCCCTGAATTCCTCAAACTGAACCCGAACGCCAAGGTGCCGGTCATCGTCGACAGCGACGGGCCGGGCGGGAGCTACGCGGTCTTCGAGTCGGGCGCGATCCTGCAATACCTCGCCGACAAGACCGGCAAGTTCCTGGCAAAGAATGGGCGGGCCCGCCACGACGCGCTGCAATGGATGATGGTGCAGATGACGACGATCGGCCCGATGTGGGGCCAATACGTGCATTTCATGCGGTTCGCGCCGAAGGGCAACGACTATTCGCTCGACCGCTACCGCACCCAGGTGCGCAAGACGCTCGACGTGCTGGAACAGCGGCTGGGACAAGCGCGCTACCTCGGCGGCGTCGAGTACACGATCGCCGATATGGCCAGCTTCCCATGGGTGCGCAACACCGGCGCGCTGCTTGGCAAGGAGGTCGAGGCGGCCTATCCGAAGGCGATGGCGTGGGTCGCCGGCATCGGCGCGCGCCCGGCGGTGGTCAAGGCGCTCGCCGCGGTCGACGACGTGCGCAACAAGACGACGCAATTCGACAAGGCCGGCGACGAGGCCAAGGACCGGCTGTTCGGCCGCGGCCGCTACAACGCGGCGGCATAACGCCGGCGCCGGCGCTTCGGGTCGCCGTCATGGAACCGGAGATCGGCAGATCGGCGCTGATCATCGTCGATATGCAGAACGATTTCCTGCATCCCGACGGCTATGTCGCGCATCGCGCCAGGGAGAACCCGAACTCGACCGTCGACATGCCGTTTCTGATCGGCGCGATCCCACAGGCGGCGCGCCTCGCCGCGGCCTTCCGGCAGGCGGGCCGCCCGGTGGTGTATCTCGCGCATGTGGTGAAGCCCGATTATTCCGATGCGCAGTTCCCTTACTGGCGGCTCGGGCTACCGCGCGGCGGCGACCGCACCTTCATCGTCGAGGGGAGCTGGGGGGCGCAGATCGTCGACGATCTCGAACCCCAGGACGGCGAGCACGTCGTCATCAAGAAGGGGTTCAGCGGGTTCGCCAATACGCCGCTCGACACGATTCTGCGGCGCATGGGCGTGAACACCTGCGTCGTCGCGGGCGTGATCACCAGCGTTTGCGTGTCCTCGACCGTGCGGGGCGCGGTCGAGCACAATTACCGCATGATCGTGGTCGAGGATGCCGTTGCCGACCGCAACCGCGAGGCACACGAGGCGGAGATCAAGACGTTGGGCCGCACCTTCGCCGATGTCAAAACGACCGGCGAGGTCGTGGCGATGCTGGCCGACGCCACGGTTCGATAAGTTCGGCGACGCGCCGCCGCTGCTGACATTGCTCTTCGATGGCCGCCTCGCCCTACCCCGCCCGCCTGCCGTTTTTCTATGGCTGGGTCCTGGTCGCGATCGCCTTTGTGACGATGGCGGTCGGGGTCAACGCGCGCACCTCGTTCTCGCTGCTGTTCCCGGCAATGCTCGACGAGTTCGGCTGGGACCGCGGCGTCACCGCCGGCGCGTTCTCATTCGGCTTCCTGGCGTCGGCCGTCATCACCCCCACGGTCGGGCGGATGATGGACCGGCGCGGGCCGATGCCGGTCATCGAGCTCGGCGTCATCATGATGGCCGCCGGGCTGTTCCTGGCGACCTTGGTGCGCGAGCCTTGGCAGCTTTACCTGACCTTGGGTGCGCTGGTCGGCGGCGGGGTCAACTGCCTCGCCTATACCGGGCAGTCGCTGTACCTGCCGAACTGGTTCGTGCGGCGGCGCGGGCTCGCGCTCAGCATTGCCTTCTCAGGGGTCGGTGTGGGTTCGGTGACGATCCTGCCGTGGTTCCAGTCGCTGATCCTCGCCAGCGGCTGGCGGACGGCTTGCGCCGCGCTCGGGGCGCTGGTGCTCGTGGTGCTGGCGCCGATCAACCTGTTCGTGCGGCGGCGGCCGGAGGATCTCGGGTTGCAGCCGGACGGCGGCAGCGACGGCGGGTCCGCCCGCCGCCAGGGCGACAACATCGTGGACCCGACCTGGGCCGAGGTGGATTGGACCTTGCGGCGGGCGGCGCGCACCGGCCGGTTCTGGTGGATCGCGCTCGGCTATTTCTGCGCGCTGTTCTCCTGGTACGCGGTGCAGGTGCACCAGACCAAATACCTGACCGAGATCGGTTTCACCCCGGCGGTCGCCGCCTGGGCGCTCGGCATCGTCAGCCTCGCTGCGGTGCCGGGGCAGATCGCGCTCGGTCACCTGTCCGACCGGATCGGGCGCGAATGGGTGTGGGCGATCGGCAATGGCGGGTTCGTGATCTGCTGCGTGCTGCTGGTTTTGATGCAAAGCGCGCCGAGCCCGGTCGTGCTGTGGCTGATGGTGGTCGCGCAGGGAACGCTCGGCTACGGCCTGACCTCGGTGATGGGGCCGATCCCGGCGGAGATTTTCGAGGGGCCGCATTACGGCAGCATTTTCGGCACGGTGATGCTGTCGGCGATTATCGGCGGCGCCGCCGGGCCGCTCGCCGCCGGCGTGATCCACGACCTGAGCGGCAGCTACACCCCGGCGTTCTGGATTTCGGCGATGTTTAGCGCGGTGTCGGCCGGCGCGATCTGGATGGCGGCACCGCGCAAGGTGCGGGCGGTGGCGGGGCGGGTGGCTCGGGTGGCGCAGTTGTAGGATGGATTGAGCCTCGCGAAACCCATCACCCAATTGATGGACAATGAGACAGTGAGGCAGTGAGATTGCCCAGCCGCTGAACCTCTGTGTCTCACAGTCTCATTGTGAACTCTTGATGGGTTTCGCTTCGCTCAACCCATCCTACGGTGTTAACCGGCGCGCAGGAACTGCACCGCCTCGTCGCGCTGGAACAGATAGAGCAACACGCGCAGCGCCTCGCCGCGCGGGGTCGACAGCGTCGGGTCGCGTTCGAGGATCAGGCGGGCGTCGTCATGGGCGACCGCGATCAGCGGCTCGTGGCTGGCGAGGTCGGCGAGGCGCAGGCTCGGCAACCCGCTCTGCCTGGTGCCGAGCACCTCGCCGGCGCCGCGCAGGCGCAAATCCTCTTCGGCGATGCGGAAGCCGTCTTCGGTCTCGCGCAGGATCGCGAGGCGCTGGCGGGCGATTTCGCCGAGCGGCGCCTGGTACAGCAGGAGGCAGGTGGAGGGCTGGTCGCCGCGGCCGATGCGGCCGCGCAATTGGTGCAGTTGCGCGAGGCCGAAGCGCTCGGCGTGCTCGACGACCATGACCGTCGCCGCCGGCACATCCACACCGACCTCGACGACGGTGGTGGCGACCAGCAGGTCGGTGCCGCCCTCGGCAAAGGCTGCCATCACCCGGTCCTTCTCGGCCGATTTCATGCGGCCATGCGCGAGGCCGACCTTGCCTGGGGCTATCGGGGCGAGCGCGCGGTAGCGCTCTTCGGCGGCGGCGAGGTCGGCGGTCTCCGACTCCTCGACCATCGGGCAGATCCAATAGACCTTGGCGCCGCGTTCGAGCGCGCGCGTCACGCCGCCGACGACTTCTTCGTAGCGCGACGCCGGCAGGGTGCGGGTATCGACCGGGCGGCGGCCGGGCGGCTTCTCGGTCAGCCGCGACACGTCGAGGTCGCCGTAGGCGGTCATCATCAGGGTGCGCGGGATCGGGGTCGCGCTCATCAACAGCGTGTCGGCGCCCTTGCCTTTCTCCGTCAGCGCCAGGCGTTGCTCGACGCCGAAGCGGTGCTGTTCGTCGATCACGACAAGGCCGAGATCGCGGAACTGCACGTCCGGCTGCAACAACGCGTGGGTGCCGACGACGATCGGGATACCGCCGATCAGTCCTTCCGAGGCGAGGCCGGCGAGGATCGTGTCGCGCGCCCTGCCCTTCTCGCGCCCGGAGAGGAAGCCGATCTCGACCCCGGCCGGCGCGGCGAGGCGCTGCAACGTCGCGTGGTGTTGGCGGGCGAGGATCTCGGTGGGGACCATCAGCGCCGCCTGGGCGCCGCTTTCGACCGCGGCCAGCATCGCCAGCAACGCGACGACGGTCTTGCCGCTGCCGACATCGCCCTGCAAGAGCCGCATCATCTGCTGCGGCCCGGCCATGTCGCCGGCGATCTCGGCCAGCGCCATGCGCTGGCTGCCGGTCAGCGCGAAGCCGAAGCTGGTTTCTGCCTTCGCCTGCAATTCGCCGGTACCGGCCAGCGCGCGGCCGGGGCGCCGCCGGCGGCGGGCGCGGACCAGCGCGACCGCGAGTTGGCTGGCGAGGATCTCGTCATAGGCCAGCCGCTCGCGGGCCGGGAGCGCCGGCGCCAAATCGGCCTCGCTCTGCGGGTTGTGGACCGCTTCGATCGCGGCGGGCCAGGCCGGCCAATGGCGGCGATCGCGCAGGGTGGGGTCGAGCCATTCCGGCAACTCGGGCGCGCGGTCGAGCGCCGCGGCGGCGGCGCGCTGCACGATGCGCGGCGACAGCCCGGCGGTCAGCGGGTAGACCGGCTCGATCGGCTTCAGCCGGTCGGCCTCCTCGACCGGCACGACGAAATCGGGGTGGGCGATCTGCGGGATGCGGCCATAGAGTTCGACCCGGCCGCTGACGATGCGCTCGACGCCGACCGGCAATTGCCGCTGCAGGTAATCGCCTTTCACGTTGAAATAGACCAGCGTGATGAAGCCCGTCGTGTCGCTGCAGATGACCCGGTAGGGGCGGCGGCCGAAGCCGGCCTCGTGCTTGTCGACCCGTAGTTTCAGGGTGACGATCGACCCGTTTTCGAGCGCGTTGAGCGCCGGCGAGGCGCGGCGGTCGACAATGCCGACCGGCAGATGCCACAACAGGTCGAGCACCAGCGGACCGGCGGCGCGCTCCAACAGGCGGGCCAGCTGGGGCCCGATCCCCGGCAGAACGGAAACCGGCGCAAACAGCCGGTCGAGAAGCGCAGGACGCATGGCTCATCGCAAATGGCGGCTGACGTTGGGACCAAGGATGGCTATATCCCGGGGACCATTCCAGCCCCTCACCCCGACCCTCTCCCCGCGCGCGGGGAGAGGGAGTCCGAGGCGGAGCTGAGGACGGGTGAGGGGCAACCGTAACCGGGCAGCGAGACTGACATTTTATGAGTTCGGCGTCCGAGTCCAGGCGCAAGCGGCTCCTGTTCCGTTCCTGGCATCGCGGCACGCGCGAGGCCGATCTGATCCTCGGCTCGTTCGCCGAGGCGCATCTCGGCGAGTTCAATCCGGTGCAGCTCGACCGTTACGAGGCACTGCTCGAAGTGCCGGACGCCGTTCTGTTCGACTGGATCGCCGGCCGCGCCGCGTTACCCCCGGAACACGACCACGACGTGACCCGGCTTTTCCTGGCCTTCCGCTATACGCCGCGCCCGACATGAAACGACGCGAATTTATTGCCAGGCTTGGCGGCATGACGGTCGCTTTGCCTCGGACGGCAGCGGCGCAGCAGAAGAAGGCGATGCCGGTGATCGGTTACCTCAGCGCCGGGTCGCTCCTGCCTGCGTTTTTGGCCGCGTTCCGCCAAGGAATGGCCGAAACCGGCTACGTCGAGGGGCAGAACGTGGCGATCGAATACCGCTCGGCGGAGGGCCATTATGATCGACTGCCCGCGTTCGCCGTCGATCTCGTCGGCCGCCAGGTCGATTTGATCGTCACAGCGGGCGGCCCTCCTGCGGCACTCGCGGCGAAAGGCGCAACCTCGACGATCCCGATCGTCTTCACGGGCGTCGGCGACCCGCTAGGGATCGACTTGGTCCCCAGTCTCGCCCGGCCCGGCGGCAACCTCACAGGCTTGAGCATCGTCACCGCGGAGCTGATCCCGAAGCTGCTTGAGCTGCTTTCCGAGCTGGTTCCTCAGGCCAGGGTAATCGCCGTGCTCTTGAACCCGAACAATGCCAATACTGAGCGCAACATTGGAGACGTGCAGGAAGCTGCGCGTGCGAAGGCGGTGCAGCTTCATATCCTGAAGGCCGGCACCGAAAGCGAGATCGACGCCGCTTTCGCCTCCCTCGTGAATCTGCACGTCGGCGCACTCGTCGTCGGCGCCGATCCATTCTTCTTCTTTCGGCGCGAGCGGCTCGCGGCGCTGGCATCACGCTATACCGTTCCAGCGATCTATGCGCAGCGCGAATTCCCTGACGTGGGTTGCCTGATCAGCTACGGAGCTAGCCTCACGGCTAACTATCGCCAGGCCGGCATTTACGTCGGAAAGATCCTCAACGGCGCCAAACCCGCCGACCTGCCGGTGGTGCAGCCTACCACATTCGAGTTGGTGATCAATCTCAAGACCGCCAAGACGCTCGGCCTCACCGTGCCGCAATCGCTGCTCGCCAGGGCCGATGAGATCATCGAATGAGGCGCCGCAATTTTATCGCTACTGTCGCCTGCACCGCCGCGATGCCGTTCGCAGCGGGCGCGCAGCAGAAGGGGACGCCGGTCATCGGCTACCTGCATCCCGGCTCGCCCGGCGCTTTTGGCCGGTTCACCGATGCCTTCCGGCAAGGGCTGGCCGAGGCCGGCTATGTCGAGGGACGCAACGTCCGGATCGAATACCGCTGGGCCGAAGACGATTACGATAGGCTGCCTGCCCTGGCCGGCGATCTCGTCGGCCGCCAGGTCGATCTGATCGCCGTCGTCACCGACATCGCGACGCAGATCGCGAAAGCCGCGACCGCATCGATCCCGGTCGTCTTCTTCACCGGTGCCGATCCGGTCGCGGACGGTCTCGTCGCCAGCCTCGCCCGGCCAGGCGGAAACGTCACCGGGATCACCGTTTTCGGCGACGAGCTGAACGCGAAGCGTCTGCAATTGCTGACGGAACTGGTACCGCAAGCGAGGAATGTTGCGGTTCTGGTGAACCCGAACAACATCGCTGCCGACCATCTGTCCGCCGAGATGCGGCGGGCGGCCGACGCCACATCCGTTCGGTTGCAGACGGTCGCGGCGGCGGCCGAAAACGAGATCGAGCGCGCCTTTGCCGGGCTTGCCGAGCATCATGCCGATGCGCTGATTGTCACCTCCAATGCCTGGTTCTTCAGCCGGCGCGCGCAGATTGTTGCGCAGGCGGCGCGCGCCGCGGTTCCGACGATCTATTACCGGCGCGAATTCGTCGACGGCGGCGGTCTGATCGCCTATGGCCCGAGTTACGCCGGCGGCTACCACCAGATCGGGGCGCTCGCCGGGAAGATTCTCGCCGGCACGAAACCGGCCGATCTGCCGGTCGAGCAGCCGACCACATTCGAGCTCGTCGTCAACATGAAGACGACCAAGACACTTGGCCTGACCGTGCCGCCGCTCCTGCTGGCGCAAGCCGACGAGGTGATCGAGTGAACCGCCGCAAGCTTCTGTCACTGATCGGCGCGGCCGCCGCGCTTGTCGGAGGTGCGCGTGAGGCCCGCGCGCAACAGAAGCCGATGCCGGTGATCGGCTGGCTCGGCAATCCGGGTGCGAATGCGCCATTTTTGGTCGCGTTCCGCCAGGGACTGAGCGAGACCGGCTACGTCGAGGGACAAAATCTGGCGATCGAATTCCGCGGGGCGGAGGGTCGCTATGATCGGTGGCCGGCATTGGCTGCCGACCTCGTCGCCCGCCACGTCGATGTGATCGTCGCAGCCGCCGGCGCCGACGCGGCGCTGGCAGCGAAACGCGCCACCTCGACGATCCCGATCGTTTTCACCGGCGCCGGCGACCCGGTCAGGGACGGCCTCGTCGCCAGTCTCGCCCACCCTGGCGGCAACCTCACGGGCTTCAGCAACCTCGGCGGCGAAACCGTGCGCAAGCGGCTCGAACTGCTTGCCGAGCTGATCCCCCAGGCCAAGGTGATCGCCGTACTGGTGAACCCGAAAAATTCGAATGCCGAGCGCATCACGGGAGATTTGCAGGAAGTAGCGCGCGCGAAGGGGGTGCAACTCCCGATCCTGAAGGCCGCCACCGCAGTCGAGATCGACGCGGCCTTTGCCTCTCTCGTTCAATTGCAACCTGGTGCGCTCGTCGTCGTCGGCGATCCGTTCTTCTTCAACCGGCGCGAGCAGCTCGTGACGCTGGCATCGCGCCATGCCGTTCCGGCATTCTATTCGTTGCGTGAATATGCCGTGGCCGGCGGCCTGATCAGCTATGGGGCGGATCAAACGGATGTCCCGCGCCGGGCCGGCACTTATACCGGAAGGATCCTCAAGGGGGAGAAGCCGGCCGATCTGCCGGTCGAGCAGCCGACCAAGTTCGAACTGGTGATCAACCTGAAGACCGCGAAGGCGCTTGGCCTTGCCGTGCCGCCGATCCTGCTGGCGCAGGCCGACGAGGTCATCGAATGAACCGCCGCGAGTTCGTCACCGCGATCGGTTTCGCGCTTGTGTCACCAGCGACCGCCCGCGCGCAGCAAAAGCCGATGCCGGTGGTCGGATACCTCTCCGGCAATTTGCCCCTGCCGGGCACACCGGCGGTGACCGCCTTTCGAGATGGACTGAGCGAAGCGGGCTATGTCGAAGGCCGGAACGTGGCGATCGAGTTCCGCTGGGCGGAATTTCACGACGACCGGCTGCCGGCGTTGGCCGCCGATCTGGTCAGCCGCAAGGTCGATTTGATCGCCGCCATCGGGCCGTCTGCGGCACGCGCGGCGAAGAGCGCGACTTCGACGCTCCCGATTGTCTTCGTCACCAGCGATGCGGTCGCGGAGGGCCTGGTCGCCAGCCTCGCCCGGCCGGGCGGCAATGCCACGGGCGTCAGCACCATCAACATCGTGCTGATGCCCAAGCGGCTTGAGCTGCTCTCCGAGTTGGTCCCCCAGGCGCGCGTGATCGCCCTTCTGATGAACCCGAACAATGCAAACGCCGACCGCGGTATACAAGACGTGCAGCAGGCGGCAGGCGCGAAGGGGTTGCAGCTGCAAATCCTCAAGGCCGCTACCCCTGCGGAGATCGACGCCGCCTTCGCCAGCCTCGTCCCGCGGCAGGTCGGCGCGCTCGTCGTCGGCGCCGATCCGTTGTTCTACAACCGGCGCGAACAAATCGTGGCGCTGGCCGCGCGCCAAGCCGTGCCGGCGAGCTACGACTTGCGTGCATTTGCTGATTCCGGTGGCCTGATCAGCTATGGGCCGAGCCTGACTTCTGCCTTTCGCCAAGCCGGGATTTACACCGGAAGGATCCTAAAGGGCGAGAAGCCCGCCGATTTGCCGGTCGAGGAGCCGACCAAGTTCGAGCTGGTCATCAACCTGAAAACCGCGAAGCCGCTTGGCCTGACAGTGCCGCAATCGCTGCTCGCCCGCGCCGACGAGGTGATCGAATGAGGCGGCGCAAATTCATCACGCTTCTCAGCAGCGGGGCGGCATGGTCGCTTGCCGCACGCGCGCAGCAGCAGGCGATGCCGGCGGTCGGCTTCCTCAACAGCACCTCCCCCGATACGGCACCGTTTGACGCCGCATTCCGCCAAGGACTGAGCGACACCGGCTATGTCGAGGGACGAAACGTGGTGATCGAATACCGCTCGGCGGAGGGCTACTATGATCGGCTGCCCGCATTGGCCGCCGATCTCGTTCGCCGCAAGGTTGACGTGATCGCGACGAGCGGTCCACCTGCGGCACTAGCGGCGAAAAACGCGACCTCGACGATGCCGATCGTCTTCGGCATCGGCAGTGATCCGGTTGCGCTCGGCTTGGTTGCCAACCTTGCCCGGCCCGGCGGCAATCTCACCGGCGTCAGTTTCCTCACGGTCGACCTGCTGCCCAAGGTGCTTGAGCTGCTGTCCGAGCTGGTTCCCCAGGCCGGGGTAATCGCCGCGCTGGTGAA
>Ga0073928_10009485_pt1 | contig 11837 bp, 11 predicted proteins | sample PaiPotPPA55metaG_FD_76969 | JGI IMG/M metagenome (GOLD analysis project Ga0073928, IMG submission 76969) | Iron sulfur acid spring bacterial and archeal communities from Banff, Canada, to study Microbial Dark Matter (Phase II) - Paint Pots PPA... ...
CGCAACTCCAACAATAACTCCGCCGTCTGTTGATTGCCTCGGGCAAATATGGGCCGCATATTGCCCCCAGAGCATAATCTCGGAAAACTAACATGTCGAATTATTTATGCGCGTCTATATAGTTCCGCTGGCTCGTAGGACTTTTTCAAGCGCTTTACCACTTCACGACACTTGGCCTTGAGACCAATTGCAGCCTGTTTTCTAACATTATGAGTGACATCCCGTCGCAGACTGGGCAGGTGATCTGCATCAGCGTGTAACTCCAATGTCTCGTACGCCTCTTCGAGACGTTTGAGGGCGTCGATATATTTGGACTTCAACCCGTAGGTTGCTGCCTCCGCAAGCCTCAATTGGAGTTTGTCCTTTTGAGTCTCGAAAGCCTGCTTCCGCGCATCCGGCGCAGAGTCAACAGCAACCCCTAGAACGGAAGACGCTTCTTCGTCATTCATATTGTTCAACATGCCCCTGAGAAGGAATCCTGAATTGTTCAAACACTGTATCTAAATTCTACTGCGAGGTCCCCTGGCCATATTCTGTTCATTCCTCAATCCGTTTCACATTTGGAATTCAATCTAATTGGAGTTTTTGCTCAAACGGATGGCATACCTAAGTGCACCGGCCAACTTAGCAGCATTCCGCTCGTTTCCAGCCCCAATGCGAAAGGATGTCCGGCTGTCCTCCCCGCGGCTGACAGACCCATTGAGCAAATGAATCTCACTCCGAACCGGAACGGGCCGGGTTGAAATGAAAGTTACCCCAAAGTCTGACTCTTTCGTGGAGTAAGTCACTTCCGGCCTAAATTCGCTTAGCGAAAGGGTTTCGTAAAACGTCCGCGTCGGAGTATTGTTTGCGTCCGTCATATTCAACGTGACTAGTAGCTGGCTTCCCACTATCCTTGCTGTGAATGTATCCCACGTTGCTTGTCTATCCGGATCTTCGATTCGGCGCGGAAGGGCATTTATGATGTCCGCTGCATTTTGCAAGGCACTAGCGAAAGTTTGGGGAGAGGCTGGTTGACTCTTAGTTTGCGCAATGGAGGCCTGCATCTGACCCAGTTCTCTTTCCGAGGTATTTAACTCCCTGGTAATTTCATCCAGTTCAGGCGCAATTTGGCTGGCAAGCGTCATCGTGGAGTCGTTCAACAATTCTTGCAACTTATGAGCGCGCTCCGCGGCGTAACGCAGGTTGGTCGCATATTCCTTAAAAACCTTTCCCACTTCAGCAAAGGGATTTGTCCGGGCCGGTTCTTCCGTGATAGTTTTATCGATTTGCTTCGCCGCTTCTCGATATGTTTTGATTTTGGAAAAGACTTCGCTCAACCTCTGTGTTTCGTGATCCGTGCTCGCTTTGCGCTTGCCTCGTTTTATTAACGCGATATGTCCGAGCGAGTTGAAATATGTGTAGCGTTCAGAGTCGTTGCTCTTGCCAAGAAATCTGTCCCATACCAATTCAGCATCCTGAGCTTCTTTCAGCTGCCTCATAACACTTTCCGGCGATTTGCCAATGATTAGGCCCCAGCTATTCCTTCCACCCGTCGGCACGCCTCTTTCATAGAGTCGCACATGCCACTCTTCAGCCACGATTTGGCTAGCATCCGCTCTGTCGACGTGAGTGATGCTGCCCCCATCATCGACCCAATAGCCGGATCTCATTTGGGCCGACGCAATAACGGGCGCTAAGAGACTCACCGCGGCCACAATGCAAACAATAAGCAGAAATGGATTCTGATGTGCTGGCGACTTGGACATAGTTGCGTTACGTGTTATGGATGAATTTGAAATGGCTGTCCACCGTGATGACTGTAAGGCATTCCGATATCGCTGTGCCCACAGCAAAAAGCTAACCTAGGTGTGCAGAAATGCTGCGGAAACCAATTGGTAAATTATTGAGTTATTGAATTAGTGCAAACACAATACCAGAACCTACCCGACCTGTCAATACCGTTTCCACTTATTTTATGATTTGCGGCTCGGACGGCGATGTGCTCGACAGACCGACTGCGTGGAAGGGTCGGCCATTAGGGCACTAATCAAGCGGAAAAAAACATTATTGTCGCATTTTTTTCTTAACCGGTTTTGCCGCAGTTTTCAAAGCCCTTCGCCACTCTGACCCGAACCTGCGTTTTCGTCGTTTTGAATCGGAACACTGACCGAGTCTTGGCTCGGCGAGACGATCCGTTCAGTCAGCCAGTGCGATTCACCGTTGGCGGTGGCTCCAAAAGGCACCGCAGGAGAGAGGGAAGCACGGTAGTGCCAGCGCGCCTTGATGCCCGCCGTCAGGTCTCGTCTCCCTACTCGAAGCTCGTCGCAGCGCCCGCTTTGGAGGCCATCCATTTGTCGAAGGCTTCCTGGCTCTCCACAATCAGGAAGCCGCCGGCCATGCTCGAATGGCCGTTGCCGCAAAGCTGCGCGCAGTTGATCTGGTAACGCCCCGCCGTCGTGGGCCGGAACCACAATGGGATGCGCATGCCCGGTATCGCATCCTGCGTTACGCGCAAGGCGATCACTTTGAAGGAGTGAATGACGTCCTTGGAGGAAACGTAAATGATGACCGGCTTGTTCTGGCCGTCGGCGCCCGCGACGAGGGGAACGTGGATTTCGTTCAAGGTTTGAACATCATCCTTGCCGTTCGGATCCGTGGGATCGACGCCGAAAAGGTTGTCCTGTTTCACGAGGCGCATGTCCTGGCGCCCAAATTTTCCGTCCTTGCCCGGATAACGCACGTTCCAGGCAAATTGCTGCGCCACCACCTGGACGACCGTGGCCTCGCTGTCCTTGGGAAATTTATCGACCGCCTTGGCCCAGAGCGGCACGGCCACGAGAAGGAGCAGGATGCCCTCGATGAGAGCCACCGCGCCTTCGATGTAGCTGGAAGAGTGGTTCGTGACGCCCACATAATCCGCCTTGGGGTTGCGCGTGTGGTGAAAGCGGTAGAGCGTGTAAACGAAATAGGCCAGCCAGCCGACGAACAGGGCGCCCATCAAGGCATGCACGTAGATGATCAGGTTATCGACTTGCTTGCCGTGTTCCGACGCGAGGACGGGCAATCCCAGGAGTTTTACCAAGCTCATTGCGATTGTGGAGTGGAAGCGGCGGGTTCCAAATTCGGTTCGGTCGCGGACGCCGCCGAGACGGTCGCCGCTTTACGGGCCAGAAAGACGAAGAACGCGGCGATGGTGCCGAGCACGGCCACGACGACCCCCAGCAGGCTGAAAATGCCCCAGTTCATTCCCGCGGCCAGCGGCGAGTCCGACGCGCCATAACACGCCGCGCAAGCCCAAAGAGAATCGGGACGCGTCACCGCCGCGAGCAGTAGTCCAGTCACCAGGAGTTTAGTTCCGCGCGGGCGATTCATAGATAGCCTTCGTCTTTGAATTTCTTCAAAAAGTATCGCTCGTAAATTATCAAGCCCACTCCCGCCGCCAGTCCGCCCAGCCCAACCAGGAGGTCCAGCGTCCGGCCCGCCGCGGAATAATCCTTGAGTTCCCAGATGCCGCAGCCGAAAGACAGCGCACTGGCGGCGGTGATGAATACAACGTGAAAAGCTTTGAGCGACATAAATCAATGGGTAACGGTGTGCCAGGGAAGGTCCACGAAGGAAAAGAGCGTCAAAAACATCAGGCCGACGAAGAAAAATGCCGTAAACACCAGGATGCCGTAGATCATTTTCCGCTCGGAAATCAGGTGCATGAAGTAGCCGGCCACCAGGAAGGCCTTGCTGCTGGCGATGAACAGCGCCACACCGATGTTGATCGAGCGGTGCCCAAAGGGAATGTAGGAGGCGAGCACCGTGACAATCGTGCCGAAGATCAGCGCGTAAAACACGTAAAGGTAGCGGCGGACGTGATGCTCGAAGCTCTCATGCTCCGTCGCGCTCGCGGCCACGGGCGGGGTATGTTGCGCATTCATATCAATATCAAAGCAAATATAGGACCGGAAACAGGAAAATCCACACCAGATCGACAAAGTGCCAGAACAATCCGGAAACCTCGATGCGATTGGTGAACCGCTCGGGGTCGGTCTGCCACTGTTTGCTCAGCGGCCCCCAGAGAAAGCCGATGACGATGGCTCCGCCAATCACGTGCAATGCGTGCAAACCGGTCAACGTGAAATAGATTGCCAGGTACGTGTGGTGCCACGGGCCATACCTTTCCTGTTTTTGGATTTGATCCTTCGGGATGGTGATTTCGGAGTTGACGATCTTTACACCGGGGGCGCGCAGGTCGAACAACTCCTTGCGGTCGGCGACGCGCCGCCCGTGGATGACCAGCGAGTCCGCTTTGTCCTCGAGGATATGTCCATCGGCATACGTGCCATCCTTGAGCGTGAATTCGAAGTGCGTGAATTTGTCGTGGTACTCGTATGATTTGATGCAGACGAAGGTCAGGGCGAGCAAGATGGTGCAGGCGTGCCAGAACTTGAAGCGCCCAAAGCGGTTCATTTTGCACGAGGCCCACGCCATGACGGTCGTGATGCTCGAACAGATCAGCACGATCGTGTTGCACGTGCCAATGGGGATGTTGAGCCAGCCGTGCGGCCAATAGCCCTCGGGCGCGCTGACGCGCAGCAAAATATAGGACGAAAACAGCGCGCCAAACAGCATTACTTCGGATGCCAGAAAGAGCCAGATGCCCAACTTGGCATTGTAAAGGCCGGTGTCGGCGCGCGGTTGAACTGTATATGGGATGTCCATCAGGTTTGGGATTAGGGATTATTCGGCGGTCGAGCCGGCTTGGTTTTGCGGCGTGAAATCGGTGGCGTGGCCCGGCACGCTGTATTCGTAAGGCCCGCGCACCACGACCGGCGGTTTGGCGAAATTGCCGTGAGGAGGAGGCGTCGGCGTCTGCCACTCCAGCGTGGTGGCCTGCCAGGGATTATCCGAACCCGCCTTCTTGCCGTTATTGATGCTCCAGAAAAGATTGATGATGAACGGAATCTGCGCCAGCCCCAGACAGACCGCCGCCCAAAGAATGTAGGTGTGCAGCCCCATGATGCTCGCGCTTAACCCGCCGATGGCGCCCGGCACTTTGGCTTGCGAGTAATTGGCCCCGCCGTCCGCCATGCGGCGCAGCATCCCGGCCATGCCCTGGGCGAACATCGGCTGGAATACGGCGTTCATGAAAACGAAGGAGGTCCAGAAATGCACCTTGCCCCAAAATTCATTCATCATGCGCCCGGTGATTTTTGGAAACCAGTAATACACGCCAGCGAACATCGCGAAAATCGTCCCCGGCGCCACGATATAGTGGAAGTGGGCGATGACGTAGTAGGTGTCGTGCAGATGGAGATCGCTATAATTGAAACCCAGCGGCAGCCCCGTCAATCCGCCGATGCCGAACATCGGCAGAAAGGCCATTACGAAAAGCATCGGCGTGTTGAAGCGAATCGAGCCGCCCCACAGCGACATGAACATGCACGTCAGGATGATGACCGACGGAATCGAAATGATCATCGTCGTCGTTTGGAAGAAGGTCGCCACGCGGGTCCCCATGCCGGTCAGATACATGTGGTGGGCCCAGACGATGAACGAGAGGAACCCAAGAATCAGCACGGCATAAACGAGCGACTTGTAGCCCCAAAGCGGCTTGCGTGTGTTGTTGGCGATGATTTCCGCCACAATCCCCATCGCCGGCAGGATGAGCACATAAACCTCCGGATGGCCCAGGAACCAAAACAGGTGCTGCCACAACAACGGGCTGCCCCCGCCGCTGATATTCGCCAGTGTGCCGCCCACGGCGAGACCCGTCGGCAGGAAGAAACTCGTGTGCGCCAAACGGTCCATCAACTGCATCACCGCCGCCGCCTCCAATGGCGGAAAGGCCAGCAACAGGAGAAAGGCGGTGACAAACTGCGCCCAGACAAAAAATGGCAGCCGCATCCACGTCATGCCCGGCGCGCGCAACTGGATGATGGTCGCGATGAAATTGACCGCGCCCAGTAGCGACGACGTGATCAGGAACACCATGCCCAAAATCCAGAACGTCTGGCCATCCGTAGGAATCGACGTCGCCAGCGGAGAATAGGAAGTCCAACCCGCCTGGGCCGGGCCGCCGGGAACGAAAAAGCTGACGAACATGATCAATCCGCCGATCACATAGGCCTGATAACTGGCCATGTTCACACGCGGAAACGCCATGTCCGGCGCGCCGATCTGCAGCGGCACCACGTAATTTCCAAACGCAGCAAATGCCAGCGGCACGATCGCCATGAAGACCATGATCGTGCCGTGCATCGCGCCGAAGGAATTGTAAAGGTCCGCCGAAACCGCGCCGTTGACCGCCATGTTGCCGAACGTCGCCGCCAGCAACGGGCCGACCAGCGGCACCGGCTGGCTCGGATGCGCGATTTGCCAGCGCATCACCAACATCAGGCAAAAACCGAAGAACAGGAAAGACAGCGCCGTGATGCCGTACTGCAGCCCGATGACCTTGTGATCGGTCGAAAATACGTACTTGCTCCAGAAACCCGCCTCCTCATGGTGGGCTTCGCCGATATGCGCGTGGGGAATGGCGTGGGTGGTCGCTTGCATTCTTTACTTATTTTGTCCGGGCACTCTCAATTGCGCATTAAAAAAGCTTACTTGCCCGCCCATGTCAACGCCGAACAAGCCCCGCCATCATTTGATTTTGTCCAGGACCATGATCGCCAGCAACAAGGGCAGATACAAAATCGAAGCATAAAATAATTGCCGGGCGCGCGCGACGGTCAGATGACGGGAGAATTGGATGGCAAACCAAAGGAACGCCAGGCCAAGGACCAACGCGCCTACCAAATAAACCGGCCCGGTCAGCTTGAACAGGAAGGGGCACAAACTCACCGGCAGCAAACCCAGCGTATGGCTCACGGCCTGGCGGCCCGTGCGCTGGCCCTGCGGATCGATTCCGGGCAGCATCTTGAATCCGGCCCGGGCATATTCTTCGCGGTAGATCCACGCGATGGCGAGGAAGTGCGGCAGTTGCCAGAATGCCAGAATTGCAAAGAGCGCCCAGCCTTCGCCGCTCATTTCGCCGCGCGCGCCCGTCCAGCCCATGAGCGGCGGCAATGCGCCGGGGACCGCGCCCACAGCGGTGTTGAGCCACGTCACGCGTTTGAGCGGGGTATAAATAAACAGGTAACTGATGAGCGAACAGGCGCCAATGGCGCTGGTGACCAGGTTCACGGCCAGCGCGAGGTAGAGCAGTCCACCCGCTCCGGCCAGACAACCCACCATGAGGACGGTTTGCGCTTGCAATCGGCCGCTGGGCAGCGGCCGATCCTGCGTGCGGCGCATTTTAGCGTCGTGTTCCCGTTCGAGCAATTGATTCAACGCCGAGGCCCCGGCCGCCACCAGAGCCGTGCCCAGCATGGTGTGCACCATCAGCAGGTAATCCACCGGACCGCGAGAGCCGAGGTAAAATCCAACCAGCGTCGTGAGCAGGACCAGGAACGTGAGCCGAGCCTTGAACAAGTCGGCATAAACCGACAGCCAACTCTTCTCCAGCGGAGCGCTTTGGGCCAGAGACTGTGCGGTCGCCTTCATCATCAATGAAACTGGGTTGTGCCGGCTGGTTTCGGGGCAAAGGACGTACGCGGCCAAGCCTCCATGGTCACCGCGCTTTGTGCTGCCACACGGGAAAACACCAGGTCTCGAAAACAAACCATACTCAGAATTGCGCCCGCCGCCAGCGAAAGTGCGCCGGTCAGCACATGGGCCGTTGCGATGTCCGCTGCTTTGTCCGACCAAATCGTCGCCGCGCCCAGCCCCACCTGGAGCAAAATCAATCCCAGCCAGGCCAGCGCCAGCCGGCTGGATGGATGCCTGGCGCCTAATCTTCGCCGCAAGATCCACGCGCAACATGCGACGGCCCCCGCAATCAAGACCGCGACGATGCGGTGGAGCATCTGCAATACGATCTGCAAGGACGTGATTGGGTTCACCGAAACAACCTCCTGGCGGTGTTGATTATACGACTCGACGGATGCCTGATCCGTCGCCGGCCAAAGTTTCCCGTATGCCAACGGAAAATCCGGGATGGCCAGCCCCGCGTGTTGATGGCGCATGGTCGCGCCCAGCACCAATTGACCGAACACCAGCAAAGTCGTCGCCAATAGCAGCACCCATGCCCCGCTCAAAACTGGCGCGCCTGGGGCAGCCACTTTCTCAGCTCCGCTAGCCTTCTCTTCGTTGATCCCGCGCCACTTGCTGCTTGTAAAGAGTGCAATCGCGCACAACAGCACGAAAAACAATTGCGCCAGCGTTGCGTGGAAAATTCCAATTTGATCTTTGATCAGAGCCACGCGCAAGCCGCCCAGAACGCCTTGCAGAACAACCGCTACGAAGGCGGCAAGGCCCAGCCGCCGCAACAGTTTCGAGCTAGGCTCACACCGCGGCCAGACAAAACTCGTCCCGAACAGGATGAGGCCCGTGCCTCCGAGCACCACGCCATCCGCCAGATGCCCAGGCCAGCCAATGCAGGTCGCCACGCCCAAAGCTACCAGGGCCAGGCCGCTCCAGCGCATCAAAGGGCGGGCATTTCGACCATGGAGCCACAGAGCCAGAATCGTCGTCAGCATCCCCACCGCCGAAGCCGCGAGGCGATGCGAGTGTTCGTAGAAAATTCCCCCGACCCATTTGGAAATCGGGAAGAAAAACATGTTGTAGCCGAAAGTATTGGGCCAGTCGGGCACGGCCATGCCGACCCCATGACTTGTCACCAGGCCGCCGAGGCCAATCAGGCCCAATGCCGCCGCCGCCGTGAGTACCGCGAATCGATGAAGCCAGGCTTGGCTGCTGAGACCGGTCCCGGTCATTTTACCTCGAGCGTAAAATCAACCTTCGCCGGGGCGCCTTCTGTGACTTCGACTTCCTTCGTGACCGCGCCCAGTTTGCGATGCGCGGCTTGAACGGTGTACTTGCCGGCGGGCACATTCGCTATCTTGAACGTCCCGTCCTTGCCGGAGATCGCGAAATAGGGATGGTCGAACACGCTGCACCAGGAAAACATCCAAGGATGCACGTTGCACTCGAAATTGAGGAACGGTTCCGGTTTGGAAAAACTGAACGTCATATCGGCCTGGCCGGGCATCTGGAGAACGTTCTCCTCCTTGTTGCCATCGACTTGCGGACGGGAATGCACGTTGTGCGGCGTTGGGTCCGAGTTCCGGACCACTATTTTCTGGCCCGTCTGCACCGCGAAAATGCCGGGCGAATACATGCAGCCCTGTTGATTCAAAATCACCGGCGGCGCCGCATCCCCGGTCGATTTGCCGGTGATGCCCTGCACCGATACAATCACATCGGCCAATTCGCTGTTCGGGCCCACGACATAAAAATGGGTCGTCGGCATGTCCGCATGGAACTTGCCGCAGATGGCGTCATCCTTGAGGGGAGTAATGTCCTTTTCTTTGGGCGGCGCACCTTTGATCGTCACCGTGCCGATGATGTCGCCCGCCGAGGCGAGCTGCAAAGTTCCAGCCAGTCCGGCGACAATCAATAAAGTAGAATTTCGTGTCATATCATTGAGTTTTGATTCGAATCTCAGAAACCAAGCCCCGGAAAACTACCGCCCAACTCTGGCTGGCGCAAGAGATTTGTTGCCACTCGCAAGACTGCGGGCTGCGGCCTGATTCTGACGGGTTTCTGACGGGTTTCAGGTTTGACTTCCGTTTGGAGGCTGATGAAACTGCAAACGGTCTTTTGAGCTTGCTGTGACAAAGAACTTTCGACAGATGAGAAATGGTTGCGTTTTTCTCGCGCTGGCGGCAGTTGTGCCTTTGGCGGGACTCCCGGTAGACTCTCTGGCGGAGACCACGCCGGCCCCATTCATCTATGAGACGCCGCACGAATTTTTCGCTCAAGGCGATTTTCGCGGGCAAGGCGCGGCCGACCTGGTGATCGTGGACAAGGCGAGTGGCAAATACCGGCTGGGATACCAACTGACGCCGGGGAAGTATTCGTGGGTGGATTGCCGTCCGAGCGGCGTCAAGGGCATCACGGGATTCAGCGTCGGCAGGCTCCTGACGGCGACGCAGGACGCGCTCGTTTTTGCCTCGGCCGACGCCAGCCAAATCACCATCGCGGATGTATCGAATACCGGCACTTCCAGCAAACCGATGATGGTGCCGTTCACCGCGGCGCTGGGGCCGAACACGGTGGTGGCGATGCCGATCGGCGGGGGCGGCAAGAACGGCGTGGCCGATCTCTATGTCGGCAGCATTTACAATTCTCCCGATCCTTACCAGGCGACGCTCCTGCGCAACGATGGGGCGCAATTTGCCGATCTGCGGGACATTCCGCTGAAGGGACAGATAACGCGTGGCAACCGGATTTCGTTCCGGTCGGGCCAGCCCGACAGCCTAAGCGCGCTGTTCAGCGATGACAAGGGGACTGCATTGCGCGTGGAAAACTTTGCGAACGACAAGACAGACGCCATCGCGACGATGACCGGCTTTTCGACGGGCACCGAATACGCGGCGGGAAAATTTGGCGTGTTGCCCGCGCCGGGTTTCATATTCTACAAACCAGGCTCCGCCACGCTGGAAACGCGCGGGTTCGCCGGAGAAAAGTCTTACGACCTGGGCAAACCAGTACGGCGGGTGGTGGTGCTCGATGCAAAGTCTGCCCGGCAATTGTTCATCATTTTTGGCGAAGGCGAAACAGCGGGCGTGTTCGACTTCGACGGAGTCAATCCGCCCAAGCCCGTCCAAACCGTCGCCGTGAAGAACGAAGTCATCACTTGTGCGGAGAGCGTGCCCGGCGGCTTTATGGTGTTCTCGCATCCGGGCGGGGGCAAGTTCTCGACGCGCTACCAGGTCTTCGATGCGGGGGTGGCAGGTTATGTGGCCGGCACGTTCGGCAGCCTTGCTTCGCTGGCGGACAACGACAACATCATCATTCCGGACATTTACGCGCGCATTGTGGCGGCGGCGCAGGTGAAGGACGAAGACGGAATGAAGAGCTACACGAATACGATTCCCGGAACGCAGGTAACCTATGCCATGATGCCGATTCCGAGCGGGGAATTCGTCATGGGCAGTCCAGAGGGCGAAGCCGGGCGGAAGCCCGACGAAGGCCCGCAGCACAAGGTGAGAATTTCTCCATTTTGGATGGGCCAATGCGAAGTGACCTGGAACGAGTACGAACTGTTCATGTATCCCGACGAGGAAAGGCGGACGCGGGCCACGCTGGCAACCGACGCGGAAGGGGACAAGCTGGCGGACGTGGTGACGCATCCCTCGAAACCGTACACGGAAATGAGCTTCGGCATGGGCAAGGACGGTTACCCGGCCATCGCGATGACGCAGCACGCAGCGAACAAATATTGCCAGTGGCTCAGCGCCAAGACCGGCCATTTTTATCGGCTGCCCACCGAGGCGGAGTGGGAATATGCCGCCCGGGCGGGAACCACCAATAATTATTTTTTTGGCGACGATGCCAGCCAATTGGGCGATTACGCGTGGTTCGAACAGAACAGCAATTTCAAGTACCAGAAGGTCGGCAAAAAGAAGCCAAATCCCTGGGGCCTTTACGACATTTACGGCAATGTCGTCGAGTGGGTGCTCGACCAATACGACCCGGATTTTTACAAACAGTGTTCGCAGGCGGGCGAGAGCACGGATCCGTGGAACAAGGCGACCAAGCCGTATCCGCACTCGGTGCGGGGCGGTTCGTGGGACGACGAGGCCGGGCTGTGCCGGAGCGCGGCGCGGCGCGGTTCGGATCGGTCGTGGAAAATGCAGGATCCCCAATTGCCGAAGAGCGTCTGGTATTTTTCCGATTCACAAATCGTCGGCTTCCGTTTCGTGCGGCCACTGAAGGTCCCGACGGCGGCAGAAATGCAGAAGTATTGGACCAGCGGC
>Ga0073928_10009487_pt1 | contig 11832 bp, 9 predicted proteins | sample PaiPotPPA55metaG_FD_76969 | JGI IMG/M metagenome (GOLD analysis project Ga0073928, IMG submission 76969) | Iron sulfur acid spring bacterial and archeal communities from Banff, Canada, to study Microbial Dark Matter (Phase II) - Paint Pots PPA... ...
CACAGCTGCAACTAGCAGAACGCACAACACTAAGGTCTTGTTCATAAACACTCCTCCGAAATTCGAAGATTTTGAGCGACACCGGGAGATAACTGCAGGGGGGCTGGCGAAACTAAGCAGCAGGGGGTGCGCGCGGTGAAACAGTCCGGGGAATCTCAGGGGATATTGCTGCCAGAACCGGAAGGATCTCCAGCAGGTTCATTACCGCCGTGAAAGCCAGGCTCGGGGACCGTGGCGTGACTGCTGCCCCAGCTGCCGAGCATAGCGGGCATACGTGCGCGTCGGAGGGTGCCGCGCTTAGGTCGGCACAATAGTGAAACTGCACCCCCAGAAAGATGACGGCCAGGAGCAAAGATAAAATGCGAATGTGCCCAACCCCCAGAGAAATGTACCTAGTGAGACGGAGCTTAGGCCCGATTGGTTGTGGGGTCAAGGAACGAAACGGCAGGATTGCCAGGCGCTAAACAGCTATTTCATGCCTTTTCGTTGATTTATGGGTGCCAGGTAGCTTTTAGCATGCTTTAGCTCCGGGCGGTCGGCTGCGGGGTCCGCAATCTTCAGCAATTGCGAGTAGTAATTTCGTGCCGCATGCGTATCGTCAGCCGCTTGACTTGCTTGCGCGGCGCCCAGCAGAGCGTCAAAGCGGTTGGGGGCCTCGGCCAATGTTGCGGCATAAGCCTTGACCGCGTCACGGGGCTTCTTTAATTCCATGAACAAGTCGCCTAGCATCTCCCGGGCCGGCATGGTCGTGGACTCAAGGCCTTTGGCGTCTTCCCGGTCGGCTGCGGCGCGCAATAATTCGATGGCACGTGTCGAATCTCTTTGGGCGTAGGCCAGCCAAGCCTCCGCTTCGCGAAGGTCAGAGGCCTTTTCTGCCGAAACGTCATATCCGGTATCTGTACTCTCTCCTTCGCGGTGCGCAACGGCTTGTTCTAGTTTGCTTAGGTTCTCTTTGGCTGCCGCGGCGTCGCCGCTTCGCGCCGCGCCGATCGTTCTCGCCCAATAGATGATGTCTTGCGAATTTCGCCGCTCCGGAACAGCCAGCCCGGCTGCTTCTTTCCAGCGGTGCAGCTCGATGGCATTGCGTGCGTCGATCACGGCGCGGTGATCGGCTTTCTCCCCCTCTCCGGAACCGGGCACATTCATTTCTTCCGCCGCCAGCGCGCGGGCCTTGGCTTCCTGACCAGTTTGCAGATACGCGTAATCAAGAAACTCCATGGCATGCGTTTGATAATGCGCTTCGGCTTGATGCATCTCGGTGGCGTGCGCAGCAGCCGCGGTGGCTGCTATGTTCGAGGCGATGGACTCTTGCCACAGGCCGAGGCGCGTAAAAATGTGGGAGGGCATGTGCAGCGCGTGCGAGGAGTCCGGGGCGATCTTTGCGTAAGCGCGAGCCGCGGCCAGGCCTGAGCTTGCCAATTCTGGTTTGTCTGTCGCGTGAATCAGGTAGTGCGCCACACCGGGATTATCCGGGTGTTGCTTGAAAAGAGGCTCGAGAATGGCCATGGCTTTTTTGCGGTTGGCCATGTCGTCCACATTTTCGTCTGCCAAGGCCACTAAAGAGAGCGCATAGAACGCGCTGGCTTCCACATCTGCCGGCGATTGTGAATGCAATTGTGCTAAAGCGTCGGAATACGCGGTTGTGCGCTGCACGTGAGAAAGCTTTGCGTCGTCCTGATAAAAGGCTGCAGCGGCGGCGATGTATCCGCGTTCTCGCGGACTAGCGGCGCCGAGCTTTTGCGCTTCTTCGACGCTTGCTAAGCCTTGTTTGAGGGTTCGGTGGCCGGGAAAATCCCACAGCTGGTGATAAAGCGCCATGGCCGCGCCCCAGTGGGCTATCGCGCAATTGGTGTCGAGGTCGGTGGCGGCTTTGAAGGCGCTTGCTGATTCGTGGTACTGAAATGAGTGCAGCAGGGCGACGCCCTTCAATAGTGCGGGTTGGGCTTCGGGTTGGCAGCTATTCGGGAAGTCTACGTGGCCGAGTTGCTCTGAAGTGATTTCTGAGGAGTGGTTCGCGGTGGCGAGAAGGGTGGTTAAGGAGACTGCTAAACATAGTAACGTCTCAAGGAAAAGACTGATTACCATGCGCATGCGAATTCCTCCGTAGCTGTTAGACGTCGCGCGGCTGCTTCCGCGACTAGGTAGCATTGCATTGACTGCGTAGCGATTTTAGCAGTGTTGGGAGGCGGAACGGAGGTGCGGCTGAAATGAGCAACAGAAAATGGAGTGCGCGGAAAAAGCGCAGAAAAAGCCCCACCCTTGCAAAAGGCGCAAGGATGGGCCACCCAAGTTCAAAGGCGAGATCACACGCAACTGCAAAGGCGCAGCTCGAAACGGACCGGGCGACGCGCTTCGACCTTGGCATGGGCATGCTGGTAGAATAGGGACTGGAGCGGTTCTTCGACGCAGGTGAGGGAGCGAAAGCTGTTTGAACCAATGACGAATCTCTGAGGCGCTGCGGACAGACAGCCTGTGCGCACGGCCTGTCCCGCTGGCTAGTCAAAGCGTCGATGTATGCGACGACCGGCGAGCGGGGCAGGAAAGCCTAACGGTTGGCTCGTGGTGCCCACCTAATTCAGAGGTTCACGGCCTAGCTCCCCCACGGCCGAGCAGTCCGCTCTATTTTTGTGTCTGCGTGGCGTTCCGATCGGCTTCCATCAGTTCGCTCTATTTTTTTGTGTGACAGCAGGCGGGCATCTCGCGATCTCTGTCAGCGGGCAGCCGAGGTGCGCGGCTGAAATGATCACAGAAAAATCTGAATGCTCAGGAAAGGCCCCAGAAAGAGCCCCACCCTGCAAAAACCGCAAGGTTGGGCCACCCGACATGTCGGGAACGCGACTCTGTCAGCGGCCGACGGACTCGCGGGGCGGCTTGACGTCGTTGATGCGCACGTGGATGTGTACTACGATTTGGTCCCTGTATGACGAAAGCACTGCAATCAGCGCCGCAGATAGCGAGTTCTGCGCTTCGCGAAGCGCTGCCGAACTCGGACGCGGGGTTCTTGTGGGATTTCTGGTATCCGGCGCTGCGCAGCTCGGAGATAAAGGGTAAAAAACTCTCGATGGCGATGCTGTTGGAAGTGCCTTTAGTGCTGGGGCGCACTTCGCAGGGCCAGGCATTTGCGATGCGGGATGCTTGTCCGCATCGGGGAATCCCACTGTCTTACGGCAGATTTGACGGGCAGGCGGTGGAATGCAGCTACCACGGCTGGAAATTTGATGCGTGCAGCGGGCGATGCCTGGAAATTCCGTCGCTTGCAAGCCAGGACAAATTGCGCGTCGATCGGATTTTCGCGGGCCACTATCCATGCACCGAACACGACGGATACGTCTGGGTATTTATGACCACGCCAGGGTCGCGGACGCCTGAAAATATACCGCAGGCGCCGCGACTGCCGGTGTTCAGCGAAAAATACAAGATCACCCGGCTGTCTTGCGAGCTTCCCTCGCACGTGGATCAGGGGATTATCGGCTTGATGGATCCGGCGCACGGTCCCTTCGTGCACCAATCGTGGTATTGGCGAAGCCGGCGAAGCATCCATGAAAAAGAGAAGCGCTTCGAGCCCATTCCCAACGGGTTTCGTATGAGCAGGCACGAGCCATCGTCCAACAGCGCGCCCTACAAATTGCTGCGATATTTTTCGGGCGAAGCCACCACGACGATGATCGATTTTGTTTTGCCCAACATGCGCCTGGAAGAAATACGCAGCGGCCACTTGTGGTTTTCCAGCCGCGCGACGGTCACTCCGGTGAGACGGGACTTATGCCGCATTGATTTTGTGGCGGCCTGGAATCTGGTGAGGTGGATGCCGTTGGTCGTTACGGTGTTCCGCGCTTTTGCTAAAAAATTCTTGCGGCAGGATCAGGAAACCATGATTAGGCAGGCGGAAGGCTTGAAACACAATCCCCACTTAATGTTGATTGACGATGCGGATCGGCCGGCGAAATGGTATTTCGCGCTGAAGGCTAATTTGCTCGAGTCGCGGAGCACCGGCGCGCCGATGGTGCATCCCATGGCGGGGCCGGTAACGCTGCGCTGGCGCAGCTAACACATTAGATAGGTCGAGCGATGTTCGGAAAGTCCAGCCAGACTTTTATTCCGCAAAAATGCGCGCCTTCGGTGCAGATTGGCGTGGTCACTCCCGCGCGAACATAACAAGGCGGGCCAACATAGCGGGCTAACTCCGGATGTACTTCGCGCAATTGATCGAGCTCGTCCATGGAACACTGATAAATTTCTTCCTGAGCATTGAAACAAGTGCGCATGGTCCATTTATGCAGCAGATGCAGCAGCGAGCCGGTTTCGACAACGCGAATCGCTTTCGCGTTGGGCAAAAGATATAGCGCGAGCTCTAGAGGTACGCCGCGATCGATCAATTGATTCTTGGCCTGCCAGGCGTCCTGCATGGCTCGTTCATAAACCTCAAGCGCTTGTGGATTCTGCGCCAGCAATTTCGGAGTGATAAAGTCCGGCGCGCGCGTGTCTGTGAGAGTGAGCAGCGGGCGTGAGCCGGGAACCATTCTGTGGCGTTGATCCTGGCTGTCGGCGGTGTGGCTGATTTTCTTGGCAAAGGTGAAGTTGATATGTTGCAAGGCGCGCATCATGGGCGCGTGAACGCCAACATTTAGTGTTTCGAGGCGGTACAGATTGCGAGCGGGGTTGAGCAGGCGATCGATAGCCTCGGCATCGGAACATTGCGCTTCAGTAAGGCCTACGACGGCGCGATAGGCTTGCGCAATCACGCTGGGCGCGTTGGCGGAATAATCGATCAGCTTGGAAGTTTTGCCGCGAAGATTGAAATCGAATTCACATTCGAAGTTACCGTCTGCGTCTCCGTTTTGATTACTCGGGATCGATGAGCCATTGACGCGAGTGTGCTGGCGATTACGATCGCTCCATTCCGGAAGTTCTTCCAACGGTTCGGTGCCGAAGCGATCGAAAAATTGAGCGTCCACCTCGCGCACGTGAGCGACCATGGCGCCGATTACCGCGCGCGCTTCGTTAGGCGTATCGCATGCGGTCGTCATCCGCCACAGGCGATGAAGAACGATGCCGGATATGGTGTGCACCACGGTGGTAAAGGCAGCCACCGGGAGCACATAACGCGCAACCTCTATGGCGCGCTTTTCGGCGGACCGCTCGATTTTGTGAGCACGCTTGGGATGCGACATCGGTCCGATGTGCCATATGTCAGACAAAATAGCGCGCGCGTCTCCGACCAGCAGTGCCGATAATTGACGATACGCGTCCCACGCGCGCGCGATGGCTCGCTCGTAGATCTCTTTGCTGCCTTCATTAAAATATAGGTCTAGCGGCGGCACGTAGGCGTGCGCGCGATCCAGGCGGACATAACGCTGGCTTTGCTGCTCGGAGTTATAGAAAGGATGGGCGTGAAGAAAGGACCAGACGAATTGGCGGCTGACATTTTCAAGTCCAAATTCGAAATGGGCGTGCTGGTAGACGGTGTGATGGCCGCTGTAAAAGGTGCCTGCGCCGATATTGAGGCGTTGCTTGTCGGTGACTTCTTCGGGGCCAATTAATTTCGACGCGTAGCAGGTGCGCGCCGCGGCAATGGCGGAATCGTAGGGGTGCGCGAAAGAATTTCGCAGGGTTACGCGCGGCGGCGCGGTGTCCACCAGTTCCCCCGAATGCGCGCCTTCGAACATGCGAGATTGATCGGCCACGATGGAACGTTATTCTACACGCACGGCTAGGAGCGCACGAGCATAGTTGAACCGTCGTCAAAAATGACGGGAATGGCAATGTTTGTGAAAGAAAAGAAGCGGCGGCTACTTCTTCGCGGCTCCGGCCTTGGCAGCGGCGTCGGCGTATTTTTTGGTGAAGCGCTCGACGCGCCCTGCGGTGTCGATGAGCTTTTGTTTGCCGGTGAAAAAGGGATGACAACTCGAGCAGATTTCTACCCTTAACGTATCGCCCTTTATGGTCGAACGCGTCGGGAAAGTGCGCCCGCAGGCGCAATGCACAGTAACCGGGTGATAGTCGGGATGAATGCCGGGTTTCATGGGTCTCCAATCCATCGCGTCCGGTCTGCACGGCACTGTTAAAATCGTGCCGCGTCGCTAGGTCGCGAGGCAGTAGTCATTATACGCGAGGCGTCAAATCGACGCCAATCGAGGAAGGGTTAACTGATTTTTGCGAGGAGCGGTTTAGTTGACGAAGGTGCAACCGATGCGATAGCCGAGATTGGTGCGCAGGGTCCACACAGGCTTCAGATTGACGCGTACGGGGGGGAGAATCGGGACGTGGAGAACGGCGAGAATATTTTCTGTCAAGCCCTCAGGAGAATCGACCTCGAGAGCGACGCCACCAAAGCCGAGATCCAAGACCTTGGCGCGACGGGCGCCTTGCTCGCCGAGTACCGCGTAGGCATTTGTGCCGGTCATGGAGACGCGTTCCGCCTTGCGCGGGGTAGTAAACGTGCGCGGGGCCTTGCCCATTGAGGATATTTTTGAGATTTCAGGTTGGCCCTGTGAAGTCGGTGGGGCCGCCGCTTCTTCCTGCTTTTCCGGCGGACGTTTCGTCTCAATGGAAATCGGCGGAGCTGGCGCGGGAGTGGACGCGGGGCGCTCGGGCACGGGAGGAGTTGCGGGTGGTTGCGCGGGAGTAGTCTCTACCGGTCGCGGCGCGGGGGGTTCAGCGGGTCGCGCGCGATGCGCATGCTTGCGTTGATACAAGCGCTCATCGGCAATGCGCACCAACTCTTCGGCATTGTCGCCATCCTGAGGGTAATTCGCCACGCCGTAATCCATTCCTACGGTGACATTGAGTTGCAGCGATTTCAGAGTGTCCGCGAATACCGTCTCAACGCGGCGGCTGAGCGCGAGCGATTGCTGCGCATCGGTTTGCGGGAGCATGAGCGCGAATTCATCGCCGCCAATTCGAAAGGCGAAGTCCGAAGTGCGCAACGCTTTCTTTAAGGTAGCGGCGGCCATGCGAAGAACTTCGTCGCCGCGCGGGTGACCATGCTTGTCGTTCACTTCCTTGAAACGATGCATGTCCATCATGACCAAGCCAAGCGGCTGGTTATAGCGTTTCGCGCGATTCAGTTCTCGTTCAAAAAATTCGTTAAAGACACGACGATTGTAAAGTTCGGTTAACGAGTCCGTAACCGCATTCAAGTTGAGCTTTTTTAATTCGTCGTATTCGATGAGCACCGGAACGTGGAGCAGCCCAGCGGTGGAAAATACATCCATAAGCGCGGTCTTCAGCGAAACGTTGCGGTGCAACGCTTCACTCAATTGGCGCTTGCGCGTAATCATCTCTTCCCATAATTGCAGGCACTGGCTTTCGCGCAGATCGAGATGCGTGACGGCGCGCAGATAGCGTTGGAGGAATTGTCCACGCGCAGGGAGATCGAGTGTCTCGACGGTATCGATGAGTAACTCGAGATAGGACTCTTCTAGAGACGAGCGAGGGGGCGCTGGGACGCCGGGGCTGGGCATATCGGTCGTGACCTAACCTTTGCCTGTCCCCGCGGGGGTGGGGTGAAACACTGAGGCTGCTCTTCAAGGGAGCATGCCAGAGTCCAATCGAATTGGGAACAGATCGGGACGCCCGTGCCACAGAAAGCAGGAAAGTGCGTCGCCTATGCTATTACAAAAACGCGGCATACGGCAAATGCATGTTAAATGTACAAAACTGATTTTCGATTACGGTTGCTGCGAAGGCTTTGGATTAGGCTCGAAAAGGGTAGAAATTTACTCAATTGCCCTGAGGAATTCCAATCCGAACAAACGCATTTCCCCGATGCTTTCTTGCCGTAACACACGGGCGACCATTGGCGGAGTCTCGTTGGGCACAATGCCCGAGGAAGCCGGGGAAGGAGCTGGAATGGTCAAATGAACGACCTGATCCTTGCGGAGCTGATACGCGGAGGTAATGCACGCGCCGGTTGCACTGATGTTTAATGTCTTGGTTAATTCAATAAATTCCGCGCCGGAGCTATCCGTAGCGCGCAAAAATACGGGGACTTGCAGGCGGAGACGAGCTGACCGTCGGGTGGAAGATGAGTCCAAGCTTTGATTTTCCTTGATCAGGTCGAATTCCACTTTCTCTCTCTTAGTACTAGGGACCTAGTACGGATACAAGCATCTTTAGTGCCACACAATACTGCGGCAGTGTATCTTAAATCATTCATATCATTAGATTTAATATGTGTTCCAGAGTGCACACCCGGCTCAGGGGGAGTAGTCTTCTCGGGATGTCCAGTTGGTTTCCGATAATGTGCAAATGGAACGCTTTTACCATTGACAGCCCGTAACCCCTTTGCGAGCATGAGACAGCCTTGGATAGGAAAATTTTTGCCACTCAGCGGCGAGCCAGCGGATGGGACTCAAATGTCTGTAGATAGCGGTACTTCTTCGTTGGCGGATGATCGGTCGGCTCTCAACCGACGACCGATGTCCCCCGAGCGTCCTTCGGACACGCTGCCGGTGAGCCTGGTTCACGGCCTGTTGGACGCGGTCAACAGCTCGCTTCTCGTAGCCCACCGTGATGGGCGGGTGATGTTGCTAAACCAGCGAGCGCGCCAGTATCTGCTCTCGAAGGGCTTGGACCATCAGGAGGCCCTGAATCTTTTTAAAGATATTTTGAAGATCAGCGCAGGACACATCTTTAAATTGATTGAAAGCGGAGAGCATCGCATGGAGCTCGACGTCGAGCTCGCGGATGTAAAGTCACGAGCGTTGGTCAAGTGGATGCCGGATCCGGATTGGCTGGTGGTGCAGCTGGAACTTCCGACCAAGGAACAGAACACCGCGGCGTCGGAAGCCGCGACGCAACTTACCGTGCAGGAGTTGTTGCAGGAACGCGAAATCACCTACCGCAATTTGCTCGCAGCGTACCTGAAACTGCAAGAAGTGAACCGTCAGAAAACGGTGTTCCTGGCGTCCGCGGCACACGAACTGAAAACTCCGCTGGCGGTGATTAAGGGCTATTACGATTTATTGCTGACCGGTTCGTTGGGACGTCTGACTGACAAGCAGCAGGATATTCTCGAAGAGTCGAAAGATAGCTGCGAGCGGCTGGTGCGCCTGGTTTCCATGTTTCTTAATTATTCCGCGTTGGAAAGCGGCAAGTTGGTTTTGCAACTTCGGGAGAATGATTTGCGGGATTGCCTTGATGAGTTGGCAAAGCGCTGGTCGGAAGCATTCCAGCGCAAGGGCGTGAAACTGGAGGCAGGTTTTGATCCGTCCATTCCGACGTTTCGATTTGATTACCAGAAGGTGCAACAAGCCGCGGCGAATCTGCTGGACAATTCGCTGAAACACACGCCCGCGGGCGGGAGCGTTACGCTGCGCGCGGGACCGCATTTTTGGGAGCGGCGTGTAGCGGGCGTGGCGCCCACACAGGAACGGCGGCGTTTCCGGCTGCCGCGGCCCAACAGCGTGGAAGTGAGCGTGACGGATACCGGTCCAGGCATCGCCGCGGAACATCATCAGGAAATTTTTGAAGATTTCGTACGAGTGGATCGCAACACCTCCGGAATGGGCCTGGGCCTGGCGATTGCCAAGCGGCTCATTCAGGCGCATCGCGGCAAAATCTGGGTCGAGAGCGAACATCAAAAAGGCAGCACTTTTACATTTTTATTGCCCATGGACCCAAGTTAGCTCAAAAAGTTTTTTCGCATCAGAAAGGCAACTATGCCCGCAAAAGAAGTTAAAGAAAAAATTCTGGTTATCGATGACGAGCCCAGTATCCGAAAGTACCTGCAGACGCTTCTGGAAGTGGACGGCTTTGAGGTGGAAGCGGTCAGCTCCGGAAAAGAAGGCATCGAAAAAATTAATGCTGGAGAACGGCCGGATTTCATTATTCTCGACGTGCTGATGCCGGAACTTAGCGGCATTGAAACGCTCAAAGAACTGATGGGAATCGACCGCAGCCTAAACGTGATCATGCTGTCGTGTTCGAATGAAGTGGGCACGGTCGTGGAAGCCATACGCATCGGAGCGCACGACTATCTGACCAAGCCATTTGAAAAGACCGAGTTGGATGCGGCGATGCTGAAGTCGCGCCAGAAAAAGCAACTGGTTACGGAAAATCTGGCGCTGCGTGATTACTGCGAACAGATCACCGAAGACATCAGTTTTCTGGCGGCCAGCCCGCAAATGGTGCGCATCCGGCAGCAGATTCTTCAGATTGCTCCGGTGGACGTGCCGGTTTTCATTTGCGGGGAAAGCGGAGTCGGCAAAGAAGTAGTGGCGCGCATGATTCACTTGCGCTCGAAGCGCCGCAATCAACCTTTTATCAAAGTGAATTGTGCGGCGTTGCCCGGAGAATTGCTGGAATCCGAGTTATTCGGTTTCGAGCAGGGCGCGTTTACAGGCGCGGTGCGCGCGAAGCCCGGCAAGTTTGAAATGGCGAATAAAGGAACTATTTTCCTCGATGAAATCGCGGAAATGACCACGCACTTGCAGGCGAAACTTCTGCATGTTCTGCAAGACCATCAATATTCACGGCTCGGCGGCCGGCATCTGGTGGAGACGGATGTACGCGTGCTCGCGGCTACTAACGTAGATGTTCAAGAAGCCATGAAGACGGGGCGCTTCCGCGAAGATCTCTACTACCGCTTGAACGTGCTATCGATAAATGTGCCGCCATTGCGGGAGCGCACTTCGGAAATTCCACTTTTGTTCCGGCACTTCCTGCAGAAGTACAGCGAGAAGTTCGGGAAAACACCGCAAGGTCCTTCGAAGTATCTGCTGGATGCCGCGGTGAATTATTCATGGCCAGGTAATTTGCGGGAACTCGAGAACTTTGTGAAGCGCTACGTAATTCTTGAGGATGACGAGGGCAGCTTGCGCGAGTTGGTGGAGATGTCTTCCGCGAGACAGCGTACTTCGCCGCGTGCGGAGCCTGCTGTGCATCGTGAGCCGCAAGGATTGAAGGCGCTGGTGCGCGGCCTGAAGGACGAAGCGGAAATGGAAGCCATCGCCGATGCGCTGGAGAAGACGCGGTGGTGCCGCAAGGATGCCGCGAAAATGTTGGGTATCAGCTACAAGGCACTGCTGTATAAAATGCGCCAGTTTAATCTGGATACGCCGCGGACCAGGCGGGCCAGTGTGCCCGCGCCGGCGCCAGCGGCAGCACCTGAAGAGCCCACGACGATTGGAACAGGGGGCCGGAACCAGTAGGCTCGCTTCCCAGTACGAGCCGTTTATCTTTAGAACAACCATTCCGGCTGTTTGCGGTTACAGCGTGGCGGCGTCGCGCCGTTTACAGTAAGGTCACTCCAGGGGGAGGCGCGACCAGCCACGTTGCCGCCGCACTGAGGATGCACGGAATGTCGGAACGCCGCAACGCCCGGAGATACGATCTATCTCTGCCGGTAATGATTCGCGTTCCTTCCGACGAAGATGATGTACGGACGGCCGGCTCGCGGCAGGGCGAAACGCTCGACATTTCCACGCGCGGGATGTACTTCATTATCGAGCAGGATTTACAGGCTGGCTCAGAACTGGATATCACCCTCACGCTACCCGCTGAGATCACCCATGGCTCGGAAGTATTTGTGAAAGCGGCAGCTAAAGTTGTGCGTGTTGATCCCCGCTCAGAAGCGCGGAAAATGCGGCTCGGAGTGGCAGCCGTGATTGAACGCTACGATATAGTTCGCGGCGAAGACTCCCCTGAATTAAATTAGTGCCTGCCGGCCACGAATTATCGCGTATGAAATCCAATTCCTAGAGAGAACCAATCGCAACGGATGTTTCGATATTTTACGGACAGCCTTGACGGGTAATCTGCGAGAGCTTAGCGATGGCTTCGGGATTGCCCTTTTTCGCGGCCACTCTCAGCAATACGCGAGCTTGATCG
>Ga0073928_10009488_pt1 | contig 11831 bp, 14 predicted proteins | sample PaiPotPPA55metaG_FD_76969 | JGI IMG/M metagenome (GOLD analysis project Ga0073928, IMG submission 76969) | Iron sulfur acid spring bacterial and archeal communities from Banff, Canada, to study Microbial Dark Matter (Phase II) - Paint Pots PPA... ...
AGCGGCTCGCCGGCGCCCTCCAGGTGCTCGTGGGCGTACAGCAGCACCTTCTTTGCTTCGTTGCAGGCCTGGCGGGCCCGGCTGAGGCGCTGGAGTGGGGTCATCCTGTGCCTCCGTTTGTAAAAGGCCGATAGAACCGGCAGACTTGCATCCGTCCAAGCGGGCTGCCCTCCGTGGTCCTGACCTCCCGACCCTACCACGGCATAGACTTTCGGCCAAATCCATGCCGCGCCGCCAACAGGGCAAGCAACAGGGCAAGCGACCCCGCCCCGCAACCAAACGCGACGGGCCACGCGCCCGCGCGAGCAAGGAGTCGCCCCGTGGCGGTGCTGTGCCTCTTGCGCGAGGCACGCGACGCGAGCTGGACAAGGCCCTCCCCGCCGGGCCGGCCGACACCGAGGCGGCGATCGTCGAGAGCCTGGCCGACCCGGGGCAGCGGCGCTTGACCGTGCGCGAGCGCTGCCGGCGGCTGGGGATTCACTACTCGACGTGGTACCGCTGCCTGGCCGACCCGCTGTTCAAGGCCCGGGCCAGCAAGGCGTACCGGGACTGCTGCGCCGACGAATTGGCGCCGGTCCTGGATGCATTGGTCCAGTCGGCCAAGGAGATCGGCCGGGAAGGACACCAGGACCGGAAGCTCCTGCTGGAGCTGCTGGGGGAGTACGACGCGGGGACGCGGGGACGCGGGGACGTGGAGACGCAGACCAAGGCGGGCAGCCGGATGAGCGACGAGGAGCTGGTCGCGGCCTTTGCCGACAAGCCGCACCTGCTGCCGGTGGGCGTTCTGCGGAGGCTGGGCAAAGACCCGGACGCGGACGCGGACGCGGGCGCGGACGCGGACGCGGAAACCCGAAACCCGAAACCCGAAACCCGAAAAGAGGCGGCGTGAATGCGTTCGAGCTGGGAGTGTCCGACGCGGACGTGCTGGACGGGTTCCCGCTGGGGGAGCTGGTGGACACGCTGGCGAAGCTCGATCGCGTCCCGGCCCCGGCCGCGGAGCCGTGCGGACAGATCGCGATCTTCTTGAAAGGAGAGGCCGACCCGCGCGACATGCCGCAGTCGCCGTTGGTAAGGAGCGACATGGCCTTCCCCGCCGCCAGGCTGTGGCGGCTGGAGCGATCGGGATTGCTGGCGGATTTCCTGCGGCAGGCGGCCCGAGCGTGCCTGGCGGACCTGAGACGCATCGCGCCCCGCGCGCGTAACCTTCACTGGATCGTGGCGGTGGGCCGTGAGAGCCAAACGAACCAACCAGAAAGTGAGGCCACGGATGGCCGATGACAAACTCGAAACTCGAAACTCGAAACTCGAAACGGGGCCACGGAGCGACGTGCGGGTGGACCGGATCGGCTTCGTCGGGGAGCTGGTCAAGAACTACATCGAGGGCCCCAAGGGGGTCAAAGCCCAGGTGAAGTCGCAGATGAGTGCCGATGGTTCCGGCACGGTGGAGGGGCAATACTTCGTGGGCCGCCTGGACCCGTCCACCGAGCGGGAGATTCCCGTCGGGTCGCTGCTGCGGCTGTACGAAGAGAAGGCCATCACCCGCGCCCAGCTGTGCGAGATGCTCACCGCCAAGGTGGCCGTCGCAGCCGAGGTGCTGGACCAGACCACCTTCCGCCGCATCTGCCGGAGCTCGCCGGGCACGCCGCGGCTGGTGGTGGAGCGCAAGGGCGGCGTGCAGATCGAGCTGAAGGACGCCCTGGTGGGGCTGCACCGGGCGATCGTGGCCGACGCCGTTGGTTCCGGCACGGTCCAGCGGGCAGAGGGCAGAAGGCGGCCAGCCGCGTGAGCGACGTGGAACATCCCGACGGCGTCGGGGACTGCGACCTGCGCTACCTCATCCGCAAGGCCATCCTGAACCTGCGGATGCTCCATGCCGAGATCTGGGCCGACCCGCTGGTGGCGCGGCCGCTGGAGCAAGCCCGCCGCGTCGCCGACCGCATGGCGCTGATGAGCCGATCGCGGGGCGAGGGGTGCCGCGGCAACCGTGCCGGAACTGAAGGATGGAGGGAAGCGGCATGAGCGGCATGAGACGAACGATGGAGACCCTGGCCCGCGACCTGCTCACCGCGGCCAGCGTGCTGGTGACGGTCAAGGTGTTCCCCTCCGCCGCCGGCTGGGGATGGATTGCGGCGGTTGCGGCCGCGGCGTCGCTCCTGCTCGTGGCCAGCGAGGCGGCGGGGTGACCGCACTGAGGCTCTCGGCCGATGAGCGCGCCGCCATGCTCCTGGCGCTGGAGGACCATCAGCGCGTGGAGCTGCACCGCCGGGCCCGGCCCGGCGACTGGTACCGGCCGCACCTGGCGGGACAGCGGCAGTTCCACCAGGCCGATCACATCATCCGCGCCCTGTTCCCGGGCAATGGCTTCGGAAAAACCACCGCCGCCGGCACGGAAGTGAACTGGTGGGCCACGCATTCGCACCCGTGGCTGGCGATCAAGTCCTGGCCGCAGTTGATCGTCTGGTGCTGCGAGACCTACAAACAATTCAAGCTGCTGCGCAGCCAGCTGGAGACCACTTGCTTTGACGGGGAAGGGCTGCGCTTCAACAAGGTCGATCACACCTACACCTGGCCCAACGGGTCGATGATGTTCCTGGTGTCGGGCGACTCGAGCTGGACGCACATCCAGGGGATCAACCCGGATCTGGTCATCTTCGACGAGCAGCCCCCGCACGCGCTATGGACCGAGATGCAGATGCGCCGCCGCGGCCTGCGCAAGACCAAGTTCGTCTTTGCGGCCACCGCGACGCAGGGGATCACCTACATGCACCGGGAGATCTACCTGCCCTGGCTCGGCCACCACCTGGCCCAGGGGCTGACCGAGGGGCAGGCGATGCGGCGGCAGTCGCACCCCACCACCTGGTGCTGGCCGCGCGGCGGCATCGATGACAACCCCGGCGCCGATGAGGGGGATCGGGCCTGGTACCGCGGCCGCAAGTTCAACAGCGAGGCCGAGAAGCTCGTCCGCCTGGGCGGGGGCTTCCGCGACTTCTCCGGCACGCCCATCTTCGATCTGAACCGCCTGGAGGAGCAGCGCCAGAACCTGCTCGACCCCCCCGAGGCCATGACGGGGGGCTTCGAGCTGCTGCCGGCGCCCAACCCGGACGACCCCCGCGTGGTCACCCGGATCGAGAAGGGCAAGACGATCAAGGGTCTGCTGGCGTTCAAGCAGGGGGCGCTCGACCCAAGGGGGCGGGTGACGATCTTCCGCGCGCCGGTCGCCGGCCGGCGCTACGTGGTGGGACACGACTCCGCCCTGGGCCTGGTCACCGGGGACTACGACGCGGCGGTGGTGCTCGACCGCGAAAGCGGCGAGCAGGTGGCCGAGGCCCTGGGGCACTGGGGGGATGCGTCCTGGTGCGAGGTGCTGTTCGGGCTGGGGTGGTACTTCAACCAGGCGTTCATGCTGGGGGAGCGCCAGGTGGGCTTGCCGGTCATGCGGCGGCTGTACGATGAGATGGGCTACGCCTTCCAGTACTACCGGCGGGATGACACGAAGCGCTCACGCCCGCGGCACTCGGACGAATTGGGGCACCACCGCTTCGCGGGCGATCCCACCATCGGCAGCCTGCGCCGGGCCCTGGCCCCCGAGGGGATCGGCGGGCGCCCGCTGGCCCCGGAGATCACCCTGCGCGGCCGCGAGACCCACCGGCAGCTGGGCAAGTTCCAGTTCATGAGCAGCCGCTCGACCATCGAGGTGCAGGAGGCCCGCGACAGCGAGTTGGTGATGGGGGCGCCGCGGGGCGACCACGACGACCTGGTGCTGGCCCTGGCCTACGCCAACAAGGCGCTGGGCGAGGTGGAGAAGTACCAGGAGAAGGAAATCCCTTATCCGCAAGGGAGTTACGGCGAGGTGTTCAAGCTCCACGAGGTGCTGCATCCCGGCCGCAAGGCCGAAGCGCCGGACCCGTTCAAGCTCGAATAGTCTGCTGCCTTCCAACCGATAAGGAGCGGGGCCGCCCATCGCCGTGGGCGGCCCCGGAACGACCGACGCCGCCCTTCGTGCCATCATGCGGCACGGGAGCGGCGATCTACAAGGCACCCGTACCCTACCCCGCCGGCCCCCGACCGGCAACACCCTGGCGGTTGCACCAAGGCACATTTCGTGCTCGATCTGGACGCGGACCACATCTGGATGGAGATCAAGGCCAGCGAGGACCTGCGCAAGCGGCACGTCTCCCTGGCCACCCGCCTGGTGAAGTCGTTCGTGGGCAACTACTACCGCACCGACATGCGGACTAAGCCGGTGCCCGAGAACCTGTTCTTCACCTACCTGGCGACCATGCTGCCGAACATCTGCTTCGACAACCCGGCGGTCACCGTGTCGGCCAAGCGGATGATCACCCACGACGCCATCGCCCGGTTCATGGAAATGGGGCTAAACGGCTGGATCAAGGAAGTCCGCCTGCGCGACGAGATCGAGGCGGCCATGGTGGACATGCTGTTCAGCTTCGGGGTGCTCAAGACCGGCATCGAGCCGCGCTCGGATTTCAACACCGGCATCAGGGGGGGCGTCCAGGAGCGATTCACCATGGACGCGCTGATGCCCTACTGCGTGCGGATCAGCCCCAGCAACTTCATCGTGGACAGCCAGTGTGCCCACTGGCAGACCGCCCGGCTGCTGGGCCACCAGTTCCAGCGCGACGCCAAGGACATGCGGGGGGACGAGCGCTACGACCAGAAGGTGGTCAAGGCGATGACGCCGGACGATGAGCCCTTCCCCGGCCGCAGCCAGGAGGAGCGCATCACCCCCAAGAGCCGCACCGACGTCCACCGCGACCGCTGCACCCTCTACGAGCTCTATTTTCCCGAGTACCAGAAGATCGGCACGTTGGCCCTCTACGGGGGGAGCGGCACGGAACGGTCCGCCTGGGTGCGCGAGCCCACCGCCTACCACGGGCCGGCGGAAGGGCCGTTCAGCTGCTTTGGGGTCTACGTCGTCCCCGACCAGGTCTACCCGCTGTCGCCGATCGCGGCCTTCGCCGAGCAGGCCCTGGAGCTGAACGCCCACGCCGGGGCGGCCGCCAAGGAAGCGGCGTCCCACAAGAGGATCGTGCTGGCGGACGCGGCCCAGACCGAGCTGCTCAACCTGATTCAGCGGGCCGAGAACGGCGGCGTGTTCGGCGTCAAGGGCCTCAACGCCCAGCAGGTGATCCAGCTGGAGCTGGGGGGGGCCCAGCAAGACCGGCTGGAGTACCTGCAGATGCTGCTGGCCCGGACCGACCGGCTCAGCGGCCAGAGCGACGCCATCCGCGGCCGCCCCGCCGGCGTCACGGCCACCGAGGCCTCGCTGGTCGATGCCAACAGCGACGCCCGCACCGAGTTCATTCACCTCAAGGCGCGACAGGGGGTGAAGGACGCGCTCTCCAAGGTGGGGTGGTACCTGTACCACGATCCCAGCGTCGTCATGCCCGTCTCGATGCGCGACCCGATGACCAACCAGCCCTTCGAGGGTCTGTTCCTGGGCGGCATCCAGCCCGGCCAGGAGGACTCCAACTGGTCGGACCTGTTCCTGGACATCGAGCCCTACTCGATGCGCCGGGTCGACCCGGCGGTGGAGCAGCAGCGCGCCCAGATGCTGGTCGCCCTGGTGGCCGAGATCAGCCCGATGATCATGCAGTTCCCCTTCGTGAACTGGACCAACATCCTGGACATGATCGGGCAAGCCCACAACATCCCCGACTTTGCCCAGCAGATCTTCAACCAGAACGGCATCCAGCTGCTCCAGCAGCAGGGCAACCAGATCGGCCCGCCCGGCACCATGCAGATGGCCGGGCCGGGGGCCACGCAGGCGCTGGGCCCCGGCGCCAACCAGGGCGTGCAGCTGGCCGCGGGCGGGGCGCCGGTGGCGGGGATGCCCTCGGCGTTCCCGGGCTGGCCGGCCAATCGGCCGGGCACCGGAGGGGGCGGAGGGGGCGGAGGGGGTTCGGGGTTCGGGGTTCAGGGTTCAGGAGGAGCGGCGCCGGGACGTCCCGCGGGGATGGGAATTGGTCCGGGGCCGGGGGCGACGGGACCGGGCAACGCGCTGCAAGCGGGCAACCCGCCGCCGCCGCCGATGACGCCGGGGACGCCGCAGGGCGTGGTGCCGTTCGTGCAGAGATTGGGCGACAAGCTGCTGGCGTTGCGCAACCTCAAGACCCTGGCGATCGGCAGCAGTCCGGACGTCGATCCGGGCAACGTCTCGGCCCAGCAGCTTTTACGCATCCGGGGCGCGGCGTAGCCTCGGGGGGGACAGGGGGGCAGGGGGGCAGGGGGACAGGGGGACATCGCCCCAAAAGGCCGACATGCGGGACGTGAACGCACATCTGCCGTTGCCCTGGTGCGTGGAGATCGTCGGCGGGACGGTTGGCGGCCAGGCCTGGAAGGGGCCGATCGGGCGGGCGACAGTCTACGCCCTCTCGCACGCGCACCACGATCTGCACCTGACGCTCTACGTGGTGATGGACGATGGCCCGCACGTGGGCGAGCTGTGGATGGTGGAGCACGTCTTCGTGCGCTTCTGCTGCAACCTCACCTGGGGCCGGCCGGCGGCGGTGGCGGTCCCGGTCAGGCACAAGACGGCGGCGGCGTGAGGGATCACCCGCCGAAGCTGAGGATCTTGCCCTTGTAGCCGGCCATCGACTTGCCGGTGGTGGTCGTCCCGGCCCGCACCCCGGCCAGGAACCCGTCCTGCCAGCCCTGGGCCTCGCGGGCCTGGATCTCGTCGAGTTGGGCCTCGTTGGAAGACCCGCGCAGGAGCGGGCGAATGGAGACCGGGGCGCCCTCGGCCGCGTTGTTCAGCGTCGAGCGGATGTCCTCGGGGCAGCTCTGGTCGATGGTAGCAGTGCGCATGAAGCGACTCCTTTTGCCGCAAGGCTATACCCCGGCAGCGCCCGCCGCAACAGGCGCGCCGATCATGGCGACATGAAGATCGAGGGCCTCACGCCGGGGGCCCCCGCTGGGGCTGCGGCGGAAGCTCGCGCACCTGCTCGATCAACGCCACGCACTCGCCGATCAGATCCTGGACCTGCTCCAGCACGTGGCAGGCGTCCTCGCGCAGGGCCAGCCGCCCGCGGCGGTGCTCCATCAGGAGGCCCCCGGCGTCGAGGTTCAAGGCATTCAGCTTCCCCTTCAGGACGTGGCGGAACAGTTGGGCATTGGCCCGCGGGTCGGAGCCGTCCAGCGCCAGGCGCGGATAGGGGCGGTGGTTATGGTTCACGCGGCCTTGGTTAGGGGGATGGAGGGCGGAGCGGGCAGGGGGGGCACGCTCAGGGCCGCCAGGCCGGCGTAGACCAGATCGCGCCAGGCGTCCGCCTCGGGCTTGCCGTCGCGGGCTTGGCGGTAGGCCTGCACCCGGGCCACCGTGAGGGCGGTGAAGCGCAGCTTCTTCTCGACCAATCGGGCGGGGGGCTGGGCGCGTTTGCAAGGGTGCATCTCGCCTCGCGGTTGTGCGGGTGCGCGAAAGACAATCGAGGACCGCCGCGGCGCGAACGCCACGCCGCTGAGCCGATCGGTCCTGGATTGGGCCAATTACGGCACCAACTATACCCCGCCATCGGCACGATTTATACGTCAGCCTGAGCCGCGCTCTTCTAAACCGGGGCATAAGGTCCGACAACCCCACTGTGCCGGCTTACGAATTCGGTTGCACGGGCTGCGGGCACAACGAGGCCCACCATCACCGCATCACCGACGCGCCTGCCCTTGGCAGCACCCGCCGGTGTTCCGCGTGTGGCCGGAGCACCTCCGTCCGCATCCCCTCGATCGCCGTCGTCAACATCGCCAAGGCCCGGGCCGACGCGAAGTACCCCTACGTATCCCGCCGCTGGTCCAACACGGAGCTGGCGGGGATGTGCCGGGAGGACGGCGGCGGCCACCCGATCGTCGAAAGTCGGCGGCACGAGCGCGAGATCATGGCCCGTACCGGGTTGGTGCGGGAGTGAGCTCGCCCGCGGAGGGGCCGGCAGGACCGCGGTGCAAGGAATATGAACCTTGCCGCGGGAACCCCGCCCGCCCCGGCGGCATGGAGGCCGCGACATCATGACGGAGACGGCAGCCCCCGTTTTGGAACCGACGGAACCGACCCAGGCCCAGGAGACTCACAGCCCTTCGCCTGGCGTCCAACCGACGGCGGCTCCCCCCCAGCCAGCGAACGACGCCGCGGGTGGCGGCAACGCAGCCCCGCCGCCGAAAGACCCCGCTCGGGAAGCGTTCGCTCGTTTGGCTCGGGGTGAGCCGCCGGAGAAGGTGAACCGGGAGCTGTACCGTGACGCCAAGAGGCCGCCGGCAGGGAAGCCGGCGGCGGCTCCGTCTGCGGCGGAGGGACAGGGGGACAGGGAGACGGCCGGACAAGGGGACGGGGGGACCGAAACTCGAAACTCGAAACTCGAAACTTCCTCGATCACTCCCGAGGACCTGCAAGTCCTGAAGCGGGCCCAGTTCGACCTGGGCGTGTGGCAGCACATCCCGCCTTCCAACCGCAAGGCCATCGTCAACCAGTTCAAGGCTTCGCAGGCACAGGCCGATAGGGACTATCAGCAGCGGACCCGTGCCGGAACTGACGCAAGTCAACCAGGGCATAGATCAGCTGCGACAACGCAGGCGATCCCGGAGACGCAGGAAGCGGCAACCCCGCAGCCCGCGAACGACACGGGCCAGCCGGCAGGTGAGCAACAGCGGCCCCCAACCCAGCCAACGGCTGCGAAGGGCTCGACGGGTGCGGAAGCGTCCCCCGGGACCTTGACCCATCCCCTCACCGGTCAGCAGCTCGACACCCAATCGTTCGTGGACCCGCGGGACCTCGAAACCCTCCGATCACTCGGCGGCGACGACCTGGCGAACACCTACTCGCGCGGCATCCAGCGCGCGGTCGGTGCGGTCATGCAGCAGGTGGCGCCCACGCAGGCGGCCCTCCACTTCGTGCTCCAGCAGATGGAAGCCCGCGAGTGGTCCGACGCCCTGTCCGACCTCAAGAAGCAAAGCGGCTTCGAGAAGCTCGGGCAGGCGGAGGAGAAGGCTCTGCGCGACAAGGCCGACCTGCTGATTCGGGCCGCCGGAGACCTGAACAGCTACCGGTATCGGGAAGCGGTGCAGGACGCGGCGGCGAGTCTATTTCGCACGAATGCCCAAGCGGCCGCCCAGAAGGCGCTCTTGGACCGCCGTCGCGACAGCCTGCGAGGAAGCCCCGAGAGGGGCACGACGCTGCCCGCCGCCCAACGCGCCCTGACCGACAAGGAGCGCAACAAGGCGATCTTCGAGCAGCTTTCCAACGGACTGTCCCCCGACGAGGCCCGACGCGCCGTCGACGGCCGCTGACCCCGCCTGCCTCCGGCAACCCCGCTGGCCAGCGGGACCACCGGAGTGACAGCCCATGTCCGCAGACGGGACAGCACTGCCAAGTTTCGTGGACTTCGTCCTCGCGACCAAGGCCCACAAGATCACGCCCACGACGGATATCCTGAACGACGCCGCCCGCCGCACCTACCTCTTGGCCATGATGCTCAAGGGGCGCGGCAACGACGAGATCGTCCAGACCGGCAGCAAGATCATCGATCAGATCCAGCTGACCAAGATGAACAACGCCGGCTTCTACCGGCCCAACCAGAACCTCCAGCCCCGCGGCGTGGACACGCTCACGCAGGTGGGGTGCCCCTGGCGCTTCCACCAGGGGAACTATGCCTGGACCAATGAGCAAGTGAATTTAAATATGGCGGCCGGCGGCAACGCGGTGGACGTCTACACCCGGCTCAAGACCAGCTGGGAGCAGGCGGCCTACCTGGACATCTGGGACTCGATGGAGAACCAGCTGTACCTGACGCCCGACCCCAACGACATGGAGCTGGACTCAGGGCTCGGGGCACAGTCGATCCAGTGCTTCATCACCGACGACGGGTTTGCCCCCACGCAGTACCAGGCCCTGGGCGTGCTGACCGTCATGGGGGTCAACCCCGCGACCCAGGCCCAGTGGCGCAACCAGGTGGAGACCTACACCCTGGCCGACCCCACGGGCACGCTCTACAAGAGCTTTGACCGGATGTGGGTGAAGCTGCACTGGAAGAAGATCAAGGGGCTGAACCAGCAGGTCGGCTCCCCGGCGACCAACGACGCGAAGATCTGCATCCTGACCAACCTGGAAGGGATCACCCTCTACACCAACATGAACCGCGACGCCAACGACCGGCTCCGCAAGGCCAACGACGCGGGGTACGGGTCGGACGCCTCGTTCAATGGCGTGGAGATGGAGTACATCGAGAACCTCGACTCGGTCTACACCGCCGGCCAGCCCAAGTTCGACTGGGTGAACCTCGAGTACCTGTTCCCCGTGTATCACGGCGACCGGTACATGACCGAGGAGGGGCCCATCCGCGGCAGCGTGAACCAGCCGTTCAGCTGGGCGGTCTACAAAAACACCTACTACAACCTGTTCTGCCGGTCGCGCCGGCGCCAGGGCCGCATCCGCGGAGTGTAGGGACGATTGTGAAGCTCCTTTCTTCGCCCGCCGCGGCATCGGCCGCGGCGGGCCGAAGGGGCTTGGGAACAGTTGGCCGTTTCGAGTTTCAAGTTTCGAGACTCGGGGCCGGCAACTCGAAACTCGAAACTCGAAACTCGAAACTCGAAACTCGAAACTTCCCGAAACTGGCCGTTTCCCGACGGCCGCTGGGGCCGCGGAGCACTCTTCCAATGATCGCAGGACTCACGCAGTTCAACGGCGACTCGTTCGACGCCACCAAAATCTCGTTCATCAACAAGACCGGGGCCCAGCTGGTCAAGGGGGCGGTCTACGCCCTGGACCTGGCCCGCACCGACCCGACCTCGATCAGCCCGCGCTCGTCGCTGGGCAACCTGGTGGGCGTCGCCGCCGGCAATCTCCAGGGCATCCTGGTGGTGGCCGAGCAGGCCACCAACCCCAACGACTTTGGCCTGGGGACGGTCTTCGGCCCCGTCAACGCCCTGGTCAACGGCGGCCAGGCCTCGGCCGTCAACGAGGTGCAGACGGTGGCCATCAACGGCACGCTGTCGGCCGGCACCTACACCATCAGCTTCGTCACCGCCGCCGGCGTCTTGGCCAGCACCGCCCCGATCGCCTACAACGCCTCGCTGGCCACCGTGCAGGCGGCGCTGGACGGGGTCAGCGGCGGGGCCAACTTCATCGTGGCCGGCGGCACCGCCGAAACCGCCATGACCCTGACCTTCAGCGGCACCGGCTACGCCGGCAAGCCCCAGCCCGAGGTGCTGATCGAGACCACCGGGCTCACCGGCCTGACCACCATCACCGTCACCCGCACCGCCACTGGCACGCCGGCACTCCAGGCGGGCTACCCGCTGTCGCGGCTCAAGGCCGTGGCGGGCCAGAGCTACCTGACGGCGGTGAGCGACCAGACCGGCAACGGCGACGTGGGGATCGCCCTTCAGTTGGACAACAGCTTCGGCCAGATCGCCGCCCCCGGCGCCGGACCGGCCTCGCTGGCCACCGCCAACAGCGGCGGGACCATCCCGGGCGGCGTGACCGTCTACCTCAAGTACGAGTGGATCGGCGCCGGCGGCGTGACCACCCCCTCGCCCGAGACCAGCGTGGCCGTCCCGGCCGGGACCAGCGCCAACACGGTCAGCGGCGTCCTGGCCACCGCCCCCACGGGCGCGACGGGAGCGAAGATCCTCGCCAGCTCGGCCAGCGGCCAGGAGCTGTTCGCCCTGACCATCCCCGTGGTGGTGGGCGTGGCCCCCACGTTCCTCCTGACGCTCCTGCCGGCCAGCACGGCGCCGGCCCCGGACGCGACCAACACCTCCGGCACGCAGCTGGTGGAAGTGTTCTTCAATGGGCTCACGTTCATGGGCTACAACCTGAACCCGGCCCT
>Ga0073928_10009491_pt1 | contig 11829 bp, 7 predicted proteins | sample PaiPotPPA55metaG_FD_76969 | JGI IMG/M metagenome (GOLD analysis project Ga0073928, IMG submission 76969) | Iron sulfur acid spring bacterial and archeal communities from Banff, Canada, to study Microbial Dark Matter (Phase II) - Paint Pots PPA... ...
AGATGCCATCGGTAAACGTACCTGTCCCGGTAGTCGCACCTCCTGTGGATGTTGGGCGAGGCCAGACCGTCGAGCCAGAAAAGGCTTCATTCACTGGCACGTTCGGCATGGGATTATTGAAGTTATCGCGTAACGTATAGTTTATGGAAGAATCCCAGCCCTGCTCGCCGGAGCAAGGAGAGTCGATTTTGGACGATCTCGATAGAGAAGCTGGCCCGTTGGATGACAAGCTGAATGTGTCAGATGCAACTCCGTTAACGGTGACGGTGATTTTCACGTCGCCAGAGGATTGGCTGAAAGTTCCTGTTCCCGTCAAGTTGACGGATTGACCTGTACTGGACGAAATTTTGACCTTGTTTGCACCAGCAGTGACCTGCCAGGTTCCCGACGACTGTGTTGTTAGTGTTATCTGTGTAGAATATCCGGAGACTGTCTGTCCATTGAACCACCAAACTGTATTGCCCCCACTGATGGTCGGCTTAACTGTTACGTTAGCGGTTGCCGGAAGGAAGCACCCATTCGTATAAGCTGTTCCTGTGACGGTAGTCGGGCCCGCTGCGGTGGCAGTTAAGGTGCAGCTGTAGCTGTTGCCGCAACTTGCATTGAGACCGCCACCCCAGTTCCACTGGAACAACGGTGAAACGAAACCACCGGACGAACCGGAGCAGGCATTAGGGTTATAAGCGATGCAACTTGACGGGTTAAGGGAAAAGCCCGTATTAGCTCCGACATTCACAGTGGTGCTGGTCGGTGTAATAGAGTTGCCGCACAAGACGTTGTACGATTGGCAGCTAAAATTGCGAGCCATCCCTGCGATTTTATTCGATACGAGCAATCGCCCGGTAATGGTTTTGACCTGGCCCATGGTCCACTGAATTTCGCCTTCGACAGGGTCTTTGCCTAAGATTTCCCGTTGATCATCTGAAATATTGTTCTTAATAACACCGCTGATGCTCAAGGCGATCGTTTCAAATGGCCGCAGCTTCATTCGTTCCCGCCGTAGGGACTTGTTACCAAATACCGTCACAACGGTGTTCTGCTTCTGATCCGTATGATTAAATAGGAGGAGTGTTGATTCGTTTCCCCCCGCGATAGACCATGGGTGAGCACCCATATTTTCGCTCTGCGCACTGTCTTTGCCAAGCGACTCAACCTCGCCTTCACCATCGCCTGCGTTCGAGGCCATGCTCACTGCTACATCTCCCGGAGCAGCGTCGGAGCTAACAATGAAAGAGTTGCGCAGCCCCGGGTCGCCTTGGAGATCCGCTAGAGGAATGGTTGTTGCTTCCCGAGCCTGAAGCACAATCTTGCTTGCAATGACTTGAGACGCGCTAGTGGCACCGGTCGCGCCCGATGTTGAGCTGAACTGGACAGTCACATGGGCTGGATGAAGGGAGAAGTTCGCAACGGCCACGTATGGTTTGTACGAACCTCCGGCAAGCAAATCTGCGGGACCGGTTGGGACCCCGGCAAACACCGTGCTTGAGGAAGCCGCGAGCTTGGGGTCGCTGAAAGGCACCGCTGCGAGGACTAGGTCGCTGGTCGTGCGGCGACGGCTGATACCAAATGCGGCGAATTGACCGGGACCTGCATTCGATACAAGTTGAACGCCGACAGCTTCATTCCCGCTCTGTCCAACTTCGCCCTCCTCGTCAAACTCGTCGTTCACGCCTTGGTTCGCAAAAGATGTTGCTGATGTCCGGGTCCCTCGCTTGCATGCTTGTATTAACACTGTGGAGTTTGGAGCAAGCGTGACCGTGTTGGATATGGTTTCAACGTTACCACTGAGACAGTCGATTCCGATCTCTTGATTAGATTGCGAAAGACTCGAAATCGCCACGAGAACCGATTTTTCTTGGCCCCTTCCAACCGCACGTAGTATGGGTGAATCCATCGTCGGGTCTGGCATGGCGAGTTCCTCATCAACGTAGGACGTGTGAGCGCTTTGATGGGTGATCGAGAGTTGCGCGAGGACCGCCATGCCATTTAGATCTGGACTTTGCTCAACGACAATGCTACCGCGAGTCTCCGAAGACTTCGCTTCATCCAGAAGTTCCCTGAGAGCAACGTGAGCAGTAGAGTTCGGCCCCAAGAGAACACGCTTCCGGAGGAGTGTTTCGCCGCTTAAAGACCGAACAAAGACCGTAGCATATGTTGCTTCATCGGACGCGTTGACCAAGGACACACTACTGGTGAATTTGCTGTCCTCTAAGAACAGGGGAGCGACCATCATCATCGGCATGCCGCTCTTGGTCGAAGGTGATGGCGAAGATTGCTGTTGAGCTGGAGCTGGTAGGGTGAGGGAGAATAGTAGAATCAGCAATCTTGTCTGCACGTCGTCCTCCTCTGCGAATTAAACTTGATGCGCCCTCTCTGGCAACTTTTCCGTTGCACGGTAACTTATAGAGGCTAGGGCTGCGTTCGCTTCAAGGCGTTCTGTGCGGAGCCATAGTCCGTATAAGTCCTGTGACGATGAATAAGTTGATTGAAATCAGCAGGAGGGTTGAACGGGCTGTCCTGAAACTGCATGGCTTGGCCTCCGAATCAAACTCGGACGTTTAGGTTCCCGTGGCGTTCTTTCTGGACTATATTTTGGCTTTCTACCAGCTTCCCCAAAGGCGTCGAAGTTTAATGATTGTTTGTCGTCTGACAGCAGGAAAGTACAATCTGTTACGAAATCAGAACTAACTGTTTGGATTTTCAGCTCACCATACCGTTTCTGGCAGCCCGTGACAGAAGTTGGCTTAGTTACGTTTGAGAGACTTGTTTACCCCATTGCTAGTCTGCCTTGTTACGAATCTGGAACATCCTCAACCAATTGGGCCAGTATTTTCCAGTGTATCGAATGCGGGCTACGTCTCCCCTTGCGGATGTCGGACGCGTACGGAATTGAAACGCCAATCGCGGAGGCGATCTGGGAAAGCGTGACGTTTCTTAGCCTAGGCTGAATCCGATTTTTGTAGAATTCATCCGTGAGCCAATCCGGCTGGCTGCTAGGATTCCAGTTCCGACGCGCACCTGCTTGACGGCGCTGCGTCGTCGCAATCCGTGCTCTGGATTCCGGAGTCTTAGAAGCAATCCGACCTTGCTTCGCAATCTCTACCATCTTCGTTCGAGAAATCTCAACCGCACAAGTTGCGCAATGCGTACTCCCACCGGCTACTTCCTTACCGCATCCTAGGCAGATGTTCTGCGACTGAGTGGCGGGACGTGGTGCGGGGGGCGTCTTGCCTTTAGCTTCACGTTTGTTGCTTTGAGTCAGCCTCGTAGCAAGGGGTGTGTCCGGTCTCCGTATCGTTGACCAAATCGCGCGAGCAACCCACTCCGCAATCGGGGCTACAGCACGTTGCCAGGTCGGAGCAGTCTCGGAGAGACGGACTGCGAATGATGCTGTCAGCCGACAATTCCCATCCACTTGTTCCGAGAACCACTCTCGCCTCAGTGGTTGGCGGGTAATCCAGTCGAGCAGATAAGCGTCAACATGCGAACGAACGGGCTCCATGAGATCACACGCCAGACTGTCGCGAGCTGAGGTATCAACGTGCAAGACGCCTAGACCTGGGTCAAGCCCTAATGCAGCAGCAGCGAGCCGAGCTTCGGACTCAAGTATTGAATAGAGGTAATTCAGGATAGCATTCGGCGGGTTCGCAGCAAGGCGAGGCGATCCCGTGAGAGGCGAAACTCGTGCTCCGAAGCGCAGCCAATGATCGGGGATTCGAGGCAGATCATTTTTCGGGAAGTTGATTGGCAATGTGCTCCATGCTGACCAGTAGGCCCGTGCAGCTTGCGATTCGATTAGCCGGATTGAGCTGATGCTGTCAGCTGCGGGTAGTTCGGCCTTAAATCGAGCAATTGTGTCAGCGGTGGATGTGTCCAATAGCTTGTGACGCGCAACATTATCTTGTCCGTCAAGCTTTCGGTTGATCAGCTCTCGCGTGATCCTTAACGCTGCTCCGGACGTATGCGCGAGAGCTTGAGCTCGTCGCAGCTTTGCTTCAGACGGTCGGACCGGACCAGTGCATGCGAGTACCTTTCCATCCGTCTGGAGCATCACGAAGCTGGCTTCCTGATCCGCCAACCACTGGAGAGCGGCCAACGAGATGAACCCGTCTGATCCGATTACGACCAACCTTCTTAGACCGTGACCTACGCGAGCGAGCCTAATTTTGCGACGCTCTGGACCGATGCCATCCTCGATTTCGAGATGGCCACATTGCATTCGGACTTTGATTCCGAATCCTGAGAGCGCTAGAACGCCGCTCTTTCCAATTGCAGATTTGCGGGAAAAGTCGGCTTGCGGTAGGGTGCCTGAAGCTGCCATTGGAGTTCATACCTCCGGTGGTGGTTAGGGCTTGTCGGCTGCTAGTACAGTCGGCAGGCCCGTTCTGCTGTCTGTACAATTATATGCTCTAAAGCTCAAGTGGCTATTGAAGTTTGCGAAATCAGAATTCTGAGAACACATGCGACTAACAAAAGTTGACCAATCAAATCTCGCTCGGTTTGGAAGTGCGCCGTTGTTAGACAGGAACGTTTTAGCAATTGCGTGGTCACCAAAATCAAAGCAGCAGGCCCAGTCCGCGAACATTGTCACCCGTTTAATTACCCTTCAAACGGCAAGTGGTCCATTGCTGTCTCTGGCTTTCGAAATTTCGTCCACCAAGGCAATGGTGCAGTATTGTTGCTTTCCCATTAATTTGAGCGACAAGAAAGAGACGAAATATCTGGCTGGTATTCTTAAGATCGGCAACATTAACCTATGCTTCCTTGCTGAGGATGGTGAGACCAATCGTACTTTCGAAATACCTTCCCGCCAGTGCGGAAGAATGACAGTGCGGTACGAGAATGCGATTTCTGATTTCAGGGGTTTCCCAATTAATTCGTACGACTTCGAGGCTGCGGTGAAGGCATTCGAAGAATATGCACGCCTAGCAGACTACTTCCAGTACCTCATCACCGAAAGCGAATTCCGGCGAGCCATCACGATAGCTAGGGAGCAGGCAGCAAGTGTATCGCCAGAGCAGAGAATACAAGCCAGAAGGATTGCAGACGAACTACTCGGGCTTTTCCTGCCAAAATTCGGATACCTCGACAGTGAGATCCTCGCCAAGATCCCAGACATTCGAAGGAATTTCCTGTTTCTTTTGGATTTGCGACAGTGGTTTCAAGGAGATGCCGACGGGTTTAGTCGATTCTTGGTTGACATACTCTCCGTTCGCACAGCCGAAGAATATCAACAACTAGACACCGCAGTTCTACTATTCAAATCCATTTTCCGATTGATGGAGGACATAAAATCCGATACAGCGACAAAAGAGAACAGCGTTCTTCAGGCACATCTTAAGGATGTCCTTGCATCCCTCGTGGCTGGCCGAGGACTATCAATAAAGGCTTTGATTAATCTGGTTTCAGGCGTCGGCATCCCCCTTGGAGGACAGCCCGGACGGCATCCGAGTGACTATTCACGAGAGTACGCCTGGAAGTCTGGACTCTCTTGGACTGAAGTTGCCCGCAAGAGTCTCTCTGAGAATCCCGACATACGCGACGAGTTTCGCGGACGCGACTTTGATTCCCTGACTTTTCAACAACAAGAAGGCTTGAAGCATCGTATTCGCGAAGGGGTCAAAAGCTACGCGGAGAGACTCAAGAAACCATTCCCCATCGAAAGTTCTTCGAAGAAGGCAGAGCTGCAGGAAATTGATTAGATTTCCTGCCGAGCAGACATTCCTTCCGAAACCCTGCTTCAAAGAATTTCTCTCTACTTTCTCTGCCATCCATGAAATGACACTCATTTAACTGCAATTCACGCCTGATCGGTTTCCGTCTATCGTGCAGATGTCGGGAGGGCAGTCAGTGACGAAACGACCCAGGTACAAAAAGGCCGCGCGAGGGAAGGTTACACTGGGGCTCTCCGTTTCGAAACGCAGTCAGAGGAGCGAACTCGCACGAGAGCGTGTACTGAAGAGCCTCTCCGCCATGCGCCGCGGTGTCACCCTTTCGAGAGCTGCCCGCGAGAATGGCGTAACCCCTCGAACAGTTAAGCGATATGCGGGAGTTGTGCTGGTGCAAGAGCGTCCAGGAGGACGCATTCGCGCGCGGAAAAGCGACCGACTTGCGCGTTATCTGCAAATTCCAGGTCCCGATGGTCCTATCGAGATAACCGCTCGCGGATCAAAACAAGCGAGTGAATTTGCCAAATACCAAGCTGCGGTCAATCGGCTGCTTCGCGGTGATCGCAATGCGCTTGCCGACTGGCATGGAAAGAAAATAGCGGGCATTCAACTTGTAACCAAGGCTGACACGCTTGTTGCACTGGCACGCAATGAATCACTGCCCTATGCACTTTATCGCTCCCCCTCAGGCGGTGCCGTGTGAAGGTGAAACGTTCACGCACTCACTGCACGGAATGTCCGGGGCAGTGTTTCTGCGGAAGTACGAAGCATATGGAAGACAATCATCTTGGCGGACAAAACCATGTCGCCGCGATATGGCTTCCATTCTGCGGACAAGATCATAAACAGTTCCACGTGAATTGTCGGCGCGCGGGAGTGGATTTTAGCCACACGCCAAATAGATCACTCGCACTCATACAAGCAATAAAAGCAATGCTGGTCGGCATATGGATGGTCGTGGAGTTTCTTGAGAAGCACATCAAGGGTCAATCGGAGGCACAATCAGATGGAACGTACAAAGATGATTGCTCTAACAAAGAATCGTCGTCAGAGAATTCTGAAGACGCAACCTCGAACAGAGATGCAGAACAATAATCAGGCGTTTGCTGGGCCGACTTTCCTTTGTTGTCAATGCGGGAAGTCGTGTTCTGCGAATCCTGTGTCCGAGACTATTACCGGGGAAGCACGGAAATCGCAGAAGAGTTACGTTGCCGCGCCTTCGATGCCTTTCGGCTAATCGCAAGGGAGGATAAGCGTCGTCGCAAGAGCAAGACACTTTCGGACAGTCACCTATGCGACGTTTGCGGAGGAAGTCATTTCACGGAGAATTGCAGATTGGATTTCTGACGCGACAAATGGCACAAACCCTCGACATCTTTCTTCGCGCGTATGCAGTCGCAGCGGATAACAAAAAAGAACAAAAGCGCAGTTCTCATAAGAAGGACGGCCCCAAGTGGCCAAAGCAGGCCCTTATATTCGATACAGAAACGCGGATAACGACGGACCAATCCCTGACGTTTGGCGTTTATCGGCTCTGCAGGCTGGTTAATGATAATTACGAGATCACAGAAGAGGGAGTCTTTCACGCCGATGACTTGCCACAGAAATATCTTCAGGTGCTCAAGACACAGCTGGAAACTGCAATCCCCGACGTTCGGTCATTCCCGCCAAGATTCCCCTTTTACTCCCGCACTAAATTCATGCAAAAAGTGTTCTGGCCCGCCATCAAATACCGTAGCGCTTTGATCTGCGGGCTGAATCTTCCCTTTGATCTGTCCCGTTTAGCGTTAGCCTGGAATAGGGGTGACCATGACGAGTGGTCGCTCACGATGTCGAAGTTTCCAAACGGCGTCGAGAACCGCTACTACCCGCGCATTCTCATTACTCCAATCGATAGCAAAAAGGCATTTATAAGGTTGGCAAGTCCTTGGGTACGGAAAGAGTGGAAAAATGAGGGCAAGGCACATTTCTTGGACCTGAGAACTCTCGCCTGGGCTCTGTTCAATCGATCATTCTCACTGAAGCGTCTTTGCGAAGAGCTCAAAACCGAACATCGGAAGATCGACCACGAGCCTACCGGCGAAGTCACTTCCGAGGAAATTGAATACGCGCGACAAGATGGCCGCTGCACCGTGGATGCACTCAACGCATTAAAGCAGGAGTTCGACAAGCACCCGACCAGTCTGAAGCCGTATAACGCATACTCCCCAGCTAGCGTAGCGAAGAGCTATCTGGACGCGATGGGAATCCTCAAGCCAGCAGAGAAGTTCAGTGTTTCTGATGAGGAACTCGGCATTGCCATGCAAAGCTACTATGGGGGACGCTCGGAAACCCGCATTCGGTGCGCCGAGGTTCCCGTAGTTCCTGTCGATTTTACAAGCGAATATCCAACTTGTTGTGCTTTGCTAGGTCTATTTAGCGTTCTCACAGCTGAAAGCGTGGCCTTTGAGGATGACACCGAGAATATTCGTCGTTTGGTCGACAGCATCTCTCTTGAGGGTTGCTTTAATCCTTCGGCTTGGGAAGATTTCAAGTTCTTCGCCCTTGTGCGTCCCGACAATGACATCCTTCCGGTGCGGACGGTGTATGACGGAGCAACGCAGAACATCGGCAACAATTATCTAAGCTCCGATACCGATCTGTGGTTTGCAGGTTGTGACGTAATTGCCTCTGCAATCCGTACAGGTAAGGCTCCGCAAATTTTGCGAGCGATTCGCATGGTGCCGCACGGCAAGCAGGCGGGAATGACCAGTGTAAGTCTGCGCGGCAGCATGGTTGAAATTGACCCGTACAAGGATGATCTTTTTCGTAAAGTGATCGAACAGCGCAAGCTGAACAAGGCCGATAAAGCCCTTTATTATTGGCTCAAGATTCTTGCAAATTCCATCTACGGATTTTTCGTTGAGCTAATTCCCGAAGTTCAGAACAAGAATGTCCCGGTCAAAGTCTTCTCAGGTGAAAAGAATTTCACCGATGTTACGGACGTAATTGAGAAGGCTGGTATCTGGTTCTTTCCTCCCTTGGCCGCACTCATCACTTCTGCCGGTCGTTTATTGCTGGCAATGACGGAGGCGTCCGTGCACGAGAAAGAAGGGACCTACCTGTTCTGTGATACCGACTCGCTTGCAGTTGTGAGTTCCGAAAAAGGCGGACTTCTCGCCATTCCAGGCGGTGAGGGTGTCAGGGCTTTATCGTGGGAAGAGGTGCAAAACATCGTTGACAGATTCACGCCGCTGAATCCTTACGACCCCACAGCCGTGAAAGGCTCGATTCTGAATCTGGTGGATGCGAATTATGTTGACTCCGATCCAAAGAACCCGCAACGGCAGCTCTACGGCTATAGCATAGCGGCTAAACGATATGCTTTGTACCAAAAAGTGGGCGAAGCCGATATCAAGATCATTGATCCCAAGGCACATGGCGTTGGCTTCCTTTACCCACCGGAAGACTCTCCAGAGAATTGGAAAGCAGATGTGCCGTATTGGATTTATCAAATGTGGGATTACATCGTGCGCGATGCACTGAAATTGCACCGACAATCCCCATCGTGGCTTGATGTCCCACAGATGATGAGACTTACCATTACGACGTACAACGTCTTAGAAATGCTTGGAGAATGGGAAATTGCGCGGCCATACAATTTTCTTTTCTTGCCGATGGTCGATCCTTTATTTGGGTACGCATTTCATCGCAAATCAACCGAAAAGGTTCTGCTAGTGTGCCCATTCTCTTCCAAGCAAGAAAACTGGTGTGACCTCGAATGCGTAAATGTCCACGACGGCAAGAAGTACACGATGATGAACTGCAGCAACGAGCACGAAAATATCCCTTACAACGTGGTTTTTCCGTCGCAATTCGCGCGCCTCTTGATCCAATATCAAGAACATCCGGAAGCCAAGAGCCTAGCGCCTGATGGCACGCCCTGCAAAGCAGACACGATAGGACTGCTAAAGCGTGCACATGTGATTGCCGGGGAACTTCGCTACATTGGCAAGGAAACAGATCGCAAATGGGAAGAGGGCGACGAGATTAGCGTCTTAGAATTTACAACTACTGAGTACGGAAGAGCGACAAGAGTTGTCGCTAGCGACGAAGTCAAGGATGATATTAGAAATATCGGCATCAACAAGTGCGCTCGCGAAAGCGGATTTGATCGCAAGAACTTCATTCGAAAGCTAGTCCGCGAAATCCCGGTAAAGCGCAATTCGTACGACGAATTCGTGCGCTGGCTTCAAGTTTACAAATTGCAAAATCAGATTCAAATACCAGGGCCCAAAACCAAGTCCGAGGGAAGTCAATGAAGTGTAATCGAGGCGATTTACGATCAACACTTCCGTCCGAGGGAAAAAACTCATTTCTTCGCTGAGGTGCTCCTCCTGCTCAGTTCCGATCTGACGAAGTCCTTGTCTGAAATCGCAGGGTCACGGAGCATCTCTTCCAAGGCTGCAGTCTGCATGTTTGGGACCAATACATGTTCCCACCGTGGCACCAGTTCATTTGCGTTGTTCAGCCAACGCATGATGTTGCGAGCGCGCTGCGGGGAAAGACTATGGCGATCATCCATCCAAATCTTCGCCACAGCATCTTGAGTAGACGCTCCCTGCGATTCCCACCACTGCGCTGCCTGCATGGCGAACTGATTTTGTTTACCCATCAGCAAAAATGCAGTTGCGAACTCATCTGCGGCATCTTCGTTGTCCCATAAAGGAAGCCCCCATTCCCGCATGAGGGTATGACCTAGCTCATGCAGGTACACAAACAAGATTGCATTCCCCATATTCGCAGCCATTTCCTCAATTAATTCAACGCAGAGCGTGATGTTCGGATTTGAGAATGCATTGGCCGTTCCGCAGTGCCGAACAGTTGTTTGGAAATCATTGAAGATGAGTACTCGCTTCAGTTGTGCATACATGCCATCCAGGCCAGCTCGCAATTGGTCGGATGCAGCGGTGCTCTTTGGCAAGATTGCGTCCAGATGGAAAGTGACACTTCGCGGGAGCAGCCACGCCCTGCCATTGTCCAGCACGATGTAATACACACCACTCTGAGGAATCTCGAATTCCGACTTGGCGATTCCCCGCACAGTCCCAGAACTGCCACGATAGAAGTGAAAAGGACGATGTGCAGAGTAGTTCTCGAAATTGTCGGGGTCCATGACGAACACCTGCAGCGCATTATCTAGTCCGCCCTGCACTTTGAATTGGGCTAACAATCTGGTTCCACCCTCCAAAGTGAAGTTGTACCGCATGGCCTGCCCTGCATTTACTGTAATCGTGTCACGCACTAAAGTCTGCCACGGTTCAACCTGCACGCGAGTGTTGAGGAGAGCGTCTGCTTCACTACCCGTCAACTGGTTCAGCGTGCAAACCGAGCCGTGGTCTCCAACGAGAACCTCCTTCTTGTCCGGAGTACGTGCGAGTTCCACGTGATCGATTCGGAATTGACGATTCTCACAGACATACGAAGCGGTTATTTTTCGCCACATCGAACTGGTCGCTTGCCTGATCTCAGCCAGCATTGAGCCGCTCATCGTAAAGGTTCCCTGACCTTCATCCTTCCTGTCACCTTCATTCATAATCAGTGGATTAAGGAAGTAGTAGTCATCCATCACCATCATGCCGGTGTAGACTCCGTGCGGCTCTCCGATCTTGACTTGTTGACCACCGCTGTAAATGCGGTTTGCATCCAAGGTCGGATAGCCGTTTACAGCAGACGATCCCGGAGGCAAAGCAAAGCTGAATTGTCCAAGGAACAATCCAACGAGTACCACAGAGACTGACACCAAGGCTTTCATTTCTCGGAAACCCCTTCTTCCTAATGGAATGATAGCCTCGACCGAAGCGGTCCCTGCTGGTTCAACTCAGTGCAGTCATTACTCCAGTAATGTCACATTGAAGCTTAGTGCTTCTCACACAGCGCTTCGCAGCGCCGCGCGCGGGCGGGCGGGGCCGGCCTAAGGTCAAAATCGGGGGGTTCTGGGATCCTGGGTGGGGGGAGGGAGCATTTTGCCGTCGCCTTATACCAACCCGTCAAACGTCTAGCGGGGTTATACACTTCGGGAAAAATTCGGCTACACCCCCCCTCGCCTTCCACCACAGACCTGGTTTTGACTTTGACTTTCAACCGCCCCGCCCTCGCCCGCGCGGCGTGGCGATGCGAA
>Ga0073928_10009492_pt1 | contig 11828 bp, 14 predicted proteins | sample PaiPotPPA55metaG_FD_76969 | JGI IMG/M metagenome (GOLD analysis project Ga0073928, IMG submission 76969) | Iron sulfur acid spring bacterial and archeal communities from Banff, Canada, to study Microbial Dark Matter (Phase II) - Paint Pots PPA... ...
ACGCGCGCGTTCTCGTATCACGTCGCGTCTTCCATCGAGGCAGGAACGCTGACCACGGTGCTCGACGAGTACCGGCCAGCGCCGGTGCCGGTGAGCTTCGTTTATCCGGCCGGCCGGTTCTTGCCGATCAAGCTCCGCGCCTTCCTCGATTTTGCATCGCCTCGCCTCAAGGCTCGTCTGTTGGGGTGACGGGCGAAAGAAGACCGGCCCAGACCCGAGGACGAGCGTCAAACCGAGTCCCTGGACCAACGTTTGACATGAAGAGGGCTTTGGAGGCTTGGCCCACCGTTTTGGGCCAGACGGCGTCGAACCACGGTCGCAAGCTGATCCGACCCGCCCAGCGACACGGCCGGAATGACCGCTTCTCTATCGCGGCTAGTGTCAAGCTCGCCCTGATCATCTCATGCTGTCACCGTTTTGCGCTTCGGCTACTGACGCCCCACGGGGCTCTTGCTTCTCTTCGAGGTCGGCGCCAAACCGCCTCATGATGGGATGAAAAGGATACGGAGGTACAATCTTTCGGACGCCTTGCCGCTAATCGGCGGCAGGATCGGCAGTCATTACGAACTGCCGCCGGGCGCGGTATCGTCCCTCCCGCTGGATAAATTCGGAGAGGACAGGTGCGTCCTCCACTGGCCGGCAAGCTCCTGAATACAAGTGATGAGCTTTCCAGCGCCGCGCCGATCCAGACCGACGCCTTTAAGAAAAATCATCACTGGCGAGCCGAGCAGGGCGCGATGTTTACCGCAGCGCCATCACATACCGCCCCGTCGCACAGTATCCTCATCGAGACTGCTACACGGTAGAAATGAATGTGCCGGCGGAGCCGCCGCCGGCAAATCTCAGACGTGACTATTGGAAGAACTTCACGAGCGCCTCAGTCGTTTCTCTTGGGCGCTCCTCTGGAACCCAATGGCCAGTATTCTTTAGTTCGATAAGTGTGTAGTGCGCGGCGTATTGCTTCAGGAACGCCGCCAGCAGAGGATAGCTGATGCCGCCGACACCAAGCGCGGGCGTCCTCAGCTTGGGATATGTCCTGAGATCCGCGATGTCTTGGCCAAATGTCTGATACCAACCATCGTCAGCGGTGATGGCGCCCGGGCTACTGTATGCGGCGATATATACCGAGCGATCGAACAGGCTGATCGAGCCTTTTACCTTCATGACGTAATCGAATACCCAATTCTGCAGAATACTCATCCGGCCCTGGAGAAGCTGTTCCGGCAAATCCGGAACCTGGTTCATCGCAAACCACCACGGATGTGGTCGAAAATCACGGCTTGATGGTTCGTATGCATGCGGCGGCGGCAGAATGGAAATTTGCTGAAACCCGTCGAAGGGATGTGGAACATCGAGCAGCGCGATCCGCAACGTATCGTCGGGATAGTTCGCGGCGTAGCTATAGGCGACCATCGCCCCGATGTCGTGGCCCGCGATGTAGATGCGCTGATAGCCGAGGCTGCGCGCAAGCGCGTGGATGTCGCCGGCCATTGTCTTCTTGTCGTAGCCCGTTGCAGGCCGGCTGGAGGTGCCTTGCCCTCGGATATCCACGGCGATCACGCGGAAGTGCTTCGCCAAGTCCGGCATGATGTTGTGGAACTGCCACCATGTCTGTGGCCAGCCTCCTAGAAGGAATAGCGACTGTCCTGCTCCGCCTTGGACAAAGTGAAGGCGGATTCCGTTGACGTCGGCGTAGTTATTCGTAAATCCAGGCAACTGCTTGACTAACGCCTCGTCTGACGTGTCGAGGTTTTGTGCAATGTCTTGGGCCGGCGTTGTCTGCGCACTTGCATCCACGGCTGCCGTAGTCAGCAGTGCTAGGCCTAGCCAAAGCGCGCGGGAATTCTGCCAGAACTGTTTCACGTCTTGGATCGCTCTGGTTGTGCTTACGCCCAGGCAATGTCGCAGACATCACAGTCGCGCCGGCGCTGCTCGCCAACACGCCGCTCAGCCGGCAATTCATCGCCGATCAAGCCTACGATGCACGCGCCTTTCGCCAAAGGGCGACGCTCGTCGCGTGACGTCCAAATCGGCGCGGTCCGCCGATCCAGCAACTGAAGTCAATTCACGCGCTGCGCTTCTGGGAATTTCCATGTGCCGCTCAGGATTTCGGCGCGCGGGCGATAGAAGCGCACCATGTAATTCCAGCCCGCCATAGTCGGCAAACAATTCGCAATCTCGCCGTCGCAACCGCCGAACTGAACGGCGACCGAGCCGTCCGCGTTTTTCTCGGCGGTGATGTTGTTCAGAGAATAGGCACTGTACCGGTTTGGCTCCAAATGGCCCTTGGCGTTGTATACGGTGATTGACCAAAAGCCGTCGACGGGTACGTCCTGGACGCTGAGTTTGTAAACCGCGGCGCCGTCGTTGTTGTCCGGGGTGATGTTGAGATAGAGGGCGTCTTTCTCGGGAAGGCCGCCCCAAAGCATCGCGCTTCCGATCAGGTGACGGACCGGGTCGACCTCGGTCCGACCGCCGAACATGCGCTTATTATCGGGGATGGTCGTGCCCAACGCAAGGAGAGCGTCACGAACCTTCTGCTGGCTGACCGGGTCGAAATTTGGGGTTTCATACTTCCCGAAACTCTTCTGCTCGACCTTGATAGCGTCTTGCAAAGCGTGGACCTGTTTCATGTCTTCGAGGTCTTTTGGATTGGCCAGAATGCGGATTACTAGCGAACCGTAGCGGGTACCCATCTCTTCTCGGGTCATCGTGTAGCGGCCGGCGCCATAGTAGACCGCATGGGTGTACTGATCCTCATCGATCACCTGCATCGATAGGAAGCGGTTGCCGGCATCGGGGAGCGTGATGGTCACCGGCCCGGCGTCGTAGTCGAACACCGCCCCCGAATAGAGAGTGTCGCGGTTGGGACGCACGACAGGCGAGTCGGTTAAGTATAGCTCCCGGCTGTGCGAGAGGTGGCCGATGCCACCGCGTTTGACCCTTTTGCCAAAGTACATATCGGTCTCAGCGCGATTGAAGTTGTCGGCGGTGACGGGGACGGCATTGCCGGCTGGCGCTTGCGAAACAGGCTGGGCCTGTCCTGGGTAAGCTGATGCAGCGAAAATCAGCGCCGCGATCAACGCGGATTTAAATTGGCGGCTTGTGACCATGGAAGCTCTCCGTCCGTCATCCGATGAGCGCGTGCAGCGGCGAGATCTTGGACACAGCCGACATGATCGACGCCGTGTCGGGAAGATCGAGATGTATGAAGTCGTCGAGACCAACTGAAGGCTGAGCCACGTCGAACCTCGTAACTCGGTGGCCAGGAGACCGAAGCGCCATTGCAATCTCGGCACCTATTCCGTGCGAAACTCCAGTCACAGCATAGCGCTGCGGGCTCATCCGTTCCCTCCGCCACCGCGGCAAGTGTGAAGGATATAGACTTCGCTCGCTATAACAGATAGACCGGTTTTGGATATCGCAATAACCCTTGGTTATCACCAATGCAGATGCAACATATACTTTCGCTCGTCGCGCTTTCGGAGGCTGGCAGCCTTCGGTCGGCAGCGGCGAGTCTTGGGCGCTCACAGCCAGGACTGACAAAGAACCTGCGCCAAATAGAGGACGAGTTGGGCGTAAGGCTATTTCAACGGACGTCACGCGGGGTGATACCAACCAAGATCGGCCAACTCGTTCTGGCGCGAACGCGCACAATCGCCACAGATATTCGACGCCTTCAGGAGGAGGTCGAACAGACCAAAGGCGGCCAGCATGGCACTGTTGCGGTTTGCGTTTCCCCGTTCGCCGCCACCCAAATCATCCCGGCAGCACTTCTCGTCTTTCGGCAACGTTTTCCAGAAGTCGACGTTCAAATTTCCAGCGGGTTGTTTCCCGTTGCTATTGTGGCGCTTCGGGAGGGCCAAACTGACATCGTGATTGGTCCGCGGCCGCCCGCCGACCAATGCCGCTCGCTCATCGTAGAGCCGCTGGTCACTACGGATATCGTGATCGTGACAAGCAAATCATCGCCGCACGCCAAAGCACGATCAATTGGTGATCTTTCGGACGCAGACTGGCTGATGATCGGCTCGCCGGGTGGGCCAGGCGACAATATTCGAGCCGGCCTTTTTCGGGAGAACGGTTTTCGCTCCCCGATCGCACGCATTTCTTCGGAATCTTACCTGGCGGCGTTCGAAATCGTAGGATCTTTGGGCTTGGTCTGCACGTTTCCGGGTCGTTTTCTTCGCGAACAAGGAAACCGATACCCGAACTTGGTTGTCATTCCAGTACGCGAAACAATTTCCCCTCTTGAAATCTCGCTGCTCACTCGCGCGGACGTACCCCCAACTCCGGCCGCACGGGAAATGGCCGCGTGCATTCGTCGGAGAGTGAACACGGTGTATAGGCCCATCCGAGGCCAAGCAAAAAGCAACCGGAAGCGATAACTCCTGTTATCGCGATGCCAAATTTGGGCATGCCCGTTATCGTTTCCAAGGCTATGGTCGAGCACTGGAGTGAACGCGTTGCTCCTTTCGCAAACCTATGAGGAGCAAGGCCTGTGACCAACATGCAAGGAGTTACACTGTGAACGCAAAGAAGGTCGGACTAGCGGGCGCGCTCGTTGCGTTCCTGGCGTCGCCCGCCGGAGCTCAAACTCTGACAGTCGAAGAGGCCCGTGCAATCGTGACACCGTTTTATGAAGCACTAAACCGCCCCGCGGAGAGAGATGTGGTCAAATTACTCGAACAAGCCACTTCGCCGGACTGGATGTCATGCGGAGGCAACGACGCCTGCTTTCCGCGAGAAAAAGTCACTGGGGGATTTAAGAACCGTGGTGCTATTTTGCCGGACCTAAAATGGGAGATCAAAGAAGTTCTCGTCGCGGGAGACCGGATTATCGTTCGAGGGGAGGGATCCGGAACTCCCTCAGGAACTTTCCTTGGAATTCCCGCTTCTGGGAAAAACTTCAAGATCATGGCGATCGACGTTCACACCATCGAGGACGGCAAGATAAAGCGAACTTATCATGTAGAGGACTGGGCGGGCGCGATGCGGCAGCTGTCTGGAGGCACCTAACTACTCCTGCGTAGAGGCGGGTCACCTCGCTTGTGTGACACCGGGTCTGGGGGGCGTATTAGACAATGTCGCCGCCACCGATCCAACGGAATTGCAGGCGCTGTTGTCGCAGACGGTAGCGCAATTGTTCGGCAACGCGCGCGACGACAAGGTGCGTTGCGTCTTCGAATTGACCTATTTCCAGCCGGCCTTAAAGCAGGAGACCGTGGCCGAACGGCTGGCGCTGTCGTTCGGCACGTATCGTCGCCATCTGACGGCCGGGCGCGAGCGCCTTGCGCGGTGGCTGTGGGAGCGTTCGAGGCTCGTCACGGCCGAGGCAGAGGCCAGCCGGGGAGGGCGACGTCCCTTCCCGGTCGGCCGGACCATCCTCCCAACAGGAGTTAATGGAGCTTTTGATGACCGCATTGACACACGACCAACAGGCGATGCTCGCCACCTGGCAGCAACACGCCCACGCCGAGTTCGTACTCAAAGACGCGGATGCGGCGCTCGCCACGATGACCGAAAGCCCATACGTGTTTCTAGTCGCGTCCGGTGTGGCCCGGACCGGCCGAGCCGCGGTCCACGAGTTCTACGCCAATAAGTTCCTGCCGAACCTCCCGGCGGATCTTGAACTCACGTCCCTGTCGCAAACTTTCGGCGCCGATCGCATCGTCGAAGAAATGGTGATGCGCTTTACCCACACCATCGAGATGGACTGGCTCCTCCCCGGAGTCCGCCCTACGCGCCGAAGCGCCGAGTTTGCCCTGGTCGGCGTCGTTCAGTTTGAATCCGGAAAGATCGCCGCCGAGCATCTCTATTGGAACCAGGCGACGGTACTGTCGCAGCTGGGCCTGCCGAACCATCCGGCGGCGGCCGGGTGCGGCAGCGCGGCACGGTTGCTGCAGCTTCGAAAGACCACCTGCTCGTCCCGCGCCAAACGGCCACCAGCACTAAGAGCGTCGCGGGCAAGCGCCGGCGGCGCCGACGACAGCGAGTGACCGCTCGGGGTCGGACCTCATGGTTCAATCGTCGTTCACCGAACGTCCGGAAGCGGCGCATCTTGTCCGTTAGCGCTCGTCCCGGCGAAGGTCATTTAACTGAACCGACACCGGACGTTCAGCCTGCGCGGCGGGAACTGGTCTTCATGCCCCTATTCGGTCATTGCCTGGAGCCGGTAGTCTCTTACTGAGACACTGCCCCGGCCCGGCTGTACGCGCAACATCGGCCGCGTCATTGCCCTGTCGGTTGAGCCCTTCTACAATCCGAGTGGGAGGAGTTTTATTGGCTTGTGAGCAGCGCCGATTAGCGGCAATCGTTACAGCCGATATGGTCGGCTATTCGCACGCCGCCTATGAGCAGATCTACTATTCGTCACTGATGCCGCGCACCTATCTCTGCGCGCGGCTGCTGGAGATGCTCGACTGATGGCCACGCTCTATCACGTGCCCACCTCGCGCTCGCTCCGCGTGCTGTGGACGCTGGAGGAGATTGGCGCCACGGTCGAGGTGAAGTCGCTGGGAGTTCGGCCGCGGCTGCAGGAGCCCGAGTATCTCGCGATCAATCCGGCCGGCACGCTGCCCGCCCTGATCGACGGCGACCGTGCGATCTACGAATCGCTTGCGATCTGCGAATACCTCGCGGCCCGGCATGGTTCCGACCTGATCGTGGCACCGGACGAGCCGGAGCGGCCGGAGTTCGTTCAATGGCTGTTGTACGGCGAGGCAACTCTGCAGGCGCCGCTCTCGGCGACGGCGCGTGTCCGCCGTATCCGGAACACGACGCCGGAGATGCAGGCCGGCATCGATGCCGTGCTGTCCGACGCGCGCCACTCGCTCTCGATGCGGATAAAGCTACTCGAGCAGCGGCTGGAGGGTCGTGACTTCCTGGTGGCGGGGGCGGATGACGCTCGCAGACATTTCGGTCGGCTATCCGCTCAATAACATGGGAAAGCCCGACTTCGCCTCGCTGCTCGGTCCCCGCGCCACGGCCTATCGTGAGCGCCTGCTTGCGCGGCCAACGTTCCAGCGCGCCGCGGCCGTTCCCTAGCCTGGGCTGGGCCGTGAATTCATAAGCGGCCTTTACCCTGGCCTGAGTAGAGAGGTCCGCTTCCCATGTTAAGGTGGACTCCGGTCGCGTGCCACGGTCGATGAAGATGGGCACTATTCGTTCGCCGTGCCCCTATGATGCCGCCGCCCGCCCCGCGCTCCAATCGGTAAATCTGCGACTGCCTGCGATTTTGCACTACGCCTCATGTGGGCCTGGCTTCCCGATTTTGCAGGGTAGTCCGGTTTCCTTCGATAGCGGCCGTCTCGATCAATCCCGGGATCGACGTGATTGTGCCAGAAGCGGAAGTCAACGCCTTCCAAGGCCATCAGGCTTGGTTCTGCTTCGATCACAGCCGGCACTTAGGGTACGTGCCATCCCGCGTGCGGATATGAATTATGTATCGCGCTGCCGGCTAAGAAAGCAGGAACTCAGCGGCGCGCTCGTGGATCGCGCCGCGCTATTGCTTGCGTTGCTTTGGACAGATTCTCTCGCAACTTGGCCATGTCCTGCCGAAGCTGACGCGAGGCCGCTGCCATGAGGTCGGTAGTCTCGACGTAGTCTGCGCGAAAGCCGATTCCCTTCTCGCGCACGCTGCGGCCCCGTGGCGTCAAACGAATCCGCATTTGTCGCTCATCCTGCGGATCGCGTTGCCGGACAACGTATCCCATGGCCTCCATCCGCTTCAGCAGCGGGGTAAGCGTGCTCGAATCCAGGAACAATTTGTCGCCGAGGCCGCCGACGGTCTGATGGTCGTCATCATACAGAGCAATTAGCACGAGGTACTGGGGATAAGTTAGTCCCACCTCATCAAGCAGCGGTTTCAGGAGTTGGTGCAGCGGCAGATTCGCCGAATAGCAAAGCAAAGATAATCCTCGAGTTTTGGAAGCCTTTCTGCTGCCACAACGACGTTTCCCATCCGAAAGGCGGCTCAATTGCCCGATCGCTTTGTTCACAAATAATTGATGCGCGATTTATTCGCAAGCCGCTTGCATGAGCATGGCGTGCGATTAGCTATCGAGCAATCTAACGCCCTGAGTTTTAAACCTAGCTCCTTATCCCAGATGAGCTTGCAGGGATACATCCAGATGAGCTTGCAGGGGCACGCCGCGGTTAAATTCGTAACAGGCCGGCAGCTCGCCTCGTCCTCGGGTCGTGGCTGGACGAACATGCTCGCCGAGCGCTGGAGGCACGCCGTCGGTGAGCTCCCGTCCATTCTTCCCCGCGACACTGAAATCGCTGTGTTGCTGAGCGGCAGCACGCTCGTTGAGCGACAAGGGCCCGGGTTGCCGCAGAGCACCTTGGGCCGGCGCGGCAGCGTCTGGGTTTGTCCTTCGGGAATACGTGAGGACTTCATCAATATCCGACAACCTGTCGACGACTGTCTGCATATCTTCCTTCCGGCTAAGCCATTCGCCGACTGCATGTTGCAGGCTCTTGAGATCGATCCTGCCCGTGTGACGCTTCGTTATGAAGCCGTCGGCTATGACCCCTTCATCGCGCAGATTGCCCTGGCGATCAGCCGGGAACTGAGTGCGGAAACGTCTGCAGGCCGCTTGCTGATGGAGTCGCTCAGCCAGTCACTTTCAGCCTATCTCGTTCATCACTACTCGGAGATTGCGCTGCGCTCGAAACCTCTCGGTTATTCGGGCAACCCGATGGAGGACCGGCGCCTGTCGCGCGTCATGGAATTCATCGACGCCCATATCGAGCAAAACTTCACCGTGGCTGACCTGGCGGCGGTGGCGTGCATGAGCCCTGCGCATTTTGCGCGGTCGTTCAAGGCGACCACGGGCCGGAGCCCGCATCAGTTCGTCAGCCGGATGCGCCTCGAACTGGCAACACGAATGTTGGCCGACCGCCACCGGTCCATGTCGGACATCGCCCTGTCGACAGGGTTCTCCTCGCAATCGAACTTCTCGCGAGCTTTTCGCGATGTCATGGGCATGACCCCGGGCGAGTACCGGGTGAGCCAAATCTGATTGCCAACGGCCATCTCCTGAAGATTGCGACGAGGGCTTGATCGTCAGCCCCCCGGCGTTCTTGTGCTCGCTGGCGGCGCTTTTCAGCAGTCTGTGAATAACAAAGAGCAGTCTGCGAGAAGCGAGGTCGCCAGCCGCGTGTCAGATACCCATCCGACACGGCACAAGGAGGTTGATCATGTCTGCGATATCACCGCCCACCGGGCGCTCTCCTTAATATGAACCGAAGAGACGATCCGTCTTTCCTGGTCCGCAGGACAGCTCCGAGAGCATTCGCTGCGGCGGTCCCGGCGCTGATGAAAACAGCAGACCGTACCTCAAGCAGAGTGAGTTCATGACAAGCACAGCAAAAAGTCTTCTCGCGGATATCCAGTCTCTTGCGCCCGACATCGCGGCACGCGCGGCGGAAATCGAAGCAGGGCGCGGAATTCCCATCGATCTGGTCAAGGACCTGCGTTCGGTTGGCGTGTTCCGCTTGCTTGTGCCGCGCAGTCACGGCGGGCTCGAGCTCGAATTGTCCCAAGCGGTCGAGGTGATCGCCGCGCTCTCAAAGATCGAAGGTTCGGTGGGCTGGATCGCAATGATTGCCGGTGGGACACAGTTGCTTGCACCCCTGCTGCCGCGGGAGACCTACGATCAAGTCTACCGAAACGGCCCGGACGTGATCTTTGCCGGTTCAAACCAGCCTGCGGGCACAGCGGAGGCGACGTCTGGCGGCTGGCGGGTCAGCGGTCGATGGCCGTTCGCGAGCGGTAGCCAGCACGCCGACTGGATCGCTGGATATTGCGTCATGATGCAAGATGGAGCTGCACTTCCGGGGCCGGTCGCCGGCGCACCTTTAATGCGGGGCTTCTTCCTGCCGGCCCACCACTGGCAGATCGAAGACACTTGGTACGCCGCAGGGCTCAAGGGCACTGGGAGCCACCATGTCGTCCTCAAGGATACGGTCGTCCCGGATGCGAATTTCTTTGATCTCATGGGCGGTTTGCCGTGCCTGCCGGGACCGCTCTACCAAGCTCCGCTGCAAACCTTTCCCCTATTGCACGGCCCTTTCGGGGTCGGTGTGGCCGATGGCGCTTTGGACGAACTCGTCGCGCATGCCAGGACAGGTCGGCAGCAATTCCGTGCCGCGGCTTCGATGCGGGATACGGAAGCATTCCAATATGAGCTCGGCCGTACCGAATCCGAGCTTAGGGCCGCGCGAGCGTTCCTCGAGGTCCAGGTCGCAAGTCATTGGCATCGCGCCCTTACTGGAACGCTGAGGAACGAGGCTGTTTTCACGCAGGTCACGCAGGGCGCAATCTGGCTCTCGAATGCCTGCATTCGAGTCGTCGATGCATGCTTTGCCCTCGGCGGTGGCAGCGCGCTCTACGAGACCTCACCGCTGCAGCGACGACTACGTGATATTCATGTTGCCGGCCAACACGTTACCGTACAGCAACGACACTACGTAGACGCCGGCAAGCTGCTGTTGGGCCCTCCCGCGAGCGATGGGACCGAACGCAAGAACACCTCGGCCCGCACTTACGACTGGCCAAGAGATAAAGTCGGATAGCCAACTTGGCTGGATGCCGTTCGGCAAGGGCGTCGCGATCTCTATGCGCCTAGCCGAGGCGGCCAGCTTCCGTTCACTCATAGACCCACTGAGGGGTTGCTTATGACCGCATATCTGATCAACCACCTGCGCCAGCCCGGCGTATTGCACCGCGAGGTCCTGGAATACCTGGATCGGGTGCAGGCCACGTTAGACCCGTTCGGTGGGAAGTTCATCGCCCAGGGCGGCGAGCCGCAAGTGCTCGAAGGCGCATGGGCAGGATCGGTAATCGTCCTCTCCTTTCCGGACATGACGAAAGTCCGTGCTTGGTACAAGTCGACCGCATATCAGAAGATCCTGCATTTGCGCACCGATCACCTGGTCGGCGACGTGATCTTGGTCGACGGTGTCGATCCGGACCACACGCCCGGCAAGTTCGCACAGAAGCTATGGGATCTGTCGGCGACGCGCGTCATTGAGAGTGCGCGCGCACCCGTCGCAAACATCAACGTGGGCACCAACCTGGACCTTCCCGAACCCATCACGCGTAGGCCTCTCCGCAGGCACTCTCCCGTGCGGTCTCTCGTTTGACAACTAAGCAAACAGCAAAGGAAAAGGCGATGATCTCCACAAAGGATGTGATCGATAACCACATACGACGTTTCCGCGAAGGTGACATCGATGGTATTGTCGACGATTATTCCACGGATGCGGTCTTGTTCACCCCGGCAGGACCACTGAAGGGTCGGAGCGAAATCAAGACATTGTTTCAGACTCTGCTCGCGGAGTTTGGAAAGCCCGGCGCGTCTGAGAAAGTGCATACCGCAATCTTCGAGGGTGATTATGCCTATCTGATCTGGAGTGGAGAAACAGCAGACAATCTCTATGAACTCGCAACTGACACGTTCGTAGTGCGGAATGGAAAAATCGCGGTGCAATCTTTCGCCGCGAAGATTACCCCAAAGCATTGAACGCTGGGTGCCACGCCGACTTGACATGCTACGATAGACAACGACGTTCTCATCGACGTCGGGGGGAGCTTGGCTGAGAAATGGCGTCCCTTATCATGTCTCATCGTCGCTGCGCGAACGGCGGGAATCGGCGCTGAGCGGAAGCTCGACAGCGACGTCGGGAGCTTCCGGTTTGCGCCGAAAGCAGCCATCGAGCCGCAAGAAAGTTCGGCCAGAGTGATCAGCGCGCCAGCGTTCCCGGAGCGGTGAGATCTACGAAGACGCCGCCACCAGCGCCGCGGCAGATGCGGGCGCCGG
>Ga0073928_10009494_pt1 | contig 11828 bp, 12 predicted proteins | sample PaiPotPPA55metaG_FD_76969 | JGI IMG/M metagenome (GOLD analysis project Ga0073928, IMG submission 76969) | Iron sulfur acid spring bacterial and archeal communities from Banff, Canada, to study Microbial Dark Matter (Phase II) - Paint Pots PPA... ...
CAGCCCGGAATTTACCTAACGGGAGCAACGTTCGTATTAGCGCTGCCGCCCCGTAAGGCATCCTCTTCATTGTTGTAAATTTCAAAAACTTTTACGAGCCGCGTAAGCTCGAATACTTCCTGGGCTGTCTTGCTAAGCCCGTATAGAGCAAATGTGCTTTTCAGATCGCGCGAAACTTTTAAACCTTCCACCAAGGAAGCTACGCCCGCGCTGTCAATGTATCGTACTTTTTCCATATTCACGATCACGCGAGGGGCTTTCTTGTCTTTCAAGAGATTCAGCAAGACTTTGCGGACGTCCGGGGAGTTATAGAGCGTAATATCGCCGACCACATCAACGATGGTAGCTGTACCAGATTGGCGCGTTGAGATGTCCATATTAGAGAATAGCCCCCGGGGGACGTCAGAGTGTTTTGCCAGAGATTGCGTCCAGATGCAATCAATTTCCACCGGTTAAGTAGTGATTCAGCTCGAAACTTAAGATTATTGCGGACCGCTCCATGGACGGTCGAGGAATTGCTTGATAAAGTCGACTGCTAACTTGAACTACAGAATCTACCTCGCAGATGCATTCGCATGGCTTGAGACCCGAGAAGCCAATTCGATCCACGCGATTGTGACAGACCCCCCTTATGGACTTAAGGAGTACACCGATGCCGAGAAGGCGAAACTACGCAACGGGCGTGGTGGCATCTGGCGCATTGCCCCATCATTTGATGGTTGCAAGCGAAGTCCACTTCCACGATTTACAGTTTTAGACCATGCCGATCTAGACGCGTTGCGATCGTTTTTTATGCGCTTTTCTAAACAAGCGATGCGCGTTCTTGTCCCAGGCGGTCACATCATGATCGCAGCACATCCACTGCTTTCACACTGCGTGTATATTCCCATTATGGATACAGGATTCGAGAAGCGGGGAGAAATCATTCGGCTTGTGCAGACCTTGCGTGGCGGAGATCGTCCAAAGAATGCTCACCAGGAATTTACAGACGTTTCCGTTATGCCGCGTTCCGGTTGGGAGCCCTGGGGTCTATTCCGAAAACCATGCGAAGGGCGTGTTCAAGACAATTTGCGTAAGTGGGGAACCGGTGGCTTGCGTCGCGTGTCCAGTAAGAATCCGTTCCTTGACGTCATCCACTCATCACCAGCGCGTAATGGGGAACGAAAGATTGCGGCACATCCGTCGCTCAAGCCGCAAGCCTTCCTGCGTCAGCTCGTTCGGGCTGCGCTGCCGTTGGGTCGGGGTGTAATTTTGGATCCGTTCATGGGCTCAGGCTCGACTATTGCGGCAGCTGAGGCGGTGGGTTACTCGAGTATTGGCATCGAGAAGGATTCGGCGTACTATTCTGTCGCCACAAAGTCTATTCCCGCGCTTGCTCGGTTCACACCGAACGACACCAATGAAAAGTCCGGGGGCGGGCTTGCCGCTGCCAAAAGACCTAAAGCCAATTCATATAGAGAAGGCAGTCGCCTACCTCGAGAAGCAGACTGCCGACCTCCTAGACCTCTATCTCGAGCAAGCGAAAGTATTTAGCGCAATCGTCGGGACCTTCGGAGTGAACGGATTACACGCGGTCAGCCCATACGCATACTTTCGCCATTTCAAACCCCGCAAAAAAACTGACTGCAGCCGCTGCTGCCAGCAATAGCGATCAGAAACGGCAACCCTGTCCTAGGCGAAACTTAGCGCGAGAATGATCGATGGAATCTTCTCGCAGCCTACCGCAATCTTCAAACTGAACCACTGCTAGCCCTGACCCGGAAGGCTGTAGTTACCGGAAAAGCGGCAAGCAAGATTGCAGCATTGTATGGCCTAGCCCCGGCGGTCTAAAGGAGTGTAATTGCGCAAAGAATGGCCCAGATAAAGCTGACGAGGCCGGGCAATCTTCTGCTCGGGGTCGAGCAGCATCTCTTCCCATTGAGAGATCCAGCCTGACGTTCGAGGAATGGCAAAAAGCACCGGGAACATAGTGACGGGGAAGCCCATGGATTGGTAAATGAGGCCGGTATAGAAATCGACGTTCGGGTACAGTTTGCGCGATACGAAATAATCGTCTTCTAGGGCGATGCGTTCGCACTCCAGCGCGATTTCGATTAAAGGATTCTTCCCCATCACGTCGAAGACTTCATAGGCTATGTGCTTCACGATGCGAGCTCGCGGGTCGTAATTCTTATAGACCCGGTGGCCAAAACCCATGAGCAGCTTTTCGCCCGCTTTTACGCGCTTGATGTAAGCAGGGACGTTATTCACCGAACCAATTTCGACAAGCATGCGCAGAACGGCTTCGTTCGCTCCGCCATGAAGCGGGCCATACAACGCGGCGGTGGCCGCGGCGGTGGCGCAATAGGGATCCACATGCGAGCTGCCCACGCAGCGCATAGCTGTGGAAGAACAATTTTGTTCGTGATCGGCGTGCAGAATAAAAAGAATGTCCAGAGCGCGTTCGAGCGTGGGGTTTGGGCGATACTTCAATTCGGTGGTGCGAAACAGCATGTTCAAGAAATTTCCGCAGTAAGTCAAATCATTGTCGGGATAAACGAAGGGCATTCCCAAGCTGTGGCGGTAGGCGAAGGCTGCGAGCGTTGGCATCTTGCCGATCAAACGGTAAGTCTGCTTGCGACGCGATTCCAGGTTGAAAATATCTTTTGCGTCCGGATAAAAAGTGGAAAGCGCGGCGACGGTTGAGATCAACATGCCCATAGGATGGGCGTCGTAATGAAAACCATCGAGAAACTTTTTAATGCTCTCATGAATGAAGGTGTGATGTGTAATGTTGTAGGACCAATCCGCAAGTTGTGACTTGTCAGGAAGCTCGCCGTAAAGAATCAGGTAGGCGGTCTCGATGTAAGTGCTTTTTTCAGCGAGTTCCTCGATGGAATAGCCGCGGTAACGCAGGATGCCTTTATCACCATCGATGTAAGTGATCTTGCTGGAACACGAAGCGGTGTTGGTGAAGGCAGGGTCGTAGCCCATCATGCCGAAGTCTTCGCTGTTTACTTTAATGGGCCGCAGATCGAGCGCGCGGATCGTGTCGTTCTTGATGGGGAGTTCAAACTGCCGGCCCGTCCGGTTGTCGGTGACGCTGAGCGTCTCCCGGCGGGTTGCCGAGGGAGCTTCACTGCTAACCACAGATTCGGGCTTGGTGGAGCTCATAGCCTGACCCTCTCAGGACACAGCATGTAGAACTGAGCGCTGGATCACTGACTAACAATGTACACCAAAGCCAGCCGTGCAAGGAATGGGATTCAGTAAAGATGTTGAGAGGTTCAGAGCGGAGTGTCCATACGCTACCGTATGGACCGCATGAGTCTCAGCTACCTGCATTTAGGACTTGAAGGGAGCGCCCATCGCCTGAGCCGTCAGGCGGTGACGGTATTCGAACAGGCGCACCAATTTTCTTTGAACCAACCAGCCAGCCGCGACCTTGCCGGCCAAGCCGAAGGGCAATTCATAGAGAATGCTGTCTGTGAGAGTACAAGCGCCGGGACCTTCCGGATCCATTCTATGTGTGTGCTCCCACCGGCGGAAGGGGCCGGAAATTTGCACATCGCAGAACTGGCGTCCTTCAATGTAATCGCGGTGTTCGAACAGCCAGAGAATTTTAAATGGTCCTAGACGAACGCGCAACGCACCACGATCGCCGTCACGGATACCGGGCGCCCTCTCTAGAATTTCAACCGGATCCCAAGGAGGGGAAAGGCGTTCAAGAGCATTCGGTTGGGCGTGCCAACGGAAAACCTCTTCAGCGGGAGCTTCGATTCGAGATTTCGCGAGGAAATGAAGCTCGCTCGGCATAATCGTAGGATGCAGTCTCTCATGTACATGCTCCGTGTTACGCCAGAAAGGACAAGTATCAGAATCCTGACGGGGCCGAAACAATTTCTGTCTCCGGAGATTCGCCCCACCCAAGAAAAAGCAAGAAAAGCATGCCAGTGGCGGAAACCCTGGTAGGCGTTACACGGAGGGATTGAGCCAGCGTTTTGGGGCGCAGAATCATTCCCCGTCTCCGAGAGCGCAGGATGCCATCCACGCAAGTTAATGTTTCCTTCTTGCTGGGCATGCATTGGGACATTCCGCTTCCTGAACAAAAGATTCGGCAACTTGGAGCGGCATGAGCCTGGTGTGTCAGTTCACTAGGCAGATCGAACCGGTCAGTTAAGAGGGGAGCAGACCTGAAGCCAAATCGATCTTCGTTAAAAAGTCGCAAGGCCCGTGGAATCAATTGACTATGGTGCATTGCGGGTTTTTTGGCGCGAACGTGCGCCGGAGGAAATGTTTCAGGAAGGGCTGGCTACCGATCTGGCACGATGTTAACGGCGTGTTAAAAAATAGCAGACAATCTGCCACGGCTTGCTTCCGAGGTATGATTCCCCTATTGTGTGCACATTCCTCCATAAAGAGAGCCGATGAAACGCGTACTAGTGATTGAAGACGACAAAGACATCGTCGAGTTGGTGCGGTACAACTTGGAGAAGGATGGCTATCAGGTGTCGGCTAGCGCGGACGGCGCGACCGGCTTGGCGCAGATTCGCAAAGTGGCTCCCGATCTGCTGATACTGGATCTGATGTTGCCAAAACTTTCGGGCCTGGAGATCTGCAAAGAGATTCGCAAAGACGTAACTCTGAACCGCTTGCCGATCCTAATTCTTACCGCCAAAGGCGAAGAGGCGGATCGTGTAGTTGGACTGGAACTCGGCGCGGACGATTACGTCACCAAGCCGTTCAGCCCTCGAGAGCTTGCTGCCCGCGTAAAGGCACTCTTAAGACGCGCAGAGCCTGGCGCTCCTTCGGAGAAACCACTCGAGATCGGCGCGTTGAAAATTGATCCGGCGGCGTACCGGGTCACGCGCGGGGGAAAACCGGTGCAGATGAGCACGCTTGAATTTCGGCTGCTATACTTTTTGGCGGCGCGTCCAAATCGAGTGTTTACAAGAGATCAGTTACTTGACGCAGTTTGGGGTACGGAAAGATTTGTAACTCCGCGCAGTGTTGATGTATATGTGCGACGATTACGGGAAAAAATAGAGACGGATCCGCAGCATCCGGGATTCATGAAAACAATACGTGGAGCAGGTTACCTCTTCGAAACCCGTGCGAGCTAGGTTTTTTTGGAGACTGGGACTCGCATATTTGGTCCTTTTGGCCTGCGTTTTGATTGCCGTGGATTTATATTCCGCCCGAGTGCTTCGCAGCCACGCTATACGATCCGCAAACGACCAGCTTACATCGCTGATGAATCTTGGGATGGCGCGCGCGCCTAGTGTATCTGCAGGACCTGAAGTGCAGGAATGGGCCGAATGGCTGGGGAAGAGTGGAGCGCACGTCACGATCCTCGGCGGGTCAGGGAACGTGCTCGCTGACTCATCGAACATTGCGAAGCCAACCGCGGAGACAACTGCGAATCAGGCCTGGCCGGAGGTGCAAGAAGCTTTCGCCAACGGAGCAGGACATGCCGTCGATTACACGCGCGGAGTGGTAAGCCGTGCACAACGCTTGCAGCCGGCTTCCGGGCCCACCGAAGTAATTCGTATGGAATTGCCGCTCACCCAAATTGATTTTTCCCTAAGGGAGCTTCGCGAGAGATTACTGGTTTCCTCTTTAATCACACTACTCGCGGGAATAATGTTATCTCTGATTTTCGCCCGCTTCTTTTTCGAGCGTGTGGAACGCCTGAAACATTTCTCTCAGAGAATAGCACGCGGTGATTTCCATGCTGAACCCGCCGAGGGACCGCGCGATGAGCTTTCCGAGCTGGCGGACTCTATGAATCAAACAGCGGTACATCTGGAACGCGAAATTCGATTGCTGAGCAGCGAACGCAACCGGGCGAGCGCAATCCTGAGAAGCATGGTCGAAGGCGTGGCGGTGGTTGATGCACAGGAACGACTGGTGTTCTGGAATCGGGCGTTTTCTGAAGTCTTGAGCTTGCAGTCGGCCACGAGCGAAGGAAGCCCGTTGATCGAAGTGGTGCGGAGCTCGGATTTGTTGGGACTCATTCGCCGGGCGCTGCAAGGCGAGGAAGGTCTGCAGAGCGACATTGCAATGGGAATCGTACAACCGCAAAATTTTTCGGTGACTGCGGCTCCGGTGAAAGCCCTGGAATCGGATCGCTGGGGGCCAGCGGATAAACCTTCAGGGGCGGTCGTGGTATTGCACGACGTGACGGAGTTGCGGCGGCTCGAGCGGGTGCGCCAAGATTTCGTGGCAAATGTCTCTCATGAATTCAAAACGCCATTAACCGCTATTCAGGGGTTTGCCGAGACTTTGCTGGCCGGCGCGCTGGACGATCCCAAAAACAACCGGCGGTTCTTGGAGATTATTCGCGAGCATGCCGCTCGATTGGCCCGCGTCACCGATGATTTGCTGAAGCTCGCGCGCATCGAAGCGGGGAAACTCGAATTGGAATTCTTTCCGGTTGGGTTACAAGATTTAATCGAAGGTTGCACGGAGACGACATTATTGAAAGCGAGCCGAAAAAAAATTTCATTCAACGTGGAACTTTCGGCCGGACTGCCGGCCGTCCGCGGGGATGCCAGTTTGTTGCATGACGTGTTACAGAATTTGCTGGATAACGCGGTCCAGTACACGCCTTCCGGCGGCCGCATTAAAGTAGAAGCATCCGCCGATGCGCACGAAGCAACCGTAACGATTTCAGATTCTGGTATCGGAATCCCTCTGGCGGACCAAGAGAGGATCTTTGAACGCTTCTACCGGGTGGACGCTGCGCGATCGCGCGAGGCGGGAGGTACCGGCCTGGGACTCTCCATCGCAAAGCATATCGTGGAGGCGCATGCCGGGCGGCTCTGGGTTGAAAGCGCGGTAGGACGCGGATCGAAGTTTTCCTTCTCCATTCCTCTGGCCACGTAGTGCCGGAGTTGTCTTGTAATATTCACTTCCAGTTAATTCTGTTGCAGCTTTCCTTTGCCATCGTGTATGCGCAGATATTTGACCAAACCCTGGTGAGTTAAGCCGGAGGAACACAAGATGGCGGTTACAAAGACCAGTAGCACCGAAGGAATTTTTCAAAGCGTTCTGGTGAACTACCTGGTTTCGCAGGCGCGCACCGTGGAAGCTTCCGTCAACCGCGCGTTATGGGCGCTACTAGAACGCAACGAAAGGCTGGCGAGCGAGGTGTTCCTGAACGAACCGCGTATCAATGAAATGGAAATTACGATAGACGAACATGCTATTCGAATGTTGCGTCAAGGGAACTTGCTGGACACCGATGTGCGGTTGATAGTTGCGACGCTCAAGATCAACAATGACCTGGAGCGTATGGGCGACCTTGCAGTGAACCTGAGCGAACGCGCCATTTCGTTGTCAGCCATGGGTGAAGTGCAGATCCCGACCGAACTGGAACCCATGGCTACGGCGGTACGCGCCATGGTGTCGAAGTGCCTGGGAGGCCTGATTTACCAGAACGCGGAACTAGCAACCCAAGTTCTGGAGAGTGATGACGTAGTGGACCGATACCGAGATCACTTATTTGAATCGCTACTGGCTGGAATGACGCAAGACCCTTCTCTGGCGGCTCCGAATTTGCATTACGTGCTGGCGTCCCGTCATTTGGAACGGATCGCGGACCACGCCACCAATATCGCCGAAGATATCCTATTCTGGATTCGAGGCCTGGAAGTGCGCCACGGACGTGCCAAGCAAATAGAAATTTCGACCGAACGCACAACGACTTCGGAAAACTGGTAGTTGGTTTTTGCAACGAAGCGGCCTGCCTTTCGCGAAGCGGCGTGATCTCACCTATCGCGTATTCGAGCAAGGGACTGCTTAGCGCGACCGTTAAGTTCTTTCGTATCAATGACCAGCGAACCCGCAGCCTGAGCAATTTACACCGCATTCTTGTCTATGTAACACAGCTGTAACAAAGCGGGCCAAAAATGGCGTTAAGGAGAACTTAAGACTATGAGAAAGAGGCTGTTACTCGTGTTGCTCGCACTCGGCCTAGCCGGCCTCGCCGTGGCGCAAGGCGGAACCGTCCTCCTGAACGCTGCGGGGGCCACCTTTCCCACCCCGATTTATTCCAAATGGTTTGACGTTTACCATAGCGCACATCCCAACGTTCAGATCAATTACCAATCCATAGGTTCCGGTGGCGGCATACGCCAACTTCAGGCCGGCACAGTCGATTTCGGAGCGTCGGATGGCCCCATGTCGGACGAGCAGCTTTCGCAATCGAAATTCAAAATTCTGCATTTCCCCACGGTGCTCGGCGCGGTGGTTCCTACCTACAACATAGCGGGTGTGAGCGGCGAATTGAATTTCACGCAGAAGGCGTTGGCAGGAATTTATCTGGGGACTATCACGAAGTGGGATGATACGGAAATCGCCAAGGCTAATGCGGGGGTGAAACTACCGAACGCCGATATCGTTGTGATTCACCGGTCGGAAGGAAGCGGCACTACCTACATCTGGACAGATTTTCTGGGAAAGGTAAGTGAGGACTGGAAGAAAAAAGTGGGTAATGCGGCAGCTTCCGTGAACTGGCCTGCGGGGCTGGGCGGCAAGGGCAACGAAGGCGTGACCGGACTCGTGAAACAAACGCCGAACGCGATCGGATACATCGAATTGATTTATGCCGTGCAGAACAACATTCCTTACGGAAAAGTTCAGAATGCGGCGGGAAACTTCGTGAAGGCGGATTTGGCAGGAGTGACGGCCGCAGCGGCCGCCGATGCCAAGAATATTCCCGACGATTTCCGCGTTTCGATCACGAATGCTCCGGGGCCGAAGGTCTACCCCATCTCGAGTTTCACCTGGTTGCTGATTCCCGCGCAAATTCAGGACGCTGCGAAGCGCGAAGCCATCAAGGATTTTCTGAAATGGATGCTGACGGAGGGTCAGAAGTACAATGAGGGCCTGACCTATGCCCAGCTTCCTAAAGATTTGATTGCCAAGGAGACCAAGGCGATTTCGCTGATTCAGTAAAATGTCCGCGGCCGCCACAACAATCGCGCACGAGGTTCCGCCGCAAGCGGGGCCTCGCGCGTTTCTTCGCCGACTGCGAAGTGGCGACGAAATCGCGCATCTGATTACTCTGACGTTTGCCGCCCTTATACTTCTCATCACCTCAATGCTGTTGTACGAGCTCTGGGTGAATTCCCACCTTTCTCGCGCAAAATTCGGGTGGATGTTTTTCTGGACCAGAGTGTGGGATCCAAACTTTGATAATTTCGGCGCGGCGCCGTTTATATATGGCACGCTGGTGACGTCGGCGGTAGCGCTCTGCCTGGCGGTGCCGCTGGGTCTTGCGAGCGCGATTTTTCTCTCCGAGCTCGCTCCGCGCAAGGTCAGTGACGTCATTTCATTTTTGATCGATCTGCTGGCGGCCGTGCCCAGCGTGATCTACGGCCTGCTGGGGATTTTCATCGTGGTGCCATTGATGCGCACGACGATAGGTCCGGCGCTGATTCATACGCTCGGGAACGTTCCATACCTTGGGGCACTGTTTCATGGGCCAAATTACGGAGTCGGCTTTCTGACTGCTGGAATCGTCTTGGCCATTATGGTGGTACCGTTCATTATTTCTGTTTCGCGGGAAGTTTTGTTGACCGTGCCGCGGGAGCAGCGCGAAGCGGCGCTGGCGATGGGCGCGACGCGATGGGAATCCACCTGGAAAGTGGTGGTTCCGTGGGCTCGCACGGGCATCATGGGCTCCGTATTCCTCGCTCTGGCGCGTGCTCTGGGCGAAACGATGGCGGTCACCATGGTCATCGGCAATGCGCCCACGATCGCCGCCTCGCTGCTTTCTCCCGGCGATACCATCGCTTCCATCATTGCCAGCCAATTTACGGAAGCGAGCGGAGACCTGTATTTGAGCTCGCTGATCGAGTTGGGCCTGGTGCTTTTCCTGATTACCTTCATTCTGAACGGCCTCGCGCGGATTTTGATCGTGGCCACTGGGCGCGGAGGAGGGCGGCCGGCATGAGCGATCCGCGGATGATTTGGCGAAAGTCGTTGAATTACGTAATGCTCAGCTTGACTGGAGTAGCTGCGTTTGGAGTGGTTTCGATTCTGTTCCTTGTCCTGGGATACCTGTTCTGGAATGGAGGTCGGTCCCTGAGTTGGAATTTTTTTACGCAGCTCCCGAAGCCTGTGGGTGAAACAGGCGGTGGGATGGCCAACGCCATCGTGGGCAGCCTGAAACTGCTGATGTTGGCGGCGGTGATGGGCTTGCCGGTAGGATTGCTTACCGGGGTGTATCTTGCAGAGTTTGGCGGCAAAACGTTTTCGTTCGTCATACGGTACACGACGGATTTGCTGAACGGCGTTCCCTCGATCGTTATAGGTATCTTCGCGTACTCGCTGGTGGTCTTGCCGGTGAAACATTTTTCGGCGCTGGCGGGTGGTGTGGCGCTGGGGATGATGGTGATTCCGATTACGGTGCGCAGCACGGAGGAGTTTCTGAGGGCCGTGCCTGGAAGCCTGCGCGAAGGCGCGATGGCGTTGGGAGCTAGTAAGTGGAAGACCATTGTTACCGTTGTGCTGCCAGCCGCAAGCGGGGGCATTCTGACCGGAATGTTGCTGGCGCTTGCGCGCGTGGCTGGAGAGACAGCACCGCTGCTCTTTACGGCGTTGGGCAACCGGTTTTGGAGCCCTGGATTCGAGCAGCCCACCGCTTCGCTGCCGGTAATGATATATACATATGCCATCGCGCCGTATGATGATTGGCACCGTCAGGCCTGGGCTGCGGGCTTGGTACTATTGGGTTTGGTGCTGGTCGCGAATCTGGGCGCCCGTCTTCTGCTGAACCGCGGTAGTGCGGTCAGGAGCACGTGATATGTCGTCGATTTCTCCAGGCAGCAATGCCACTGCCGCAAGGCTAGCTCCACAAGTGCGTATGAACGATCCTCGCTCGATGACTTCGGAAAAGGAGGCGCCGGTGCGCTTTCAGATCTCCGATCTGAATTTCTTTTACGGTCCAAAGCAAGCCGTTTTCGGGCTGAATCTGAATATCCCCGCGAATAAAGTGACCGCTTTAATTGGGCCCTCGGGGTGTGGAAAATCGACATTTTTGCGCACGTTGAATCGAATGAATGAGATTATTCGGAACACGCGTGTGGAGGGTTCGATCGCGCTCGACGGACAAGACGTTCACTCGATGGACGTAGTTAGTTTAAGGCGACGGGTGGGAATGGTTTTTCAGCGGCCCAACCCTTTTCCAAAATCTATTTACGAAAATGTGGCCTACGGCTTGCGCATTAATGGTTACAAGGGACGACTTGACGATCAGGTGGAGAGCAGCTTACACCGCGCGGCACTGTGGGAAGAAGTTAAGGACTACCTTCACAAGTCGGCCTTCGCGCTTTCGGGGGGACAACAGCAACGGCTGTGCATCGCGCGCGCGCTTGCAGTGAACCCCGAGGTACTTCTGTTAGACGAGCCTTGTTCCGCGCTCGACCCGGTGACCACGGCGAAGATCGAAGAATTAATGTTTCAGCTAAAAGATAGTTGCACCATGGCGATCGTAACTCACAATATGCAGCAAGCGGCCCGCGCCAGTGATTTCACGGCGTTCATGCTCGACGGCAAGCTCATCGAGCATAGCGAAACGCCGAAATTGTTCACGACCCCGAAAGATCCTCGCACAGAGGCTTACATTACCGGCCGCTTTGGATAAGCTCGTTGGATCACAGGTATTGGAACGCGCATTCGACGGTAGCAAGCGGAAGGAAGTGAAAAGAAGATGGAACGACATTTTGAACGAGACCTCGAGGAACTAAAACAGCGGCTGCTGTGGATGGGAAGCCTCGCCGAGCGAGCCGTGCACCAAGCGATCCACGCGGTGCTGGACGCCGAAGAGCATCTGGCAGAAA
>Ga0073928_10009495_pt1 | contig 11826 bp, 7 predicted proteins | sample PaiPotPPA55metaG_FD_76969 | JGI IMG/M metagenome (GOLD analysis project Ga0073928, IMG submission 76969) | Iron sulfur acid spring bacterial and archeal communities from Banff, Canada, to study Microbial Dark Matter (Phase II) - Paint Pots PPA... ...
GTGGGCCTTGTTCGAGGCGCGCTCGGAGAACGCTTTTTACTCATATACGGCAAACGAGGTGCGGTCTATGGCGAACGAAACTCGATCTCGCCCCGCTCGTTTGCTGTAATACATCGCCGCGTCGGCCACCTCGAGCAACTCGCTTGCGCCGGCCGCGTCGTAAGGATACGCTGCGACTCCGACGCTCGCGCTGATCGGCACATTCACAGAGAAATCGCATGCTCGAACGGCATCGCAGAAACGCTGGGCGCGCTCGATCGCCGCAACCTTGTGCGTGTTGTGAACGATTGCGCAAAACTCGTCGCCGCCGTTCCGTGCCGCCAGGTCTACGCCGGCCACCGTATGTTCGCGCAGCAGCGCGGCCATTCGCTGCAGAACGATATCTCCGGCCGCGTGACCGAACGTATCGTTGACGCGTTTGAAATGATCCGTATCGATAAACCAGAGTGACAGCGGCGGATGTTGCCTCAATTGCGCGATCGCGATCTGTTCCTGCAATTTCTCGCGGAACGCCCGCGGCGTGTAAAGGCCCGTAAGCCCGTCGTAAGTCGCGTTCACGCGATCCGCTTCGCGTTCCGCCGCAAGCGTGTACGGTGAAGCCGCTTGCAAAACCGCGCGCACCAGCAAGTCGGGATTGCGGATCCGCGCCTGCGCGGAGGCCGCATATACGACCGCGGCGAGCTCGTCGCCCACGAGCATCGGCACCGCGAGCGCAGCGCGATCGGTAGGAATGACGGGGCGCGTGTCGCCGGCAAGCTCGACACGATGACCGCACAGCGCGGCCCGCGCCGGAAGCGAGGTGGGATGATCGCGCCGCACGCGAACGCCGCAGAAGTGCTCGGTGCGCGGGCCCGCGGCGTACACGCATGCCAGATCTTCGCCGGCAGGCGCAAAGATGAGTACTGCGTCGAGCGACGGATCGAGTACGCGCAGCGTTCCGTCCAGCGCGGTGAGAACGGCAGTTGTCGATTCGCGCGATGCAGCCGTAAGAACGCGCACTGCCTCGAGCACGTCGGACTCACGGCGTTCCACCGAAGCAAGGCGACCGTGCAAATGCCGTATACGCGCTTTCATCCGCGCCGCATAGGCGACGGTAAACAAACAGAGAAGCGCCAGGAGAGCCAAGCCGGCCTGATACACAGGGGGTAAGTGCCCACAGAGGCAGGAGGTGCCTCATACAATCCATGCGGTTGATGCGCGCGCGCATCAACGAACGCCTCGAACGAGCGGCACGTTTTCCCGTGACGCTCATCGTCGCGCCCGCGGGTTTCGGCAAGAGCGTCGCGCTGCGAGACTTCATCGAAACGGCGCGCCTCCAGGCGGTCCGCTACGATGTCCGGCGCGAGGACGGGACACTGCTTGCATTTGTGCGCCGCCTGAGCGAAGCGCTCGAGCCTTTCGCGCCGAGCGCATTGGCGGCGTTTCCGGCCATGCAGGAGCGCGTACTCGCCGCCGACGAGCCGGTGCTGCAGCTCTCGGATTGGTTTGTGGAACATCTCAAGCGATGTGAGTGCACGATCGTGATCGACGATCTCCATTACGCTGCCGCCGACCCCGCATCGATCGCCCTGATCGCCGACCTGGTCGAACGTACCAGCGACCGCATCAAATGGATCATCGCCGCGCGCAGCGACGTGGGGTTGCCGATCGCGACGTGGATCGCGTACGGACGGATGGATATCCCGCTCGGCGAAGACGATCTGCGTTTCACAACCGATGAAGCGCTGGCCGCCGCCGATCAAACCGACAAAGAGCTCGATCCGCAGGAAGTCGAAGCGCTGCGTCAGCTCACGGAGGGCTGGCCCGTTGCACTCACAATTGCCATGCGCACGCGCACGCACTCCGCCGACTTGCGCACCGCCTCGTTCGGCACGCGTGAAATGGTGTACCGCTACCTGGCCGAACAGGTCTTCGCGGGCCTTTCACTCGCACAGCGCCAGTTTGCGCTGGCAACCTCGGTTTTCTCGGCGTTCGACGGCGCTATCGCGCAATCGCTGGGCGCAAACCAGGAATTCATCGATCGTCTTCGCGCAAAAATCACGTTTCTGAACGAGATTGCGCCGGGAGAGTACCGGTATCACGATCTCTTCCGCGATTTTCTCGAAGCCGAACTGCGGCGTTCCGGCGAACCCGAATGGGTCCGCTCGCTCTGCGAAGGCGCTCAATTGCTCGAGAACCGCGGCGAGGCCGCAGCCGCTTTGGTGCTCTACACCAAGGCCCGGGCGGGCGAGCAGATTATTCAGATTATCGAGCGCGACGGATTCACGCTCTTCGAGCGGGGCGAGGCCGCAAAGATCGCCGACGCACTCGACGTTTTGCCGGATGCGCTACGCGGGAAACGCGCGACCGCCGTTGGGCTGCGCGCGATGATCGACGCGAGTTTAGGCCGGTTCGAAATCGCCGAACGCGGTTTCCTGGCCGGGATCGGTATGGCCGAGAGCGACGATGACGTGCGCATGCGCCTGGTTCACCGGTATGCCATCGAATTGGTCCGTTCCGACCGCGACTGTGTTGCGTTTCTCGAACCGTACGCTCGCAATCGCCACATCGAAGCCCGTTATCGCGTACCGCTGCTCGCAACGCTTGCTACCGGTTACGTGCACGCGGGACGCGGCGCGGACGCGCTCAGCGCAATCGAGCACGCACTCTCATCGATCGATACGTCGATCCCGGATGAAACGCGAGCGCGCCTCTACCAGCAAGCCGCATACGTCGAACGCTACGCCGGCTCTAAAGACAATGCGCGCGCATACGCCAACACCGCAATCGAACTCGCGCTCGCAAACAATCTGTACGAGCTCGCCGCACGCGCTTACAGCGTGCTGTACACCATCGTCCACGATACGGCCGACGATCCCATTGCGAGCCTGGCAATACTGGACAAACTAAGCGAATGCGCGCGCAAAGGCGGCAGCTCGCAAGCCCGGCTGTTCGCCCTGGTTGCGTCGTACGACGTCGAGGTCGAACGCGGAGACGATCTCGTGCTCGAACAACTCGATCGGCAAATGCAGGAGAACCAGGCATCCCTGCCGCGCTTGCGCAGCACGGCGGTTCTTCCTGTCCAAGCATTGCGCGCAGCATGGAACGGTGATTTCTCCTCTGCGTTCAGCATGCTCGAAGGTACCGCGGCGGGGCAGACGACAGCCGAACAGCGCGCGCTGCGAGCTGCAGAGACCGCCCTTTACGCGATCGCCGCGGGATTGCAAGACGAAGGCGAGCGCGAGCTGCACGCCGCAACGTCCGCGCTGAGCGAAAGCGATCCGTCGGCAAAAGATGTGATCCGCGCGCGACTGCTGGCCGCCTTGGCGGAACTTGCACGCGGGCACGACGCCGGCGCTCATCGCTACATCACCGAGGCGGAACGATCGCTTACGGCCGGGATGGCGCGGCTGCGATCGTTCGCGCACGCCGTACGCACACTCTATCGGGTTCGTTTGGGACAATGCGATCTCGAAACGATGAGCGCCGCGCTCGAGCGCCTGCGCTCCGAGCATTTCGGCGGTCTTGCGCGCCTGCTCTCGGCCTTGCCGCTGGCGGCCAGCGAAGCAGGGTATTCCGCATTGACGCCAGCCGAGCGCGAGATTCTTCAGCTCCTTGCAAAGGGCGCCAGCACGAAGGATGTCGCTGGGCAGACGGGCCGCAGCCCGCACACGGTCGACACCCATATCCGCTCGATATGCCGGAAATTGAGCTGCAGCGGCCGGCGCGAGGCGATCGCGTTAGCAACCAGCCAAGGCTGGGTACAAACCTAGCCAACTTCGGGATGGGTCACTTACGGGGAGTCTTTTTAGGTTGAAGGTTCTCAGATCTTTTCTGACGCTCGCCGCTCTATGCGGCCTAGCCGCTTGTTCGGGATCGCACGGCGCCCTGACGCCGGCGGATTCGTTGCGCCAAACACAAGGTACGCCGCAGGCTCTGCCCGGAGGCACGCCACAAGCATTGCCCGGCGGCACGCCGCAGGCACTCCCCGGCGCGAGCCTCGGCTGCGATCTCACGTTCGAGGTGGATAAAGCCAACTGCACGATCGCGATTAACGTCACGGTCCCACCAATCAGCGATGCGACGACGCCCGCAAACCTGCTGCCCGGATTGCATCCGGCCGATCTGCAAAACCGGTACGCGCTCCCCTCGCAAAAATCGGGCGGAACGGTTGCGATCGTCGATGCCTATGACGATCCGACAGCGGAAAGCGACCTCGCGATCTACCGCAGCGCTTTCGGGCTTTCCGACTGCTCGAGCAGCAACGGGTGTTTTCGAAAGATAAACCAGCAAGGACTGACCGCATCGTTTCCGGGTGCAAACTCCGGCTGGGATGAAGAGATTTCGCTCGACGCCGACATGGTTTCGGCCGTGTGCCCGAAGTGCAAGATTCTTTTGATCGAAGCGAATTCACCGTCGTTCGACGATTTGGGTGCCGCCGTCGACAAGGCCGTATCGCTGGGCGCGATGGTCATAAGCAACAGTTATTACGGCCCCGAATGGTCCGGTGAAACCGCCTACGACGTGCATTATCATCACAGCGGCGTCGCAATAACGGTGAGTGCCGGCGATCAGCAATCCTCATTCTATCCTGCGGCATCGCCGTACGTCACGGCGATCGGCGGAACGTCGCTGTCGGGCAGCGCGCCTTCGTGGAACGAGACGGCGTGGCAGTACACCGGTCAGGGCTGCAGCCCCTACGAGCCTAAACCGAAATGGCAAGGCACGACCCCATGTAAATCGCGTGCAGCCGTCGACGTTGCTGCAATTGCGGATCCCCAGACCGGCGTTGCGATGTACGATTCGACTGCCGGCGGATGGCTCGTCGGCGGCGGCACGAGCGTGGGAGCGCCACTCCTCGCCGCGGCATACGCACTTTCGGGTAACCCGCAGGGACCTGCGTATTCGTACGCGCACCGCAGCGCGTTCCACGACATCCCACCGGCCGGTTACGATCTGCCTACAGGGCTCGGATCGCCGAATGGCGTCGGCGGCCTGTAACCGCTAAAAACTAGACCGCGTTTTCCGTGAACAGCCTCTCGTCGGCGAGAGCTTCTTCGACGCTGTCGTAAGTCGGAAAAAGTCCCTCGAGGCCGGTCGCGTTCAACAAGCGACGCACGAACGCCGATTTGACCGCCAGGCTCGCCGGCGGCATGCGGTGTTTTTCGCGATGCTTGTGCGCCACGACCAGCGCGCAGATGAGGGTACTCGTGACGTATTTGGCTGCCGTCAGATCGAGGACGACCCGGCCTTCGCGATAAGCCGGGGCAAGACGCTCTCTAAGCTCTTCGCGCCGGTAGATGTCCCACTCGCCTGCTAACGATATCACCATGGCTCTGCCATCGTAGCCTACAGCAGCCTACCGCGCCCTACTCAAATTACGGTATGTCGCTCATCCTCTGCCTCCCGTACTGTGACATGCGAGGAGGGAGTTCACCTAATGAAGAGATTTACTGCCGCGGCACTTGCCGTCGGCCTTTTAACGGCATCGTGCTCGGGCCACGGCGCTTCATCCGCGATTCCGCAAGTAGGGAACGGGCCCGGCAGCGCGAGCGCGTTCGGCACCCAGTCGACACGTGCTGCGGCGGCAACCGTCAGCATTCCGGCCGGTTGGGCATCGACGGGCACGCAGGGTATGGCGTTTATCGCCAATGCCACCGACAACGGCCCCCTGCCGGCAACGAAAACGCTTACCGTTCGCGTGGCAATGCAGCTGCGCAGCATGGATCAGCTCAAATCCGCGGTGGCATCGCGGCAAATCGTTCCGCGCAGCACGTTTATGAGCACGTACGCTCCGACGTCCGCTCAAGTCGCGCAAGTAACGAACTATCTCCAGTCACAGGGTTTCACCAGCGTTCACGTCGAGCCGAACAACATCTTGATCAACGCGACCGGAACGGTTGCAACGATTGAAAAAGCGTTCAGCACGCAGCTCGAATCGTATACGGCGAACGGCGCGAGTTTGTACTCGAACAAACAACCGGCATACGTTCCGGCGGCGCTGACCGGACTGGTCGTGGCAATTCTCGGCTTGAATAACGCGCAAGTCGCAAAGCCGAGTCCGAAGAAGAATAAGCCGTCACCGCTGCCGTCGCCCACGCCCTTACCGACGGCGACTCCGACGGCGACTCCGGCACCTACACCGTCACCGACGCCGACTCCGACGCCGACTCCGACGCCGACGCCGGCTCCAACGGCCGACGCGTGCACGCAAGGCGTCAATGCGGAAGGCGTGTGCCCGCGGTTCTACGATCCGGCCTCGATTCAACTCGCGTACGATGCGGCGAACGCTCCGACCGGCGCGCACACCTCAGTCGCGATCTTCACCGAAGGCGATCCGACGCAAGCCATCAGCGATTTCCGCTGGAACGAGCAAGTCTACACCATGCCCCAAGTACCGGTGAACATCGTGCACGTACAGCCGATGAGCTCGGATACGAGCGGCAACGGCGAATGGGTGCTCGATATGACCGCCGTTGAAGGGCTGGCGGCGAACGTCAAACAGATCGATCTGTACAACTTCGCATCGCTCTCGGATTCCGACATCGTCGAAGGCTACAACCGCTGGGTAACGGACAACGCGGATCCGATCGGCAATTCGTCGTTCGGCGGATGCGAAGTCTTCCCGTATCAAGACGGCGCAATGCTCGCTGCCGATGAAGTGCTCGTCGAAGCCGCCTCGCAAGGCCAGACGATGTTCGTCTCGACCGGCGACAACGGCGGATACTGCAACAACTTCGTCAATACGAACGGCGCGCCGGGCGGATTACCGTTTGCCGAATGGCCGGCCGTATCGCCGTACGTCGTCGCAGTCGGCGGCACCGATCTCTTCAGCAATGCCGACGGTTCGTACCTAGGCGAAAACTCATGGGAAGCAGGCGGCGGCGGCTTGAGCCAATTCGAGTACTCGCCGTACTGGGAATCGCCCACGCAACCCGTTGGAACGACTGCGGTCGGCTACAGCTATCGCGGCGTCCCCGACATTGCAATGGATGCGTCTATCGAAACCGGTTATCTCGTCTATTCGTCTGCACAGGCAGCCAATGGCTCCTGCACGCCGTGCATCACCGGCGGTACGAGTTTGGCATCGCCTCTGGCGGCAGGCGCGTACGCGCGATTCGAATCGGCGCACGGCAACGCGCTCGGATTCGCTCCACCGCTCTTCTACAACATCTACACTCAGAATCCGAACTCGAGCCAGCTGAATGCGGGTCCGCCGGCAACCTCGCTCGTCGGAGGATTCCACGACATCCTATCCGGTTCGAACGGCGCGTATTCGGCTGCGCCACGGTACGACTACACGACCGGGCTGGGTAGCCTCGACGTCGTGAAGACCAATGCGATCATCGGACACTAGTGGAGGAAGTATGAAACGCTTACATGCGGTCGCATTGGCCGCCGGAGTTCTAACCGCGTCGTGTTCGGGTCACGGAGGGCAGTCTGCGCTGCCCTCCGCCCCGGGGATGACGAACGCGAATGCTACAGCGCACGGCGCGACCGCCGCAATTGCGGTGCCCAGCGGATGGTCTGCTACGGCAACGCAAGGCGTGTCGGTTGCGAACGCCACGAGCCTGGGCGCGCTCAGCCCTTCGCAAACGCTGACCGTACGCGTCGCGTTGCAGGTGCGCAATACATCGCAACTCGCGAAAGCAATCGCATCGGGACAGCGGTTCTCGGATGCACAACTCATGAGCCAGTATGCGCCTACCTCAAGTGAAGTCTCACAAGTGGTGAGCTATCTTAAAAGCCAGGGTCTCACCAACGTCAGCGCCTCTCCGAACAACTTGCTCGTGAGCGCGGACGGCACCGCTGCTCAAGCCCAAAAGGCATTCAACACATCGCTCACATCGTTCTCACTCGGTGGCGCGAAGGTTTTTGCCAACACGACGCCTGCGCTCGTGCCGCAGTCGCTTAGCGGCATCGCCGTCGCCGTACTTGGTCTGAACAATGCGGCGCGAATGGCATCCGGGCCGACGGCATGTTTCCCAACAGATCCGGCGCCGGCGGGCACGCCGTGCGTCCGCGATTACGACGCGCAAGCGATTCAAACGTTCTACGATGCCGGAAGTACGCCGGCGGCAACCGGCACAAGCGTCGGAGTCATGGCCGAAGGGAATGTCGCTCAGACGATCACGGACCTTCGTTACGAAGAGCAGCAGCTCGGATTACCGCAAGTTCCGGTTACCGTCGTAAAAGTCGGCCTTTCCAGCCCCGACACTGCGGGCGTTCCGGAATGGGATCTCGACACGCAGAGCTACACCGGCATTGCAGGAAATGTCAAAGGTCTGTACATCTACGACACGACGTCGCTGACCGATTCCGATATCGCGAACGAATACAACAATTGGGAATCTCAAAACGTCGCGCAACTTGGAAACTCGTCGTTCGGCGAGTGCGAATATCAAGCGTACCTCGACGGCTCGATGAAAGCCGACGATCAGACGATGATGTTCGCGGCTGCGCACGGTCAAACGATGTTCGCATCTTCAGGCGACACCGGCTCGTCATGCGCGCTTGCACCGACCAACGGCGCTCCCGGCTCCGGGCCGCCAATGGTTTCCTATCCCGCGGCCTCACCGTGGATTGTCGCGGTCGGCGGCACGACGCTAACTTCGAATAACGACGAAACGTATCTCGGCGAAACCGCATGGAACGCCGGGGGCGGCGGACTGAGCCAGTTCGAGAACGCCACGAGTTGGGAGCAGCCCGTGCAGCTGACGACCGGAATACTCGCGGCTGGTAATCTACGCGGGGTGCCCGACATCGCCATGGCGGCGGATCCCAATGCCGGCGGATATCTGGTTTACGTTCAGCAGCCGCTGGTGTTCATCAATGGTACGTGCGGACCGGGTCCGTGCGGTATCGGCGGAACGAGCGAAGCTTCACCGCTGGCAATGGGCGTGTACGCACGCATGTTGACAACTCACGCATCGCTCGGTTTTGCAGCGCCGCTTTTGTATCGCAACTACCAGAAATTCGAAAGCGGTGAGTCGCTGATCCAAGGACCACCACCCACCGAGAGCTACGGCGGCTTCCACGACATCATCACGGGCGCGAACGGTGCCTACCAGGCGATTCCCGGCTACGACTACACAACGGGCCTGGGCACGTTCGACATCAGCGGGTTGAACCAAACAATCGCTCAGTAACTCTTCGTCCCTCGCCGAAAAGAGGGCCGCCTTCCCCGGTGCGGCCCTCTTTTTCTACTCGATTTTCGGTATGTCGGATGCCTCCTCACCGGTCTTATTCTGGTAGCCGAGGAGGAGTCTCTCATGAAAAAATTAGCTGCCCTGGCAGTCGCAGTCGGCGTCGTGACCGCATCGTGCTCAGGACACGGCGCTTCGTCAAGCATGCCCCCGATCGGTTCAGCGATGGCGTCGAGCGGATCGAACTCTACGAGAACGGCGACACTCGCCACCGCTCCCGCGGGCTGGGCGAACACCAACACGCAAGCGCTGAAAATCGCGAATGCATCGGACTTGGGTGCGGCGAGCGGCTCGCAGTCGATCACGGTTCGCGTCGGTCTCGCACTGCGCAATCAATCGCAGCTAGCCTCGGCCGTAGCAAGCGGACAGCAAGTCGCCGACGGCACCTTCATGTCGACGTATGCGCCGACATCAGCGAGCGTCTCGGCCGTCAAGACCTATTTGCAAAGCCAAGGTTTTAGCGGCATCACCGCCGAGTCGAACAATCTGATCGTCAGCGCAAGCGGCTCGATCGCGCAGGTGCAGAAGGCGTTCAATACATCGATACATTCCTATTCCGGCTCCGGAACGTCTTTCATCGCGAACACCTCGCCGGCATACGTTCCGTCTTCGCTTAGCGGCGTCGTCGTCGCCGTACTGGGACTGAACAATCTGCAAGCGGTCAAGCCGACGCCGCACGTTACCTCTTGTCAGGTCTTCGGCGTGTCGACGCCGCCTCAAGAGTGTCTGCGGTTCTACGATCCGGCGACGTTCCAAGTTGCGTACGACGCCGGCAAAACGCCAACGGCGAGCAATACGCCGGTAGCGATCATGGCGGAAGGCGATCCGACGCAAGCGATTTCGGATTTCCGTTTGAACGAACAGAAATTCGGCTTGCCGCAGGTACCCGTCAATCGCGTTCAAGTTGGCGTGCCCAGCACCGATACGGCGGGCAATAGTGAATGGACGCTGGATATGACCTACTCGAGCGGCATCGCGCAACAGGTCAAAGCGATCTATCTCTATACGACCACCTCGCTTACGGACTCCGACATTACGCTCGAATACAACAAATGGGTCACGCAGCACTACACGAACATCGGCAACTCGTCGTTCGGCGGCTGCGAGTTCTTCCCGTTCCTCGACGGATCGATGGTGCTCGACGACGAGATGCTTCTCGAAGGCGCATCGCACGGACAAACGATGTTCGCGTCGAGCGGCGATAACGGCGGCTATTGCAACAACTTCGTGAACACCAACGGCGCACCGGGCGGCGCACCGTTCGTCATGTATCCCGCTTCATCGCCGTACGTTGCGGCAGTCGGTGGCACCGATCTCTTCAGCAATGCCGACGGCACCTACAAAGGCGAGAGCTCGTGGGAAGCCGGAGGCGGCGGACTGAGTCAATTCGAGTACTCGCCGTACTGGGAACAAAAAGCGCAGCCCGTCAGCCAAAATGCGCTGAGCATGCGCGGCGTGCCGGACGTTGCGATGGATGCATCGCTCGAAACCGGCGCGGAGCTGTGGGGCGGACAAGCTGCAAACGGCGCCTGTACGCCTTGCGTAACCGGCGGTACGAGTTTGGCCTCGCCGCTGTCGGCCGGCGTCTGGGCGCGGCTGCAATCCGCACACGGTAACAAACTGGGCTTTGCGCCGGTGTGGTACTACAACAACTTCACGCAACACGCAGCCGGCGCAGCTAATGCCGGACCACCGCCATGGCAGCCCGACGGCGGATTCCACGACATCTTGAGCGGCACCAACGGTCTGTACACGGCCGCTCCCGGATACGACTACACGACGGGACTTGGTTCATTCGATATCGCGATCCTGAACGGTCAAGTCTGACATCCTCCTCACCATCTCGCGGAAAGGAGACGGGGCGTCCGAACGGCGTCCCGTCTCCAATAAGGAGTTCACCTATGAAAAAATTCGCTGCGCTGGCAGTAACGCTCGGGATGTTTGTTTCCGGGTGCTCCGGCCACGGCGCTTCAACCCTTCCGAATGGGCCCGGAACGTCAAATGCCGGAACGACGCGCTCAACGGCAACTGCGAGCGCGCCAAGCGGTTGGGCGACCACCGCCACGAGCGTCACAGCACTGAACAACGCGGCCGATGTTGGAGCAACGTCAGCGGCGCAAAACGTCACCGTGCGCGTCGGTTTACAACTTCGCAACATGAGCCAACTGCAATCGATCGTCGCATCCGGACAAACGGTAAGCCACAGCAGCTTCATGGCAACCTATGCACCGACGAGTTCGCAAGTCGCACAAGTGACCAGCTACCTGCAATCGCAAGGTTTCTCGAATATCACTGCCGAGCCGAACAATGTGATCGTCAGCGGCACCGGCACGGTAGCGCAGGCTCAAAAAGCATTCAATACGTCCCTGGAATCCTACACGCTGGGCGGCAAGACGATCTATGAGAACAAGTCGCCCGCTTACGTTCCGCAATCGCTAAGCGGGATCGCGGTAGCGGTTTTGGGTTTGAACAACGTGCAGAACGCGCAGACGACGCCGCATCACGGCGGTTCGCCCACAACGGCAGCTACGCCCCCACCGGGCACGCCGCCGTCGCCGTGCAGCCTGTACGGCATCGAAATTCTCGGTTTTCCCACCGGACCGGTGCAGGATCCCACGACGGCCGCGGGCTGCACGCGCAA
>Ga0073928_10009496_pt1 | contig 11825 bp, 14 predicted proteins | sample PaiPotPPA55metaG_FD_76969 | JGI IMG/M metagenome (GOLD analysis project Ga0073928, IMG submission 76969) | Iron sulfur acid spring bacterial and archeal communities from Banff, Canada, to study Microbial Dark Matter (Phase II) - Paint Pots PPA... ...
AGCGCATCGGCCACAGAAATTCAAATCCCGGGAGATTTTCGAACGAGCAATTGGGGCAGGTCAGGCCCAGTGCAGTTCTGCACTTACGCAGAACTTCATGCCGGCTGGATTGTCAAAGTCGCACTTCGGGCAGCGCATCGGCGATCTCTCCAATTACCGCAGGCCGATGCGCGAGTATCGCCGGAACGCTGACCAAAGAACACAGCCTCTCGAGAAGCACGAGGTGACCAAGGGCCCGGGGTTTTAAGAGCTCCGGTCGTCGAGCTGAAATGTGGATCGCACGGATCCAGCGCGCCACACTAAAAATGGGGGCGTGACCGAAGGTCGCAGGTCGCAATCCGAAGTTGGCACTACGTTGGTGCGGCGCACCACTTGAACGCATCGGTGGCTGTGACCTGGAGCGGCTTCCTATACGACGCCGAGAACTCGCAATGAAAAAGGAATCAATGTCACAGCCCTCGCGGCTGATACCAACAAGAGAGGGCAGCCGGTGAAAGTGCCAATGTGTATTCTCTATTGCTTCGATGTAGCGGGGACGCTGAATGGAGAGAGGGTATACATTGATGAGTCTCGGCTGATGCCGTGAGCGGCGAGTCCGCACGCCGTCGAGAGCCAAAAGACTCAGAGATCGCCGCCAAACAAACGCCCCACAAGATAAGGGTCGCGACGCCAGCAAGCGTCCCGCTCCGAACCGAAACTCGTTTCTTCGAGTGATGGTTACTCTGTTGGATCCACGTCAAGACGCACGACGATGTCCTTAAGCGATGAAGACGCCGCCGGGTACCGCGTCATAACTAACGGATCATGACCGGGAATAACGTGACGAGGTGAGTCGGCGAGGCGCTCGACCTTACGAAAGGAGTCAAGCGTATCAGCGATATTCACGACCGCGACGAACGGGCGGTTTTTCTGGATATTCTCGTAGTAGTGGCTCGAATCGGAGGCGAGAACCACGTAACCACGCTGTGTATGCACTCGAGCGACTTGAAGGCCGGCCGTATGGCCCGGAGCAAAATGCAGCGTGAAACCCGGCGCGAGTTCCATGTCGCCATCGTACATCTCGAGCCTGCGCTTGAAGTTCAAACGCACCATGCCGACCACGTCTTCCTCCTCGAAGCCGTGGCCGAAATATCCATAGCGCACGAAGCGGCCGGTCGCGAAAGCCATCTCACGCTCCTGGATATGGAAACGTGCACGGGGGAGCTTGCTGAAATTGCCGACGTGGTCGTAGTGAAGATGGGTGATCATGCAGTCGGTGACCGATTCCGGATCGACATCGAGAAGCTTCAGGCTGTCGATCGGACAGCGCAGAAATTTGCGCCCGCGGCGAGTGCCGACATCCTCGGCGAAACCGGTGTCAACCAGGAAGACCCGATCCGACCCGGCGACGACCCAGGTGAAGTAGTCCATGGGCATTGGGCCGTCGTGCGGATCGCCACCGATGAAATGGTCGGCTCGTCTTGCATCACGGGTCGCATACCTGATTGCGAAGATTTTGTATTCCGGCAGCTTATCGGCCATGTCGCGTCCTCATCGATACTGGCGCCGTGATCAGGCCTTCGAGTCGCGCTTTTCACGTTCACGATCCAGCACTTCGCGGATTCGACTTTGGTCGACCGCGATCTGCACGCCGGCACGTTCCTGCTGCAACAGCATCGCGACCCGGGAATCGCGCTCGCTCCAGCCGCGATTAAGTGCCTGGGTCAACTCGTCCAGAGCGAGGTTCGCCATCGGCATGGGGACGTCCATTTCGCGAGCGAGCGCGGTGGCCAGCGTTACGTCCTTGTGCGCGAGGCGCAACGCGAAGTCCGGCGGATCGTATATGCCGGGAAGGAAATGGGCGGCCAGCCCATCGAAGGTTCGCGCCCGCCCGAGCGCGCCTTGACGGACCGCTTCCCAGAGCGTCAGCGGCTCCACTCCGGCTTTGACGCCCATCGTGAAGACCTCGGACAGCGCGCGCTGAAGCATGTACCCCGCACAGTTGTGCACGAGTTTCGCTACGGTGGCAGCGCCTATCGGACCTACGTAACGCGCTTGATCGCCGATTGCGTCGAGCACCTGCTTGTACTGGTCGAAAATTCTCTGCTCTCCCCCTACCCAGATCGCCAGTTTGCCCTTTGCGGCTCCACGCGGACCGCCGCTGACCGGCGCGTCCAGCATATGGACGCCTCGCTCCGCAAAGGCAGCATTAATGCGGCGCACGACGGTCGGCGAGTTCGTCGACAAGTCGAAATATGCTCCGCCGGGACGCATCCCGCCGAGAACGCCGTCCTCGCCCAGTGCTACCTCCTCCACATCGGACGGGCCGGGAAGGGAGCTGAATACCACTTCGCAGTTCTGCGCGACTTGTCGAGGCGAGTCGGCCCAGACCGCACCCGCGGCTAGATGAGGCACAGCCGCCTCCCGCCGCACATCGTAAACCATGAGTGGGTAGCCTGCGCGCTGGAGATTTGCAGCCATCTTGCGCCCATCGTACCCAGGCCGATAAAGCCTATCTGCATGTTCCCCTCCGAATTGTGGCAAAACCGGGACGCCTCCGGTTGTCCCTACTTCTCCTCGTCGAAAACGGCCTTCGCTACGCCAGCCGCAGTTACGGCCGTCGGCCATCCAGAGTAGAAGGCCAGGTGCGTGATAAGTTCGCTGATTTCGTCCTTTGTCACGCCGTTGGCCAGCGCACGGCCGATATGCACGCGGAGCTGTTCCGGACGGTACAGAGCCGTCAGCGTCGCGACGGTGATAAGGCTGCGATCGCGCTTGGACAGTCCCGGACGTTCCCAGACGTCGCCAAAGAGAACTTTCTCGGTGAGGTCGATAAGCTTCGGTACTACCGCGCGAAGTCTTTCCCGGGGATCCGACGAAGACTGAGTGGGCATGGCGTTTCCTCCCTGTCAATTCGAGTTGAAACTTTTCCGTGGCTCCAACTGAGATACATTGCTTTCGTCAGACAATTTCTGGTTGGTCAGCCCGATTAGGCGTCTCATCCAGGAGCGCGCCGCGCACCTATTTGAAATACGGAATCACCTGCCGTCCGAACAAGTTAATCGAATCCATGATCCGCCCGTGCGCCAGGTTGCCCATCTGCATGAAGCAAAGTACCTGGTTCACGCCCGCTTCCTGGTACTTCTTTAGGACCTTAATGATGGTTTCGGGAGTGCCCATCGCAAACGCGCCCGAGTCGACAAATTCGCTAAAAGTCCTCCCGACTCGCTCTTGCTGAACCGCGCCTACCGCGAACTTATACGACTCCGGAATCTTTCTTCCCTGCCACGGCGCATACAAGCTCTCCGCCTTGCCAATGAACCACATCGCCTCCGGCGCGGCGGCCTGTCGCGCCGCTTCGTCGTTTTCGGCGCAATGGATCATACACAGCGCTGCGATCTGGTCGTTAACGAACTTGCCCACCGGCTTGGCATGCTTGATTCCCTTCCGGTAGATACCGGCCCGCTCGGCCATCTGCCCATAGCCACCCAGGCTGAAGCACAGGGCACCCAGGCCCATCTCTCCTGCTTGCCGGAAGCTATCGGGCTGGCTGCACGCGACCCACAGCGGCGGATGGGGCTTCTGCACTGGTTTCGGGATGACTGATCGCGGCGGAATCCGGTAGAAGCGGCCTTCATGGGAGAAGGGGTCTTCCGTCCACATCCGCGGGATCATTCTGACCGCCTCCTCCCACTGAGCCTTGGTTTCCTCAGGATCGACCTGAAAGCCGTCCATCTCGATTAGCGTCGTTGAGCGGCCAGTCCCTAGCTCCATGCGCCCATCACTCACGATATCCAGCACCGCTGCACGCTCAGCCACCCGCACCGGATGGTTATACTGACCCGGCAAAAGTGCTACCGCGTGCCCGATACGGATCTGCTTGGTGCGCTGCGAGATCGCTCCGTAAAGGACTTCCGGCGCCGGGCAATGTGAAAACTCCCGGAGAAAGTGATGCTCCACGGTCCAGAAGTGATCGAAGCCAACTTGGTCGGCCAGCTCCGCCTGCGCCATCACCTGCTTGTAGCGCTCGTGCTCGATTCCCTCATAGTGAGGTTCCCGAATCTGGATTTCGTACATCAGTCCGAATTTCACAGTTATCCCTCCATGAGCGGATGTTCACTTGTCGGCGTTCAGTCGGAGCATAAGGCGTTCAGATCCGGCCAGCAAGCTACACCAGAAGCGTCACACGGACGAGGAACGCAGGTGGCACGTACTCCGCGTGCATGTAAGGATCCAGCCGGTTTTTCCTCTTCTCTGAAGGGACCGAAAATCCTTCTGGGATGCATGGAGCAAAAGCAGCTTTTGCTGCGGAAAAGGACGGGAGCGGAAAACAATGAAGGAATTATGCTCGAAACGATTTCCCCAAAGCTAAAGAGGATCGATCAGCCGCTAGCTACCAACGCCGTGTGCCGCCATTTCCGCTCAACCGGGAGGCCCCGTGCGCGCAGGTCGTGACGGGCCCAACGGTTTCAAGTTCCGCAATCACTTTCTGCACGTGCTGCGCATCGACCAGAATCACGGCACGGTCGTTGATGGTCCCGCCCGCCCGAGGCGATGTCGACGCGGGCCTGCGGCGTGCGGGTGTCGCCGCCGCGACACAAGATCCCGCCTCCTGCCACGGGACCAGGGTTGATACCGCCGCAATGTAGCACTTACTATGAACGCTAGAAAACTGCGAAAAGCGACTCCGGCCGCAATCAATATGGACACGATTGGGGAATGCTTATTTTGCTCGACAGTCGCGGCGTGTGCCTGCAGCGCGAATTCGCCGATGCCCGCTACATTAAGTACAAGGATCCGGCAGACGACGCCGAATTTTTTACGCGCCGGTCAAGGCGACGAACTATAACGCCGCGTATTTGTCAGCAAACCGCTTTCCCCGCAGCAGCCCTCGCATTCCTAGTCAAATGCTTTAGCAACCTAAGCCAGATCTGGGAGACGTTGCGTAAGTACACACATTGAACTCAAGGGTTGTCCCGCAACAACAGAGCTCGGGAGAACCTTCCAGTTTCTCCGAAGGTTGTATGCCGCAACTCTGGTTGCTGGAGGTCTGGGGTCCAAGTCAGAAAAAATCCGAGCCTTTGCGGGGCCAGCTCAACCCGCCCGCTTCATGACGACGCTATCGCATAATCAGACCGAGGCCACCGGGCGTCGTGTATCTCTCGAGGTCAAGGAATTCCTTGGGCGCCTGCTCGTTCAGATAAAATGGCTCGCCTTCACCGGCTTCGGCGAAGACAGTCGCATGAGAATATTTCACATCCCAGAAGCCATAGACCATCGAGTTAGAGGTATCCACCGGTCCAATGCCTGGTACGTCGATTGTGCGTGGGAAGAAGGCGACAAAGCGCCAAGGTTGCATCTTCCCATCATAAAGGTCTTCCCAAAGCGGCGCAGACGTCGCTTTATCGATGTACACCACCCGTTTGCCGAGGCAATGCCCTCCACCGCCCGCGATTTTGGTGACGCTGACGACATAGACATCTCTTAGTTGCCACTTCCCCCATGTGGGCTTTGGCCAGCCGAGCGGCATATCATAATTTGAGGGTAATCTGCCGGCCGGCATGGTGTAACCAACCAGCGCCAGAATCTTTTTTTCGGCAATGAAATCGGCGCTGATCCGGGTCAGGTTGGAGTTGAATCCAAACCGCCGGTCGTCTGGCGTTTCGTCGGTTCCCAAATCAGCGCTGCATCGTGCACTCGGGGATAGCGGCTGATAGCGACGCAGCGACGGAATAAAGACGTAAACGTCCTCTGAGCGAGCCAAATCGGCATAGGAAATGGTAAGGACAGTAGTATATCGCTCCTGCTCGGGCTCTTTGACCATCTCATATTGAGTGAAGTATTTGCCTTCCGCACCCGGAACGTCACGCGGGATTCCCGGATCCGTGTTGAAAGCCAGTTGCCGATAAACTTTCATCCCAGCTTTGCAACTGATGCTGTTGCCATTGTCGATCGTACATACTACGCCATTAGTGTCGACGCTCAGATGCGGCAAATAGCGAAACCATAAGTTGGCTAGAATCTTCCACCCCTTGTGCGGCTCTTCGGGCTTCGGAAAGGGCATGCCGCCCTCGTAACCGGCGAGGGTCAAGCCACCGTTCGGAAGCTCTATGGCCTTGACCTGGCCCGCGTACTTTTCAGTAGCCTCAACATAATTTTTCGGCAACGGATGAACGATCGTCGGCCCGATTTCCATCTCAACGTCCGGTGGCATTTTCCAGAAATATCTCCCGTCGAATAGTGCCGCCATCCCATCAGGCATATATTTGCGAAAATTCGTCCAGTTCTGCATCGTGATCTTGGCTTCCGCCGGCGCTGTATCTGGGGCGTTCGCCGCGCTACCTTCGGGGCCACGCGCTGAGGAGGCGTCGCCGGACGGAGTAGTTTGCGCGCGCACGATTGCACATCCGAGCCCGACCGCCATGACAACGACAAGCGCCGCGAAACTCTCAGAGAACCGGAGTCGCTCTCGACCCCGCGCTGATTTCTTCACCACAAACATATCTATTCACACCTTCCTTTCCGGCGGCTAAAAAGCCAGGATAGGACTCGGACATCCAGTGAGACCGCAAGGATCAGCCTTTTGCTCCCGGCCACGACGCAGCCGCGCCGAGCCCCTCGAGAGCAAGGCCGTAGCCAAGATCATCGAGCATTAGCTTTTTCAGTTGCTGCGTGAGCGCGACGCGCGCGTAACGCACCGTGAGCGAGGGTCTCGTAACAATCTCTCGAGCCAACTGCCACGCACGCGGCAGCAAGGCCTCGCGTGTCAGCACTTCACTGACGACGCCGAGTGACAGAGCATCGGATGCCGAGATCTTCTGCCCCGTCAGAAGGAAATAGCGGCCGCGATTAGGCCCTAGTATCAGCGGCCACACAAGGTGCACTCCATCACCTGGTACAACCCCATTGGGAAAATGGGGGGCATCCTGGAATTCCGCGTTTTCCGAAGCGAGCACGATGTCGCACAGCACAGCGAGTTCCGCGTGGATTAGGGCCGGACCGTTAACCGCCGCGATCATGGGTACCTCAATATTCAGGAGATTCGTCAGTAGGTACTTCGCGTCAGAGTAGATATGGTCCCAATTGGTCGGTGGGATGCCCGCAGGTCGAGGCGGAGCGTGCTCCTCCGATACCTGGAGTCCTCCCGGTCCTCCGTTGCGGTTCATTTCCGCGCAAAACGCGTTGCCGGTCCCGGTAATAATTACGCAGCGATTCTCATGGTCTCGCGCGACATCGTAGAAAGCATACGATAACTCTTCATGGGGCAACGCACTCCATTCGAATTCAGCATTATTGCTATGTAGCGTAAGCTGCAGAATGCCGTCTCGGCGCTCCATCCTTACTTGACTGTATTTCGTTGCGTAGTCGTCGAATCTCATTTTGACCACCTCGAACATTTTCGTTGGGCTTTTCCGCCATGCGCCAGCGCTCTTACTCAGCACTACTCACTGCTCTCGAGCGAACTCGTGCAGTCAGGTGTCGTACCCTGGAGCATTCCGCGCGTCCTCGAATCGGGCGAGCAGCCGTTCACGCCAAAGAGCAATCGGATCGTCGTTTGACAGAAGCTTGAAGGGGCTTGTACTCCGAGCCCACATGAAACCGCCTAAGAGTAAGTAGTCAGCGTAATTCGGCGCCTCTCCACCCACGAAGGGTTGCGTTTTCAGCGTTGTGCGAAAGGGTTCGAGGCTCTGTCGAAAACCAATCACCCGATGATCGCGATCCGCGCACGCCGCTTCGAGCGTCATACCGAGGCGCTGCTCCCGGCTGGACCGAAAATATGCGCGAACATTTTCGCGAAGACAGGCGAATACGTCGATCAGAATCAGACGCACCGGCCCAGACAGAAGTACATAGTCTGTCCAGCTTTCAATGAAACGCGTTAATGCCAGTCCGGCCGGTCCACCGAGGAGCGAAGCTCCCTCGGCGTTGTTCTCCAGATAGTTGGCGATCGTCCATGAGCCTGTGAGCACCTTGTCGCCATCGACTAGCACCGGCACTCGGCCTTGCCCTGAGAAAGCGATTATCTCTTCGTCGGTAAAGCTCCAGGATATGGTCTCCACTGGTAGCCCCTTTGTACGCGAGTGCCAGGTGTACGCGTCAACAGTAAGGACTGAACCGCCGATCGGCCTCGGCTCCAGCAAGGTCATACAGTATCAGCGCCATCGCGATTGGTCCTCCTCAGCGAGTCGTGACGATGGACGCGGTCTGGCCGAAGAGGTTCTTCTTCGCGCTTGGCCAATAGTAAAGATCGATCACCTTGCGTCTCCTTGTTGGCTCTGTATTTGACTTCGATGTAACGAACCTAACCCATTCTAGAATGAGCGGTCAAGGATAATTGAGTAGACGCCGTAGTGTTGATAATAGAAGTCGAAATTACGGTATTTTCTGATTTACGAAATACCATGGAGCGAAGTCACAGCCGTTCCAATATGGCCCTTTTAGGATGATGGCCGTAACAACGGCGACACCACGAGCGAAAGAAACCCGCCGGCTCGCCGCTGACACCCGTGGTCAACCGGCAGGTTCAGGACGCGGAGCGCGGCGACGAAACCGGAGCCATGCGGCGCCGGCCCAGGTTGAAAGCGCTATAAGCGCGAAGGCGGGCAACAGGTGCCAGGTGAGCAGATGCAGTGGCTCGTCGATTGGACAGGCGATCCGCATCAGCGCAAATGAGAAAAACATCGCGCCGGCGCCAATCAACGACCCTGACAGCCTGCCGCGTGTCGGGAACCCGCGGCTCACCAGCCACCACAGCAGCAGCCATGGCGTCGCGGCCAGCACCACCGTCTCGCGCGCGCAGCGCAAACCAAGGTGCAGAAATTCCTGCAACTGATAGTTGGTCCGGATTGGTGCGCTGACCGTTATAAGCACGATACCGGCCAGCACCAAGGTCACCCCGAGGATGGTTTCGGCCGCGCGCAGTGGCCGCCCCGGGATCGCCGAGCGGAGCGCGAGTATCGCCGAGATCATTGCGGCGCCAACAAAGAACACGATCTCGATCGCGTAAGCCGGCCCCTGTTTGAGCTTAGGCAGGAAATCATTGTCGGTATGCGTGACGACCCACGCCAGGACGCCGACCTCCAGGAGCATCCAGAGCGCCAACCGCACCCCCACCGACCGCAGCCGGCGCGCCGGCTTGATCTCGCGCGCCAGCCGGCTCACCAATTCACGATGGTGATCTTCGTGGGTCCTTTCCGATACTTCGGGCATCTACTCCCCGATTAGCCTTTTCAAAGCTTGGTACGCACGATGCGCTCGCACCTTCAGCGCGCCCACCGAGACTCCCGCCCGGGCCGCCGCTGCCTCGACCGACAATCCGTCGAGCTTCAGCAGCGAAAAGGCCTGACGCTGATCGGACGGAAGTTTGGCGAGAATTTCGTCGAGCTCGGGTGGCGCCGTATTGGAGCTATCCGCCGGCCGTTCAGGCAGTTCCGCGACGAGCTCTTCCCAGTGAGCGCGCGACCAGCGGCGGCGCGTGTAGTCGGCGGCGATGTTGCGCGCGATTGCAAACAGCCAGGGCTCAAAGGGACGGCCCGGCTCGTAGGTGTGACGCGCTTCGAAGATTGCCATGAACACTTCCTGATAGACGTCCTCGAGTTCGTGCGGGTCGGCCACGCGGCGCCGCAAAAAGTACGTCAACGACGGCCCAATATCGTCCAGCAGCGCACTGCATGCGCCGGAATCGCCCTGCTGCAACTGCTCCATCAGTTGAGCGCGGCGGCGAGTGCGCTCAAGACGCTGGGCTTCATCCGACTCTTTCATTCTCCGCGCTCAGCCAAAAGTTACTCGGGAATGTGCTATGTCCACCGCGCGAGCCATGAACGCGCCGAGCATAGCCATTTTTAGGACGTGGTGACAGCGCGGCTCGCGAATGTCGCGAAAGGACCTTCCAGGATGACCGCATCCAAACCCGTAACTTTTGGAGCGCCAGTCGGAATTGGTCAGACAGCGGGTCGCTCGCTGAAGGCGGTCTTGCCGGAGAAAGGATGGGTCATGAAGCGCACTGGGTTTTCATTTCCTCGCAAGAGTGATTTCACAACCAATGGTGCCGGCGACGATGACCGTCGGGGCAATGTCGACACACGAAACAAGCTACGGATGACTGCCCTGTCGTGGGCCTTGGTAATAGCCTTCGCCATGCAGATGATGCCGGTCTGGATGGATCGCGCAGATGCGGCGTCAGACTTGACGTTGGCGCCAAATCTTTCGTTCGATGATGACTCGAGTCCGAACTTCCCGATCCAGGGAAAGCAACTCTCCGAAGGATCAAAACCGTCCGGCGAAGCGACGGTGATTTTCTTCGGCACCGCCAATTGCTGGAACACCGCACGCGAGGCTGAACGACTGATCAGGCTATACCCACAGTTCCGCAATCGGATTCATTTCGTGATTGTGGACCTCCACCACGTTGCGCCTGAGCAGCAGGCCTTGGTGTCTCACTACTACCATGGCTACATCCCCACCATCACCGCGATCGATAGCCGGGGTCAGGTGATTTACGATCGGGCCGGGGAAACCGCCGCGACTCGTGGCGACACCAGCAATCTGCAGACTTTACTCGAGTCGATTCACTAGCATTTGGCGCCGGAATAAAAATGAACACGAAGTCTCGCTCGATCGCGACCGCTGTAGCACTCTTGTTCATCACGGGTGGCGTCGTTGCAAAGGCCAACGAAAGTGCGAGCACGACTCAAGTCCGATGTTCCGGGATCAACAGCTGCAAAGGGCAAAGTTTGTGTGCAACGGCAAAAAACGCCTGCGCAGGACAAAACGCCTGCAAGGGTCAGGGTTGGCTCAAGGTCAGCCGTGAGGAGTGTTCTTCCAAGAGCGGCCGAGTACTGCCCGACAAAGATGAGTAGAATGCATCGGGAGGGACTCCAAACCGTACCTGTTAATCCGGTTCAGGTCTTGCGGACTGCGGCAAGAATTCTCTCAACGAGGTCTTCCGGAAGCTTCAGTTCTCCGGAACCGTTGGGACGTTCGACGCTTCTCTTAATTGGTACTATCGTCCGCTCATACTCCCGCAGATATGCTTATCAACCGAAATTTGATGTCGCGGAGCGAGTCCGCCATCGTGATTTTGCGACAGCAGACTAATCAGTTTGTGGCACGTCATCGATCGCCTTGCCATGGCAAGCGGGTTCACTTTACTAAACCCCTTTCTGTCGTACGAGTTCAGCTAACCGCACTGATACTGTTCGACGCGCTTTCATCACGTGACACCAACTCATCCGGTACGCGGACCATGGAAGCCGCGCGCTTACTCCCGCCGGGTGGCATTGTTACGCATGCGAAGTCTTTCGCGAAGCACAGGTCGAGTGTCCAATCCAAGGCAATGCGAACTTTCTTCTCCAGACGAGGGAGCTTGCACAGATAGATCGTTCGCCACAGCCACCAAGCAACGAAGCCCGAGAAATTCACTCCGAGGATGCTGGCGACGCCGGTACGACGACCGATAGCGGCAACCTGTCCGAGGGTTCGATAACGGAAGGGTTTTTTTTGCCCACCGTATAGGGTCGCCGCGACGTTGCGCGCCACGAGGTTTCCCTCGCGCATCGCGTGCTGTGCCGTGGGCGGATAAAATCCGCCGGCACGCGAGCTGCTCACGGACGCACAGTCTCCAACTGCCCATAGCCCCGGCCATCCCTCCACCCGGAGGTAAGCGTCGACCACGATTCGGCCGTTACGCTTTGGCGCCGACAGCTTCGCTATGAGCGGATTCGGCGCCGTGCCCGCGCTCCAGATAAGGGTATTGGCTTGGATTTTTTCACCACTCGTCAGTTTAACGATTCCCCCACTGATCGCGCTCACCTTGGCCCCGGTGATGATGTCTACTCCCCGCATGG
>Ga0073928_10009497_pt1 | contig 11824 bp, 8 predicted proteins | sample PaiPotPPA55metaG_FD_76969 | JGI IMG/M metagenome (GOLD analysis project Ga0073928, IMG submission 76969) | Iron sulfur acid spring bacterial and archeal communities from Banff, Canada, to study Microbial Dark Matter (Phase II) - Paint Pots PPA... ...
ATTCACGGGCTTTCTCGGTGGTCGTCTTTTGGTGGGCAAAGAGATCTATATCGACCCCGAAGCATTCCAAGCGCATCCGCTTTCCAATCTGTTCGGGCTCGCGGGGATTCAGAACGGGGAGCTGCAGAAGGCTAGCGGCGTAGAGATTCGGGCCTACCTCGCGCGGGCCTTCATTCGTCAGTCCTTTGAATTCGGGGGCGAGTCGCGTGAGGTTCCCGCAGGCTTCAATCAACTCATGACGCACTACGACCGCCGGCGACTCGTCTTCTCGGTGGGCAAGTTTCCCCTGACTGATCTCTTCGAGAGGAGCAGCTACGCGAACGATCCACGGACCCAGTTCATGAACTGGGCATTGATCACCTATGGAGCGTACGACTACGCCGCAGATGCCCGCGGCTACGATATCGGCGCGACGGCGGAGCTGTACTGGGATGACTGGGCGTTTCGGGCCGGCCGTGGCATGGAACCCATCATCGCCAATGGCAAGTCACTGCATTACAACCTTTTCTCGCGGCATGGCGATCAAGTGGAGATCGAACACGATCATGTGTTCCATGGCCAGCCCGGCGCCGTTCGCGTCCTGGTCTACCGCAATCTCGCGAACGCCGGCAATTACCGCGAAGCGGTTGCGCTGGCGGCGGCCTCCGGCACCATCCCGGATATTACGGCCACGCGTTCATTGAGGGCAAAGACCGGCTACGGGGTGAGCGTCGAGCAGTCACTTTCCCCATCCGTGGCTCTCTGGGGCCGCGGGATGTGGTGCGACTGCAATGTCGAGGAGTACGCCTTCACCGAGATCGACAATTCCATGTCGGCGGGTGCGTCGATCAAAGGATCCCTCTGGCGGCGTCCCGACGATACGCTGGCGGCTGCGTTTTCGTTGAATGGACTCAACGCTGCGCACCGCGCCTACCTTGCGGCCGGCGGGCTCGGCGGGTTCCTGGGCGACGGTCAACTCAATTACGCGCGCGAGCAAGTCTATGAGATTTATTACAGCGCGCTCGTGTATCGCGGCGTCCACCTCACTCTTGATTACCAGCGCGTCGTCAATCCCGGCTACAACGCCGACCGGCATGGACCCGTCCACATGGTGGGCGGACGAGTTCATTTCGAATTCTGAAATCACGTCGGTACACGGCAATGATCCATGACTATGTCCACTTTAGGAATACAGCGATGAACACCAGCACTGAAGAAGTAATCCTCCGCGGGCCCATGGTCCGCGCACACAAGGCGCCGGACGGCGCGCAGCTCGACACTGCGCACGTCGGGGACATCCGCGGAGCGCTCGGCACGATCGATCAAGGCGACACCGCTCCGCGGAACGGCTGGTCGGCGCGCCTCCGGACTCTGCTCGCCATCCTCGGCCCCGGTCTGATCGTGATGGCCGGCGACAATGACGCCGGCGCGTTCAGCACCTACAGCCAAGCCGGACAGAACTACGGCAACACTCTCCTGTGGACGCTGGTGCTGCTGATCCCGGTGCTCTATGTCAACCAGGAAATGGTGATACGGTTGGGCGCGGTGACCGGCGTCGGCCACGCGCGGCTGATCCTCGAGCGTTTCGGCAAGTTCTGGGGCGCCTTCAGCGTCATCGACCTCTTCCTGCTCAATGCCTTGACCATCATCTCCGAGTTCATCGGGATCAATCTCGGGCTCGAGTACCTTGGACTGCCCAGGATCGCGGGCGTGCTCATTGCGGTGGGGATCGTGATAGCCGCCGCCAGCACCGGGAATTTCCGGCGGTTCGAGCGCTTCGCGATGTGCCTCGTCCTCTTTAGCTTGCTGCTCATTCCGCTGTTCGTCATGGTGCATCCGACTGCCGGCGAGCTAGGGTTTGGTTTGCTGGTGCCGCAGATGCCGGACGTACCGCACGGACGCTTGGCCGATGTGATGCTGCTGATCATCGGCATCATCGGCACGACCGTGGCTCCCTGGCAGCTCTTTTTTCAGCAGAGCTACATCATCGACAAGCGCGTCACTCCACGGTTCATCAAGTATGCCCGGGCCGATCTCGGTCTCGGCATCGTAATCGTGATCGGCGGGGGCATCGCGCTGATGGCCGCCGCCGCGGCGACGTTCGCCCACCATCCCGAGTTCGGCAGCTTCACCGACACCGGCGGGATCGCCGCCGGCATGGAAAAGTATATCGGGAGGGTGCCGGCGGTGCGGTTCGCGCTCGCCTTGATCAACTACAGCATCATCGGTGCCTCGGCAATCTCGCTCAGCACCGCCTACGCGATCGCCGACGTGCTCAAGTTCAATCACTCTCTGCACCGAAAGCCGAGAGAGGCCAAGGCTTTCTATGCCGTATATTGCGGGCTGCTGGTGGGGGCCGCAGTGCTGATTCTCACGCCGGGCCTTCCCCTCGGTCTTCTGACCAACGCCGTTCAGGCGCTCGCAGGAGTACTGCTGCCCAGCGCTACGGTTTTCCTCCTGCTGCTCTGTAACGACAAGGCCGTGCTCGGCCCTTGGGTCAACGGCCGGTGGATCAACCTATTCACCGGGGTCGTCATCGCGGTCATGGTGATGCTGTCGATCGTGCTCACGGCATCGGTGCTCTACCCCGCGATCACGGGAGAGCAGATTTTGACGTTCCTCATCGTCAGCAGCGTCATCGCTCTCATAGTCGCGCTCAGCGTGACCGCCGTGAAGCGTTGGCGTGGAATTCCGGCGGCGGAGCCAATCGATCGATCGCAACAAAGCACTTGGCGGATGCCGCCGCTCGACCAACTGCCGGCCGGCGGGCTCACTCCCATCAAACGTGTCTGGATAGGCGTGCTGCGCGCGTACCTCCTCATCGCGGGAGGACTCGTGCTCGTGAAAATCGCGCAGCTGGTCTCCTCGGGGCATTGAGCGCGAATGCACACACGAATTGTCGAAGAGAACGTTTGGAAACGATTGGAGGTGACGTATGAAACAGACGGCTCTGGTCTCGACGGGCTTCGAGAGACATCGCAAAACGACCCACCGCGCCCAGTTCTTGCTCCAGATGCATCAAGTCGTACCGTGGGCGGCGCTGTGCGCACTGATCGAGCCGCACTGTCGAGAGGGCTTGAAGAGCCCCCCGTCCGTAGGGCTTGAGAAAATGCTGCGCGTTTATTTTCTGCAGCAGTGGTTTAACCTCTCCGACACCGCTGCGGAAGAAGCGCTGTACGACTCGGTGGCGATGCGCGAGTTCGTTGGAATCGATCTGGGTCGCGAGCCGGCGCCGGATCAGACGACGATTTGGCGTTTTCGCTTGCTGCTGGAACATCGTGGGTTGGGACGACAGTCGTTCGCAGCCGTGGGCCAGCATCTCAAAGCCGCGGGACTGAAACTCAGCACGGGCACGATCGTGGACGCGAGCATCATCAGCGCACCGAGTTGGATACACAAACGCGCATCGGGGGTTGAGGCACCGTGACTCACGCTCCGACACGATCGTTGGGACTACGGGAACGGACGGTTGCCCGGCTATGGGAAATATTGGAGTGGTTTGCACTCTCTGTATTGCCGCGGGGTCCGCTTCGAAGACGCACGATCGCTCGGGTGGACCGAGCGCTCGCGCGCATGCATCGCAAGTAGCGCCCACCGCGCAAGTCATGGAGATCAAACCAATGTCTTTGCCCAACGATGGCCAGTCCCAAGCCGAAGTCCTGAAGCAGCTCAAGCGAGCCGCGAGCCGGCTACGGTGCGCCGGCGAAATGATCGAAGCGGGACGGTCATTCCTGGATGTCGCTCAACAACTGTACGCAGCCGAGCTTGCGGTGCGCGAAGCCAAGAAGACGGTCAATCGGGAAAGCTCGTCAATACCTGGCTAGAACGGACCCATCTTGACGCACCCGGGGCTTCGACTGAGCATCGACGATGAACTCAAATTCCGCTGATGGAACCGCTCTGCTGAATAGAAATCCCTGAAATTCATCGCAGCGGGAGCGTCGTAGAATTTCCAGCTGAGCCGCGGATTCGACGCCCTCCGCAACCACCTTCAATCCCATCGAATGCCCCATCGCGATGATGGCTTTGGTAATGGCAAGATCATTCGGATTCGCGGCGATTTCATGGATGAACGTGTGATCGATTTTGAGGCTGTCGACCGGGAATCGCTTGAGGTAGGCGAGCGAGGAGTGTCCCGTGCCAAAATCGTCGATCGCGATGGTGATTCCATGCTCCTTGATCTGCTTGAGCAGCATCAGGGCCTTGTCCGGACTCGTCATGACAACGCTCTCGGTGATCTCGAACTCCAATAAGTGCGGATCGCATCCGGTCTCGCGCAGCACGCTGTCCAAATCCTCGAGCAGCCGGGAATCCGCGAATTGTTGGGCAGATAGATTGATGGCAACCCGAATCGGGGCCATCCCTTGATCGCACCAGCGCTTGGCATCGGCACAAACCGTGTCCAGAACCAAACGGCCTATCGAGCCGATGAGTCCCACCTCCTCGGCAACCCAGATGAATTCGCCCGGCAGCAAGGTACCCCGCTGCGGATGCCGCCACCTGACCAAGGCTTCCGCTCCCGCGATGCGGCCGGTTTGGATATTGATCTTCGGTTGATAGTGAACCTCGAATTCGCGCCGCGCCACCGCATGACGCAGCTGATTCTCGAGGGAAAGTCTCTCGACGCTGTGTTCATTGATATCGCTCGAGTAGAACTGATAGTTGTTCCTGCCGGAAGTTTTTGCCCGATACATTGCGATGTCGGCATTCTTGAGCAGTGAGGCACTGTCCCCGCCGTCTTTCGGGTAGATCGCAATGCCGATACTCCCCGACAGATGGTATTCCTGGCCGTTGACCGCCAGGGTCCTGGCGGCGGCCGTAAGGAGCTTCTGAGCGATGTCGCCAAGGTCCTGGGGATCGCGGAATTGCTCGACGAGCACGGTAAATTCATCTCCTCCCACGCGGGCCAGCGTGTCCGTTGCGCGCACGCATTCGAGCAGATGTTTCGAAACCTGGCGAAGGACGTCGTCGCCCGCACCGTGCCCCAGCGTGTCATTGATGACCTTGAAGCGATCGAGGTCGAGAAATAACACGCCCACCGCGCCTCCGGCTCGTTGTGCGCGAGCCAGCGCCCGGGGCAGGTGATAATTGAAAAGCAGGCGATTCGGCAGCCCCGTCAGATCATCATGGTGCGCCAGGTGCCGGATGCGATCGGCGGCCCAGCGACTCTCAACGGCGATGCCGGCGAGGTCGGTGCAAATGCCGACCAGATGCACGTTCAGCCAAAGGGGGTTATCGCGCCGCCGGCTGTAAATCGACAGTGCACCCAAGACCTGGCCCGTGCTCCCGAGAATAGGCCAGGCGCTGACCGAATGCAGACCGGCCTCGCGCACTAGCTCGCGCAGGACCGCATCGAGCGGATAGCCGGCGAGATCTTCAACTACGACGGGAGAGCGGCTGCAAATGGCTTCGGCGCAGGGTGCTGAAATCTCTTCATGCGAGGCACCCACGACCGCGTGGTCGAATCCCGCGGGCAAGGACGGAGCTACGCTCAGGGCATAGCGCGATTCTTTTTGATCCAGCGCCACCAACGAGCAAAAGACACCGTCGGACTGAGCCTCCACGAACTGCGCCAGTGTCGTGAAAATCACCTTGAGATCTGCGCCCGAGGCGACCAGATTGAGAATACGATTCTGGTCGGCGAGAATGGCCGCTTGGTAGCGGCGATCTGCCTCGCGCTGGAGGCTCTCCAATGCGAAGGATGCTTCCATCGCCAGTTGCTCCATGAGGTCGATGATGTCCTTCTGGAAAAACTGCTCCTCCTTCGAAAAAACGCACAGCACTCCGACAACCTCGTCCTGGCATCGCAGCGGAAACGACGCCAACGCGCGAAACATGCTGCCGGACGCCCGTACGTCGTTGAATACATGCGCTCGAGGATCGCGCAGTGCGAGACGCACCACCTCGAAGTGAGTGGAAGTATCTGTTGAAACCGCGGCTGCGAGTGCCTGCAGGTGGCGCTGGTGCTCGCCGTGCGACGCGATGAATTCTATGGTCGGACTGTCGCGCTCCAGCAGACCGACCGCGGCAAGGCTCAACCCGCTGGTGCCGACGCAAATGCGGCACAGTTCATCGAAAAGATGACCCCGATCGCTCACACGCGAGATGAGCTGGCTGGTCTGGCTCAACGCGGCATACAATTCAGTCAGACGCGCCAGCCCGCGCTCTTTTGCTTCGCGCTCGCTCACGCGCGCGTGCGTCACGCGGATACATAAGAACCCGGTCACCAAGGTGCCGATGGTCAACGCGAGGATCAATAGGCTGCGGGTCATCCGCGCAAGCTCGCCCAAGGTCGATGAGAAGCGAGCCGCCAAGGGAGTGAGCTCGCGGTTGATGAGGTTCAATTCCGACCGCATTGCGGCTTGCTCTTCCGGCGGTGCTGGGGTTTGGGACGCCGGGTGCATGCGCGCAGCCAATGCGCAGATGCGCTGCGTGTAGGCATCGCCCTCAGTCCAGATTTCGACAGCCCGGCGCACCCGGCCGACATTTCCAAACAATCGAAACAGCACGATGATGCTGTCGATGTCGGCCGAATCACTCCCGCCCGCGAGGAAGCCCTCGCGGGCGGCTTGCAGGTCAACCGGATTTCGTTGCAGGGCGAGACGCGCCTTTTGATCGCCGAGCGGAAAAGCGATGGCGATCAAGTATTGCTGGAAGTCCTGTTCCGAATGCGTGACGGAGTACTGCGCCAAGTAGTACGTGGCGTTCTTCTGTCCCTTCGAATACAGCCCTTCGCCGCCGACCCAGGCACGAATGGTCGAGAGCAACTCGATGCTGAGCACCGCCGCAACCAACATCACGGTCAAGGACACGAGCACCGGCACCACGAAACGGATCGCGGATCGAGACATCCCAGTCGACCCGACGCGGTTGCTGCGCCCGGATTTCATCATACGCATGGTCCTGAAGGTATGGGGCCAGGCCGGAGTAACACTCCAGTACAGCTTATCGTCCGGCGGCGCGCCAAAATGAGAGCGATTTCGCGGCTCACGCAGACTCTGCCGACAGAATGCCGAAGAAATTCGCCCGGCAGCTCACGGTGGCCCTGAGTCGAATCCTCGACCGGTGAGACCCGCTGTTGCGTAGAAGCAACGGATATCGGAACGATATTAAGTCAAAAGCCATTGATTCCAAAATAATTGCTGCGGCAGCTCCTGCGCGAGTTGCTCAAATTCGAATGGCCTCGTAGACTGGACATAACGCAAAAACAATATGTTTGATTTCATCGAGACCGGCCACGATGCTCAAGCGATTTATGACTTCAGCCTCGAGCACGCACGCCGGAACGCCGATCCGGGGAATGGAGTTTGACGGCGTTTTCCTGGGTTATGGAAGATTGCTAGACCCGCAGATCCGTTTGATCCAACGAACAACAATTCCATTTGGAAGCGGCACCTAGACAGTTTTGTAAGCAACCAAACTTGCCTGAGTATCCTTCACAAATGGAGTTCAAATGGAAATCCAGCACGAGCCGCCGGTCGACATGAAATGGATTGAAACGCTCAAGAACTTTGTCCAGCCCGATTGGCACAATCTTGTGGCCGGGGAGTGGGCCACCAACCTCAATAGTGGAACATGGTCCACCAATGCCATGCGCGGCTGGTGCTCGCAGCTCTATCCTTTCATTCATGCATTCCCTAAGTTCCTGGCCGAGGCGCTCATCAAGGTGGAAGACGAGTATTCGCGGTCTTTCCTGATCGACAATATCAGGGTCGAGAAGACACATGCCGAACACTGGCTTTGGATGGGTGAGGGCCTCGGCATCCCACGCAGTGAAATGATGGGGCTTGCCGAGGGCGAACGCCCATTGTTGCGCGACGTACAATCGCTGACCGACTGGATCTGGTACATCAACGCGAAGGGTTCGCTCGCCGAGGCGGTGGCGGCGACCAGCTTTGCGATCGAGGGCGCCACCGGCGACCTTTCCCGGACTCTGCTGAAGGGCTTCGAGGCATATGGTTCGCGCGAAGGCGTGAACATGAACCCGCGCACCACCAAGTGGTTCCGCAACCATGCGAAGTATGACGATGATCATCCGCGCATCGCGCTCGAGATCGTGGCGCGCTATGCCCGGACGGAGCGCGAGAGGATGAAGGTCATGAATGCCGTGCGGCGCAGCCTGCAATTGCTCAATCTGGCGTTGCTCACGTCGAGCCGCGCCTATTCGACCGGTGCCGCCCATGGGATTTCGACGGCGCACGAGAGGCGCGCGACCGATCGGCGACAGGTTCAGGAGCCCATCGCGTTCCCCGATCGCCGCGTCATTGATCGCCGCGGGACTGCCGTTTCGCGGGCGGCGTGAGCGACGCCGTAGTCTCGAGACCGCCCTAGGATGTCCGGGCGGCGTGTCCGGTCGCACCGCCGCGAGAGAACTCGAAGCGCAGCAGCCACCTGCGAGAGTCCTGATCGTCCGCGGGAGCGAACTTCCATTTTCTGGCCGCCTGGGTCGCCAAGCGGGCGAAATACTTGCTTGGACCGGGATTTTCGAGTGTTTCGTCCACGACATTGCCTGAGCCATCGACGGTCACGCGAACCGCGACCTTGATAAGGCCGCGGATCGTGGCTCGTGCGTGGCGCGGAACATCGGGAATTTCTTCATGAAACACGGACGCCGACCCGTTCGCCGACGGCTGTGCGCGTTGATCTGATGGACCAGGAGCATAGACCTCCGCAGGCGCGGAAACCGGCGTCTGCGGATTCTGCGAAGCGGCCGCAGGCGGAGCAGACCGTTCCAAGGAAGTCGGAGAACTCCGCAAGTGCAAGCCAGCCCAAACTGCGAGCGCCACGATGAGAAGCACCGCGATCGCCGGGATGAAACGCTGTTTCGGCGACTCCTCGGAAGGCGTGGATCTACCCGGCGCCTTGCCTGCGGGAGACTGTGGAATCGACCTGACTGGCTGCGATACTGACACGAGTGGTTCAGGCCCCGAAAAGGGCGGCTGAGCTGGCGAACTGCCCGGCGATTGTGGCGCCGGTTTGATCTTGGCCTCCACGTCGGCGACGGTAGGACGTTTGGCGGGATTGCGATCCAAGCACTGCCGCGCGATCTCCACGAACGTTGCAGGAAGCGCGTCGGGGAAGGAGGGAGTGTCGGATTCATTGTCGGGCCAAGAGGGAGGGTGCTGAGTGAGAGCCTCCACCATGGTTACGCCGAGACTCCACATATCACCGGCTGTGGAAAAACTGCCGTCTTTTGCTTCCGGAGGATCGTACACGGAAGACTTCGCGATACTTGCCGTGGACTCACCGACGGGGCGGACGGTATCGCTCGCCAGTTTCAGTTGATCGTCGACGACCAGAATGTTGGATGGCTTCAGCCGGCCCTGAGCCAGGTTCTTGCCGTGAAGGAAGGCCAAGGCGTTCAGCGTCGGACGCAGCATCTCCCGCACTTCGTCGGGAGTCAGGGCACGTCGAGGAAGAATTTGCGACAGAGTCTGTTCGGCGTATTCCATCACGACGAAGAGAAATGGGCGACCTTCGATCTCGCAGCGGCCCACCTCGAGAAGTCGAATCAGGTGAGGATGGGAGAGGGCGGCGGCTGTAGTCCAGTGCGTGAGCCGTGTCTGCGCCAGAGCCGGAATAGCCGGGATCAATTTGAGCGCGGCACTGGGAAGGTTCTGTGCCTTATATTCGGTAAGGAACACTGCGCTATGGTCTGAGGTACTCAGAACGCGGACCAGGGGAAAGGCCCCGTTGATGACCTGGCCCTCCCAATTCGTCCAGACCTCAGTCATCGTAAGTCTTGCCTCCACGCTCGCGAAGGACGACGCGCTAAGCCATTAATTCTACAGAGATTTAATTATGGCGCTGTGGGTACTTTTTATAGGAAAAGAGATATGGTGTCCATGTGGTTTTAGTCGCGGAGCAGAGACAGAGCCAGAAGGTTTCACGAAGTCTCCGCCATCGTGCGGCGCGCTTTGCGCGCAGGCAGCCATTTTTGATAATAAATTGACGTGCATCTTGCAATTCTAAGTTGTGATTCGGATCATCACTTCAGCAGCCGGCTTGAATGAACGCGCGTCTTCTTGCGCCGGCCACTGCCGATTGCAGAGTTGTGCATGGCTTCGGTAATCGAGGCTGTCGGCGTTGTCATACCGGCGCGAAACCAGGCGGACACCATTGCCCAATGTATCCTCAGCATATTTTCGGCCAACAGCTATGCGGGTTGGCGAAACTCGTTGTGGATCGTCGTGGTGGCGGACGCGTGTCGGGATAGGACCGTTAAAGTAGCTCGAGACTCTGTCGGAGCGTTCGGTGAGGTACTAGAGGTTGCCGTGCAGTCCACTGCAACGGCGCGTGGAATCGGCGCCGGCACTGTATTGGAACATTTCCACCATAAACCACGGCACTCCATTTTGTTGGCTGACACTGATGCGGGCGCGTGTGTCAGCCGCGATTGGATCGACATGCAACTCAAACGCCAAAATGCCGGCGTAGGATCAATCGCTCACTCGACCTATATCGCGGCGGGAACTGCAGCGTTTTCCAGGCGCTTCGCACGGCTGGCAGCCAACGTAGCTTAGCGGCTATTGCAAACCATCGCAGGCCGCTCGTTGCCGTCATTTCGGGGCCGCACCCGCGCGGTGGCTAGGCGTCCGCCGGCCATCCGCCTCGGGCGCAGTTGCACACAGATACTTGGCGCCGTACTCCGTCGCACATATACGTTTCGATGAGAACTAAAACCGCGTCAGCCACGTTTTGCGCGAGGATGACTCTGGAGTCTCCAGGCGCACATCTGGGGCACGTGAGTGTGTGCACCATCGTGACTGGTGGAGAGTGTTTGATCTCGGCCTGGAACTTGTGCAGCACTTGACTGCCCCCCTTTGTTCAGCTGGCTCAAGAACCGAACCTACTGCGTTTTTACAATATGTTAAAGGTGTCGCCTGGACCGCACAGGGCTGGCGCTGCACCGCCTTGACCTGTAATGGCTCTGCAGAGATTGATGCGACGCCGCATGCCTCGCGCAGGTCACTCTGCGGCACTCAACCTGGTCACGATCGCCTGCTCGACGTCATTTAGACGATCCTTGCCGAACCATAATTCACCATCGATGAAGAAGGTCGGGGCACCAAACGCTCCCCGATCCACCGCCCGCTCAGTGTTGGCGATCAGCTCCGCCTTCACGGCGGGAGTACTGGATGCCTCTATCAGCCGTTTGGCATCGAACCCCGACTCGGTGAGCGCGGCGGCTAGGACGGTCGGATCGTCCAACTTCTTGTGATCGACCCACATGTGGCGGAAGACCTCGTCTACATAGCGTTCGAACACACCAAGCGCGCGCGCAGCGATTGCGCCACGCATGAGGGCCAACGTATTAACAGGAAAAAACGGACTGTACCCAAAGTCCGTGATCCCGTGCTTGCGCACGAAGCGCTCAATCTCCAAGCGCTCGTACTCGGGCTTGTTGCGAATATTCGCAAAGGCCGTGGCAGGCGATTGATTGCCGGTCGCCTTGAAAATCCCGCCTAACAGCACCGGCACATAGTCGAACCGCACACCGGTCCGCGCTTCGATCGCGGGAATCACTCGGTGGCACAAGAATGCATTGGGACTTCCGAAATCGAATAGAAACTCGACCTGCGGCAGGTTGCTCACCACTTTTCTCCGAATGGGCGGATTTCCTGCTCGAACGTCCAAGAATCGGGAGATTGCCGATACAGAGCCCAATAGGCATCGGCAACCGACGCGGGGCTCATCAACCGGCCGGGATCGAGATTGTCGAGTGCTTGCTGTCCTTCACGCTGGGCAATGATCCCGCGCACGAACGCCGTATCGACTCCGGCATCGATGACCAGATGGGCGACGTGAATATGCTTTGGACCCAGTTCGCGCGCCATAGCTTGCG
>Ga0073928_10009500_pt1 | contig 11821 bp, 13 predicted proteins | sample PaiPotPPA55metaG_FD_76969 | JGI IMG/M metagenome (GOLD analysis project Ga0073928, IMG submission 76969) | Iron sulfur acid spring bacterial and archeal communities from Banff, Canada, to study Microbial Dark Matter (Phase II) - Paint Pots PPA... ...
CAATCCGACGCGTCCTCTATCGTTTTTTAGCTCAGCTAGGGGTAATTCATTTCACGATTTTGAATGGTAGGCCCGTGGGGACTCGAACCCCAGACCTCGTCCGTGTCAAGGCCGGGGACCCCCTTTTTAAGCCCTTCCCGTTCTGCCACTTAGAACTTGCACATCCCTTTTGCCTTCATAAAGATGCGAGCCGCAAGGACTCACTTGCAATCTCGTGCATCTGGGTGCATTCTTTGCCCGGACCGTTGGCAAATCGTTGGCAAAAAATCGGAGGATTTTCAAAAATGGCCAGAACAGTCGGCAGCAAGGCGCTCGGTTCTCGCACTGCGCGGCGCTCTTTGCGCGTTTTCCCTCGGCCCGTGTGGGTCCATTTGAGTGGCGGCCGAAGCCTCGGCTACCGGAAAAATAGCGGCAAGCGCGGCGGCGTTTGGTGCGCGAGATTCAAGGCCGGACGGTTTCGTCGCGAAGCGAAATTGGCGTGGGCCGACGATATCCACGATGCCGATGGTGTCAGCGTCCTCGATTATGAGCAGGCTGTCGAAAAAGCTCGCACGTGGTTTCTTGAAGCGGTGCGCGAGAGCTCGGGAGAAGCGCCGCGCGTCGGCCCGTACTCCGTCCACCTCGCCGTGCAGGATTACTTGAAGAGCCTCGAAGATCGCGACGCGCCCGACCTTGCCGGTGCAACGTACGATTTTTCTCGGAACGTGTTGCCGGAACTGGGCGAGATCGACGTAGCAAAACTCACTAGAGAGCGGCTCAACGCCTGGCGTGCAAAATTGGCTTCGCGCCCGCGTCTCTCCAAGAAAAAATATAAAGAGGGCGAGACGCCGGATCCACCGAAAGTGATGACCGAGGAGGAAAAACGTCGGCGCAAATCGAGTACGAATAGATCAATTCGCCGGCTGGTGGCCGCGCTGAATTACGCGCTCGAAACTGGGAAGGTGAACTGCAATCCGATGAACTGGAAAATCGCGCCGTTCGAAAATGCCGACGTCTCGCGGGCGGCTTATCTAACGGAGCCCGAGCAGCGGGCTTTCGTGACGGCCTGCGCCGCGGAACCTCCATTCCAAAATCTTGTCATGGCCGCGCTTCACAGCGGTTGCAGGCTCGGCGAGTTGGGGCGGCTGCGTGTCCGAGATTTTGTTTTGGCCTCCCGCACGATCTTTGTCGGGCAGAGTAAGTCCGGAAAATCGCGGCATGTATTTTTGGATGAAGAAGCTTTTCAATTTTTCAAAAGACTGGCCGGCAATCGCTCCGCGAGTGAAACGATGCTGGCGCGAACAGACGGTACCGATTGGATTAAGGACGCGGTCAAAAAACCGATGGCTCGCGCCTGCAAAAAAGCGGAAATTCCACGTCTCGGATTTCACCAGTTGCGTCATTCCTTTGCAACGCGGCTGCTGACTCGAGGTGTGGCGATGAAGATTGTGGCGCAGCAACTCGGGCACACCTCCATGCGGATGCTCGAAAAATATTATGGTCATCTGGTGGATGAGCATGTTCAGCAGGTGATCTCCAATTTGCCTGCGGCAGGATTGAACGCGGCCGCCATCGCGAAGCGCGGAAAAGTGGTGGCCCTGGCGCGGCGAAAGCAGGGCGCGTGAAAATTAGCGAGAGGACGGGTTACGATTTTCTCGACGTCGAACCGAAGGATTTTTTCTTCTGCATCGCGTCGTAATTCTTTCTCCACTCCTTGTACTGCGGAGACTCTTCGTATCTTCGCTGCCGGCAGCGTTCGCCCGGACAGTGAATTTGATCACCCCTTCTGGCGCAGAACCAGCGGCCGCAGCTTGTGAGAGCGCATTTCCGAAGGCGCCACGCCCATCCGCGCTCGAGGATTTGTTCCAAATCACGAAATGGAAGTGTTTGGTGGAAGTCCGTCACGGCAGTTTCAGGATCAGCGGAAGCCGCGTAGCGATGGTGAACCACCTCGTATGGCTTTTCCCGCATTGCTTTCCATTCACCGGAGGGCAATCTGTAAAGCCTGTTGGTGAAGATCGCTGGATAAGTTGCGAACTCACGCATTTTCGAAGTGATCGACTCTCCGCGCTTTCTAAATTCCTGACGCAAGGACGCCTGGTCTTGGCGTTCACCTGACCAGTCGATTTCATCCGCTAATCGATCGAGCGCCTGGATTTCAAAAACCATCCGGTGAATAACGCTGTCCGGCTGCTCGCTGTTGAGCCACGAAATTAGCGGAGCCATGACCTTGTCAGGCGGAAGTGTTTTCCGCGCTCGCGACAACTTACGTGGATTCTTCATTTTACGAGCCGTCGTACGCTTCGAGCGGCTTTTGCGCGACTTAAGTTACTTGCCATATCCAGCGCCTGTCAAGCACTGTGCAGCAGTGTGCTGCACCATTCGCGTTCCGGGAGAGTCGTCGTGAACAATTCAAAACTCGGCTACAGGCCCAAACAACTTGCTGAGGCAGTCGGCATGTCCAAGCGATTTGTTTATTCGGAAATCAAATCTGGCCGGCTCCGCACGGTGAAGCTGGGGCGAGCCCGCGTGATCCGCGCCGCCGATGCTGAGGCTTGGCTCAATCAGAAAGCCAGCGCCTAGTGATCCGCCCATCGGATCTGCTGGCGCTGGATTCTCCCGAGCGCTCTTCGGAATTGCTGAGTCCGGAATTTTCCGCTTGGTGTGCGTTGGCGGATGAACTTTGGAGAACCGATTCCGCTCTCAGGGCAGAATTCTCCAGCGTCGGCGAGTTCTTTAATTTCGCGTTCGCGACCGCCGAAAAACTTTTGAGGTCGGTGGAGTGAGATCGCAGCGGCTTCGCTCTCGACGCAAATGCCGAGCGGCGCGGCGACGGCGGCGACTCCGCTCGGCGCGGTGGCGCAGCAGCAAACTTTTCATTGAAGGGTGGTGGCCATTGATCAAAAAAAAGCCAATTCAGGATCTCTACAACGATCCGAGCACTGATGCAGTGAATCACAGCAGCCAGGCGCGGCAGTGGCTCGGAAAACTTGAGCCGGAATTGAATCGGCTCTCGTGGGCGCTGCCCGATTTGGAAAAACTGGCGGCTGAATATAAACCGTCGAAGGTGGGCGCGATGTCGACCTACGATCCAAGTGTCGACAATTCGGATCCGCGTGAGCACGCCAGAATTTTAAAGCTGCGCATGGCGCAGGTGCGGTCGAATCTGACCAATCTTAAGCACGACATCGCGCAGCTGGAGCAGCGTTACGGAAAGCTGCTGGCCGCCGAATGATTTTCACGGAAGCCCCTGCAGCCTTTTGGCTGACAGCCGTGAAAAAACGAGGGCACACACTCCCGTTGTGAGACTCCCGGGAGACCGGCGTGGGCGCGAGTTCGTCAATATCCCGGTGTATTCGAGCGCCGGTATGTGGGACTCGCGCCAGCCCTCGGAACGCGGCGAGGAATTTTTTAGAAGTGGCAGTAAAACTTTTTGGAGGAGAGGAACACATGGCTGACAACAAACTCATCAACGAACAGATCCGCGCCGAATTGGAGCCAGAAATGAAAGAGTCGGCCGACCGCATGTATCAAAAAGGCCTGCGCGATGCCGGCGGTGCCGGCGCCGCTAATCACGCCGATGCACCGGCGTACCGGCTCGCGAAGCGTGCGCAGGAAATCCGCGGGCAAAAAGCCACCGCCGGCGTGACGATTTCGAACGAAGAAGCCGTCCGCCTTGCTTACGAAGAGGCCGGCGTGCCGCTCGGGTAAGCCACGCAGTTTTTTTTGGTTCAGCCACTCAGACTGGCAGCCCTGGTCAGGCTGAACTGTTTTCCTTTGCGTGTGGTCCGCAAGGACGCAGCAAAATTCGCGAGGCGTACCTGGCAGGCGCTTCAGCGAACAGACCGCGGGGGAGGGGGTCACAACGAAAAAAGGCCGGGTTGGCTGGCAACCAACCCGGGCCTTAGAAAGCATGTCTGATGCGTGGAGACCTCCAAGATAGTCCTCAGCGTCGCCGGGCGCAAACGAAAAAAATCGCTGCCACCGCGCGTTGCCGGCGATCCGCAAGACTTCCATCACCATCACCACTTCGAACCAGATGCGCAATCGCCGCGGCACCGACGCCCCCGGATCCCAAAAAATATTCCGGCTTTCCAAAGCCTGAGGTGCACCCGTGAGCTACAAACTTTCGAGGCGCGTTTTCTCTTTGGATATTTCCTCGACCGAAAAACTTGTTTTGCGGGCACTCGCCGACCGCGCGAATGACGATGGCTCATCCTGCTACCCGTCCGTTCTCACACTCGCGAAGGAGACAAGCCTGAGCAGGAAAACCGTCCAAACAACACTCCGCTCTCTACAAGCAAGGGGATTGGTCGTCATCGGCGGCCAGTCGAAAGGGGGACGTGGCAAGACGCCCGATTACCACTTAAGGTTTCCCAAAATTGACCAGAAATCGAACCAAGAGACTCGCGGAAAGGGCGTAGGAGTTACGCCCTTTCGGAAAAATAAAGGGCGTAATTGCGTCCCAGAAAGGGCGAAACTGCGTCCCGTAAAGGGCGTAACTGCTTCGCCCGACTCTGTCCTTGACTCTATCCCTGACTCAGGCGGCTCGCCTGGCTCACCGCCTCTCGGTCCAATACATTTAAGCCAAGATCAGAGAGAGAACGGCGGCTACGCCGCCGAATCATCATCATCATCAGGAAAAGCAACCGCGAAAAAAAACGATGATGACTCGGCGGCCGGAGCCGCCACTCTCTCTCCTGATGCTCCTGACCGAATCGAAGTGCTGCTCGAAAAAGCAAAAACCATCTTGGTGGGCAGGGGGCACGAACGCGACTACGTGGAAGTCGCCCTCGATCTGGTAGAGCAACGCGCGGTGGAGTGTGGCAAGACTCCGGCGACTGTTCAGTATTATCTGGCGTCGTTCGAGACGCATTTAAGCAGTCGTGAAGAATGCGACCTGGTGCGCGATCTCGTGGAAAAGCGAAGAGCGCGTTACGCGAAATTCGGAATCCCGCTCGATCCGACGACGCTGCGACTCACGCCCGAACAGGAAGAGGCTCGTCGATCCTTCAACGAACGCCACAATGGAACGACGGTTGAACCAGATTCACAAATCGAATCTAAAGTACCCGACCTGGCGTCGGCACCGGAGTCGCTGGCTCAGAGGGCGACCGAGGACGACCTCTGGCGGCCGTCAACTTACGATGAAGCCATCGATCTCCTGCAGTTTGAGAACAACGAGCTCTACTATGACGCTGCCTGGAGGCTGGTGCAGCGATTTGCAGAGCACAGAGGCCGATTCAGTTCCGCCGAAAATCGCGAACGCTTCAAGGAACGACTGCGCCGGCTTCATGTGAAGAAAATCGCCGAGGACGAGAAAGACTCGGAGCGCGAACGGAAGCGAAAAAAAGAGAGGGCGCGAAAGGCTGAGATCGAAAAAGGGGTGCGACTGAACCGGCCTCCGGCTCGACTGACGCCGAAGCAGGAAAAAACCCGTAAAACCATCAATCAACGTCACTTCAAGCGGCGACGCGTTAAAGATTAACCCTTTAATATTTAAAATTGTCTCTATTTATACAGCCTGATTCTTTGCTTGGTGGAATACTACGGAGAAAGGAAAAGAGGCCAAGATGACTTCAACCGCACCCTCGAAGAACAACGGCACAATTGCTATCACCGCCGAAAGTGTCGCCGATATTTTAGAGCGCGAATTGGACCACCTCATTCATGACTGGATGACACTAGTGGAAAAGCAAGAGGACCTGATGGCAGTTTCCTTGAGCTACGAGGACCGCACTGGCCATTTGTCGAAACTACTCCGGGACCTGATTGCACGCCTGCGTTTGGATGCTGGCACAAGAGCTCCCTTATCGATCGCCGCCACTCGTCACGCCGAACTGAGACGTGAACAGGGTTATTCGGTGGCCATGGTCGTCGAGGAATCACGCCTCTTGCAGGTGTCCATTTTTACAGTTCTGCACAAGAATACGCGCCACCTCGACTACATCAAATTACTTCCCGATGTGGTCACCATTGCCGATGAGGTTGATGCGCAATTAAAGCAACAGATGCTCCACTACATGGAAGCTAACGCAATCGGAACCAAGCCCGACACTCAACCCATTAAATAGGCCAGTGCTCAAGGCGTTCCACGTCCACCCTCGAAAGTTAAGTCAATAGTCATCTTTCGTCTCTCGTAACCCTTTAGGCGTACTATATCCCTATCGTCCTGCGAGGGTTGTATGCCGCGTCCCCCTCTCGAAACTCCCATCGAGCGCATCTATCGAAGAGTCATGCGTCAGAAAATGCCTCCAGTCATCCGGGAAATTCTGCTGCGCAAACCGATTGTTCCAGATCTAAAGCTCAAACCAAACAGTCGCGGCTAGCCAGGACGATATATCAGTTCGTAGGAACCATAGACGCCAGAAGCTGGTGGGGCCGACACCGCACTGATTCTTACCCCGTCGATTCGGTGCAGCCCAGCATTCGTTTCGGGCTGGACTGCACAAAGCTCGAACCCTCAGGCACAACATCCGGAGATTAAATCGATTGCGGAGTAAAAATGGCTAACGTACCCGGAAAATTTCGCGCTCTCACCGAGGCCGGTGGCCTCGCAGGTACTCCTAGGTGGGTCTCAAAAGCGGGTGACGGCGACGCCGGTCGCGGGCCTGCGCAAGGCATTTTTTTACGGACTTCGCTTCGCCGCTGGGGAACCGCCTTTAACGAGCAGCACGACGAGGCCAAAAACGGCGTCCGGCCTGTATAATCTGCTCATGTCGAAGGTGGATTTTCGCGAAGAAGTTATAAATGTGGCACTCGCTGAACTTCTTGAACAGAGAGGCATGCTTTCTGTACCCGAAACAATTCGTAAGTCTATCGCACGAAAAACGCGAGATCTGCCTGACATTGTTGTGGCCGACCTGCTCGGCATCCGTATGGTCATCGAGGGCAGATTCAACAGCGGAAAAGGCGCTCGCGATTCCTTGCTGAAAGACGCGAGAGAGAGAGTTGAACAGGGGATCTCGCCAGTCTGCTTGGCTGTGCTTTATCCGCCCGAACTGCGAAGTGCTGAGTCAATGCCGAAACTCCGGAAGAATATAGAGAACGCAACTTTGGGAATCAGAGTGATTTCAGAGAATAACGACGGTGACTGGGCCGATGGAAAAGTGGGTGACATTGTTGAGACTCTGCGCCGCAGCTACGAACTTTTGGTGAGTGAAGATGTCGTCGTATCTTCTGTTGGAGATATCGCGTCTGCCATTGAGACGGCCAGCGGACTATTCTCGGGTAGTAAGGCCCTCAAAGAACGATTCCGAACTGTGCTAGGAATTCCAAAGAACGTGACTCCTGTCCCCGAGGATCAGGACTGATGCCCCCCCGCGCCCGCGCGGCGTCGGCGGACCAAAAAGTTCTCCGGATTGCGTCCCTCACGATAATCAATGCCATGATATTTCAGCAGGTTTTGGCGGAACAAGACGATCGGATCGAATCCTTAAATCGGACGGCCGAGCGAAAGAACGTAGCTGCCTCTCTGTTCAAAACGTGGACGTCAATCCTGGAAATTGACTACGTGCCGATCTTTACGACCGCGACGGGAATCGTCCGCGAACTCGTCGGCGTGCCGGACGCGGATGCAGCACTAAAATGTCTGGCAGAGGCGGCACTGCGAATTACGGCGCGAAGAGCCGCGCTTCGTCACGACCTGATGGGGCGAATTTACCATCGGCTTCTGGGTGACGCCAAGTTCTTCGGAGCGTTCTACACGACGGTGCCCGCCGCAACTCTTCTCCTTAAACTAACCTTGGATCCCGGCGAGCTCGAAATTAATTGGGCATCCCTCGACGATATAGCCAAACTTCGCATTGCGGACTTGGCCTGCGGCACGGGCACTCTTCTGAAGGCCACACTCCAGACCATCGTAGACAACCACGTGCGGTCACGGGCGGAAAAAGGTCAGTTCCCCGAACTCAAAGGAATCCACAAACTCCTGGTCGAAACAGTATTGTGGGGTCTGGATGTCGTCCCTTTTGCTATTCACTTGGCAGGGTCGGCACTCGCGCTACATGAGCCCGATGTGGAGTTCGGTGTAATGAATCTTTCTACGCTTCCGGTAGGAGGACCGCAGACCAGATTGGGAAGCCTCGACCTTTTGACCGGGCAAAAGGTCTCCGTACAAGCGACCCTATTCGGAGCCGCGGAAACTCCGGCTCGTTTCGCGGCGAAAGGTGAAATTAGAAATCAGATCGAACTTCCAGAGCTAGATCTTTGCGTTATGAACCCGCCTTTTACTCGCAGCGTCGGGGGTAATCTCCTTTTCGGCCACGCTCCAGCGAAAGAAAGAGCGCGGATGCAGGAGGCACTCAAGAAAATCGTTGCTGACGAAGGAGTGCCAGCGAACATCACGGCCGGGCTCGGATCTGTTTTTGTTGCTCTTGGTAATCTTCGATTAAAGTCCAATGGTCACATGGCTCTGGTTCTTCCGAGGGCGCTACTTTCCGGCGTGGCTTGGCGCGTGACCAGGACGTTGTTGGGAAACAACTATCACGTCAAATATATTGTCGTAAGTCATGAGCCGTGGGGTTGGAATTTTTCTGAAAATACGAAGCTCAGCGAATGCCTGATAGTTGCCCGGAAGAAACGCCCGGACGCTACAACGAAGCCGACGAAGATTGTAAATCTCTGGACCAAACCCAAGTCGAGCGTGGAAGCTCTTACATTGGCATCTTTAATTCAACGAGCCACGGGTGCATCGCTCGATGCTCCATCCGGAACTGACGAAGTGCGAACACCAAAGTTGAAATACGGCGAGGTGACGCTCTGTTCGGCGACAGATATTAAGAATCAAAATTGGAACGCGGGCGCGGTGTTCGCCCAAACGGAACTGTGCCGCGCCGCCCATTTTCTTTCTAGGGGCAAGGTATTCATTCCAGGTGCCGGCGTTGTTGGCACGGTGCCGCTGGTCAGACTTAAGTCCATCGCCGATCTGGGACCAGATAGGCGTGACATCCATGATGGTTTCGACCCTACAGATCAAGAGACCGAATATCCGGCTTTTTGGGGACACGACAGTGAGTCGGTGGAATGTATTGCTCAAAGCCCGAACAAGCACCTGCTCGCTCTCGCTAAGGCCAAAAAGGGACGCAACCTGCGTGACGCGCACTTGTTGTGGTCACGCGCGGGAACGCTTTTAATCTCTGAACGACTGCGTCTGACAACGGCGAAGGTCGTGGCCATCGTGATGGATCGAGCCGTGCTATCAAATACCTGGTGGCCTGTAGCTATCGATACTAGGGAAATGAAGTCCAAATCCCCCGATAAGATCATTGGTCTTTGGTTGAACTCCACCCTCGGGCTTCTGTCCATAATCGCTGCTCGCGTGGACACGGAAGGGGCTTGGATTGAATTGAAGAAGCCAATCCTGGAAGAAATGGCGGTCCTTGATCCCCGAGAACTTAGCCAAAAAGCCGCCGAAGAACTTTGCAAAACTTACGACGAGCTTTCGAAGGCACATGTTGAGTCCCTTCCATCGATAGACAGCGATCCTGTCCACAAAAAGATCGATGCTGCATTCGCGGCGGCCTTTGGTATCGACGACGACTTGGCTCGCCTCCGGGCTATGTTAGCGAGGGAGCCGATCGTCTCAATGCAGTTACCTGAGCCAAAAGCTTAGGCCGCCGTAAGCGTTCGGCAACAACCTAGAACCACTGCTCAACACTGTGATATAAAGTTGCACGTGCCAACTGTTTCGTTCGCTAAAGCCCCGCTCGTAGAATTAATCGCCGAGTTTCGTTGGATTCCTAAAGACGTCGCAGGCACGATCACCGCTCAGGAGCCCCAGACCGTACAACAGCCCACATTTTTCATCGGCCCACCGAGATTTGAAGAGTTCTACATGTGCCTTGGAGCGGAACTATACAAGGTGGGCTTCAACCGTTCGGAACGCCTGATTCAGCCGAATTTTCCAGTACCCCTCCATCAGGCGGTTTATCGTTTCAGGAGTGACGCATCGGCAAAAACCGCTTCCGTCTTATTTCAAGTAGGGCCGGGGATATTTTCGGTGCATGGAGTACCACCGTATAAGTCTTGGGAAACATTTTTGCCTTTCGTGAGAATGGGTATCGAAGCACTCCTCAAGTGCCGAGACCAAGTCTTAAAGAAGGAATCGCTAACGCAGGTGATATTGCGCTACATCGATTTTTTTAGCGATGACCTCACTCAAGGCAAGGGCGTGACTTCGTTCATGACCGAAGTGTTGGGAATTTCAACCACGCTGCCTCGAGCAGTGATGGATGTTTCCACCGCCAAAGAACCCAGCAGCTTGTTCTCTAAATTCGTAATCCCAGTCAAAACCGGGACCTTGGCCGTGGCCGCCGGCGACGGTAAGTTTAACAATCAATATGGTATAGTATTAGATACTGCTGTAACCGCGGAGCAGGGTTTGCCCAGCGACTCGGACGGATTACTTGGGATGCTCGATTCTGCTCACGAAATCATTCGATCCACTTTTCTTGGAATGACAAAACCCATCGAGAGACTCATGCAACCACAGGGAGATTCAAACTAGTGAACATTACAAATATCGCCTTCAATGGTGAACCTGTTCGTGGAGTCTGCGATCACATCCATTGGGTTGTGCCCAGCCCGGCTCCTCTCGGTTGCTCGTTCGCAGAATTTGAGGCCGCACGCGAGGCGATTAACCATCCGGCGTTGGAACAAGAAAACTGGGACGGTTACGGTGCTCTAGCAATCACAAAGGAAATAAAAGGCAACGCTCTTTCGATGTTGGCGCGATTTGAGACTACAGTCGCCGCTCCAGAAGTCACTCCAAACCCTAACGGAACAATTTCTCTTGTTTGGGAAACGAGTAAGGGCTACGGTCACCTAGAAATAGGGAGGACGCGCTATAGCTTCTACGTCCAACCGTCCGTCGGAGATGTGATTTCAAACGATGGCGACACCGACAGAGTTAATCCTGCCGTTGGTTCTTTGGTCGATGCTTTGCTCTATCCAAAACCGTCGCACTCAATAACCCAACCTTTCAATAATGTGTGACATACCGGTCCCGATGGCCGACGATGAAAAAGTCGTCAGGGCGCTTCGTCAATGTCACATCCGAAGCGGTAAGTTAAGAGAAAATGTTTTTCGCCCCCCTCCTCAGAAAGACCGAGTCTCGGTCATGCGGCACACTCATATGGGCTCGGACGCGTGCAAGGCCAAAGCCCAACAGATTGCGCAGGGAGACCCCAAAAACCCTTATGAAGGCTTGGCCGCTATCACGGTAGATGCGATTCGGATGTTAGGTTCTGATGTGAAGGATTCAAGAGAAGGTAATTTTTGCGGACACGCAGACATTTCCCATGGCATCGTTGTCCCGGCAGGGGAACCGCCTGAATCGCCATTGAGTGTTGAACTCGGCAAGCGGGTGCGTGCTATGAAAGACCAAGCTAAGTTTTTTCCAGATCCTGCTCCGACTGTTGATGGTTGGACGGGCGACCTTATCTAAGCACCTGGAGAACCCCGAAGCGCCGAACAGGGGAACTTCTGGCGCATCGAATGTCGCCCGCGCGGTCACCCCTAGCAATCCGGGCCAATATGGGCCGAGATCTCGGCTCGCCAGTGTGGTTTGTCTGGCGGCAACAGAAATTTTCGCCCAAAACGGACCCTTTCGCGAAAGCTCCTGTCGGATCTCAGAAGCCGGCCACAGTTTTCGGATCGTTGGCAAACCGTTGGCAAAATCGGTTTTAGTTTGAAGAGTGCTTTGTCCGAGAGTGAGAAATACCGCATGGGCATTGGAGATTTGATGGTAGGCCCGTGGGGACTCGAACCCCAGACCTCGTCCGTGTCAAGGACGCGCTCTAACCAACTGAGCTACGGGCCTAATTGGGATTAGATTAACATG
>Ga0073928_10009502_pt1 | contig 11820 bp, 14 predicted proteins | sample PaiPotPPA55metaG_FD_76969 | JGI IMG/M metagenome (GOLD analysis project Ga0073928, IMG submission 76969) | Iron sulfur acid spring bacterial and archeal communities from Banff, Canada, to study Microbial Dark Matter (Phase II) - Paint Pots PPA... ...
GTTGCAGCGGTGATAACCGCGTGCGCGTCGCTGGGCGGCGCGACGATCTTGATCGAGAGCGTTTGCAGCAAACGGCGCGAGCGTATCCAATCCACGACGCCAATCATCTCGCCGGCGGAAACAGGGGAATCCGAGCGTAACGTCAGCGTCGCGGTTGTGTCGTTGGTCAGGAGCGAACCCAAACGGCGGCACGTCATCTCGTTCTCGCCGTGCATGATGCATACGCGGAGCGCGAGAGCGGCCTTAGGCAAATACAATTCTCCGGAGAGCACACGTCCGCGCGTGCTGACGGTGACGGGTACGTGCAGACAAAGCGTAGGATGATAATACATAACGCCCTCCGTTCCAGGGTGCGATCAGTATCGCAACAATTCACGCAAAGGTTATGCACGGACGGCGAAGATCGGGAAGGCCGGCCTTCTCAGAACATTCCTAAGTCGGCAGGGACCGCTATCGTTTTCTGGGACGCTTGAGCGGACGGTCCTCGGCGCGCACGACCGTCAGCGCCTTGCCCTCGATTTCGAAGAGATTGAAAGCGTTGATCGCAGCCTCGGCCGCGCGATCGTCGACGACGTTCACGTAGGCGTAGCCCTTTTTGCGGCGGCTTCGCCGGTCTTTTGGAAACGTAACGTCTTCCTCTCCGGCTCCGAATTGGCGAAACAGGCGCAGCAGGTCGTCCTTGTTGGCGTCGCGCGGATAGCCGGCAACGAATAATCGAGTCATGCGATGAGCACGCTATCGCGAAAAACGTTCCAAGTCCCTGCCCCGATGGCCTCGCGCGCTTCGCGCATGAGCGAATTGAGCAGGTAGACGTTATGGTATGAAAGCAGGCGAGGTCCGAGCATTTCGCCGGCGCGGAAAAGATGAGCCAGGTACGCACGCGTAAACGTAACGCAAACGTAGCAATCGCATGTCGGATCGACCGGCGAGAAATCGCGCACATATGCAGCGTTCCGGATTGCGAACTCGCCATCACGCGTCATGGCGCGCCCGTTACGTCCGCATCGTGTAGGATAAACGCAGTCGAACATGTCGATGCCGCAATCGACCGCCATAACGATGTCGCGAACCGTACCTACGCCCATCAGATAGCGGGGTTTATGCTCGGGCAGCAGCGACGCCGAGAGGCATGCAAACCGGTGCATCTCCTCGCGGGTTTCGCCGACGGAGAGCCCGCCGATTGCGTAACCTGGAAGGTCGAGGTCGACGATTGCGCGCGCGCTGCGTTCTCGCGCCCGCTCGTCCAGACCACCTTGCATGATCGCGAAGAGCGCGGTTTCACTGCGCGTGCGTGCTTGCGCGCTGCGTTTAGCCCATTCCGCCGACAGGCGCACCGACTCGTCGATTGACTGCGGCGTTGCCGGGAGCTTCACGCACACGTCCAGCTGCATCGCGATGTCAACGCCAATGGCTTCCTGGAATGCGACGACGTTCTCGGGCGTGAAGCGGTGTCGACTGCCGTCGAGATGCGATGAAAAGGTTACGCCTTCGTCGTCCAATTTACGCCGCGATTCAAGGCTGAACACTTGAAAGCCGCCGCTGTCGGTCAGAAGCGGCCCGTTCCACTGCATGAAGCGGTGCAGTCCCCCGGCTTCGATCAGCACGTCGAGACCCGGCCGCAACCAAAGGTGATAGACGTTGGCCAGTACGATCTGCGAATGCGCGCTTCGTACTTCTTCCGGCGTTAGGCCCTTGACGGTTCCGGTAGTGCCGACCGGCATGAAGGTTGGCGACTCCACAACCCCGTGCGTGAGCGTCATCGTCCCGCGGCGCGCGCGGCCGTCGGTCTTATGAAGCTCAAACGTCATGAGGCGTTTGAGAAAGCGCGGCCTTGGCAGCCACGTACTCTGGCGGCGGATCGACCTGAAACTCCATTTCGCGTCCGGTTCGCGGATGACGGAACGAAAGACGCCACGCATGCAGCGCTTGGCCGGGAAGATCGAACCGTCGATCGGTTTTGCCGTAGATCGGATCGTTGACGATCGGATGACCGAGCGCAGCCATGTGCACGCGAATCTGGTGCGTGCGGCCGGTCTCGAGCCGGAAGATGATCTCGGCAGCGTTGTGAAGCCGTTCGCGCACTTCGTAATGCGTTATCGCCGGCTTTCCTTCGGCAGTGATCGTGTATCTGAGACGGTTGTGCGGATCGCGCCCGATCGCGCCGTCGATTGTGCCTTTGGGATGTGCCGGAATGCCGCTGACCAGCCCGAGATATTCGCGCGAGATGTGGCGCGCCTTCATCGCCTTGCCCAGCGCGCTGAGCGCCGCTTCGGTTTTCGCCACGACAAGCAGACCGGAGGTATCGCGATCCAGGCGGTGCACCAGACCGGGCCGCAGAGCGTCACCCGGCATCGAGCGCACGTGCGCGAGCAGTGCGTTTACCAGCGTGCCGCTAGTTGCGCCGTGCGCAGGATGAGTGACCATCCCGGCCGGTTTGTCGATGACCGCGACGTCATCGTCTTCGTAGACCATCGTGAGATCGATAGCTTCGGCTTCAACCACGAGCGCGGCGCGCTCGCGCAGCTCGTAATCGATGATGTCGCCTTCATCCACGAGATAACTTCCCTTAATCGTGCCGCCGTTCACGCGTACGTCACCGCGTTTGACGGCCTCGGCAACCAGCGAACGCGAGAATCCGGTGTGGTGCGCGACGATGATATCGGCGCGCTTTCCGGACTCCTCAGGCGTGACGACGAGTTGCAAGGCTGGAGAGGATCAGCAGGATGACGCCGATCGTGATGCACGAATCGGCGACGTTGAAAATATTGGGCCAGATGCGGTAGAAGTCGACGAAATCGACGACGTAGCGAAGATGCAGACGGTCGATGATGTTGCCGATTGCGCCGCCGAGAATCATGCCGAACGCGATACGCACGACCAGCGATTGGCGCGCTTGATCGCGAAACGAAAACCAAAAGATCAGCAGCACGAGCAGCGCCATGCCGATCAGCAGAACCGGTGAGGATCCGAACAAGCCGAACGCGCCGTGCTGATTCTGCTCGTACGTCCAGCGCAGAAAGCGCGGGATGACGAACCGGCTCTCGCCCGGTAGGAAATTTGTTACGATCAGATGCTTGGTGAACTGATCGAGCGCCACGATGACCGCCGCTACGGCGATCAGCTGCGCCGTCTCAAAGCTTCGGCTGCGGGACAAACTGGTAGAACCAGCCGGCGATTCGTAAGAACGAGTTGGTAACAAGAACGACTCCAGTGGCGATCATGAAGGCTCCTGCGGTCATCTCGATAGCCGGTAAGAACCGCTTGATACGATTGAGCGCGGGCAGCACCGCGCCTACGGCAAGTGCGGTAACGAGCAGCGGGAGCGCCAGCCCCATTGAATAGACGAACAGCAGCCACGCTCCCTGCAGAACGCCACCCTGCTGTGAGGCAAGCGCCAGGATGGCCGCCAAAATGGGACCGATGCAGGGAGACCACCCGGCGGCAAAAGCCAAGCCGACGATGACTGACGCGACGAGCGAGCGCTGTTTCGGCTGCACCTGAGGCCGCGTGTCTGCGGCGAGGAAGCGCATGCGAAGCACTCCGAGCATCTGCAGTCCCAGAACGATGACGACAACTCCGCCGATTCGCGCAATCAAAACCTGATTGTCCCGCAGTGCCGAGCCAATCGCGCTTGCCGAGGCTCCGAGCAGGACGAAGACGAGCGTGAAGCCGGCGATAAAAGCGAGCGCGTGAGCTACGGCGCGCGCACGCGCGTTTACGGTGACGTTCTCGCGCAGTTCCTCGACGGTCGATCCGGTCAGGAACGAGAGGTACGCCGGCACCATCGGGAGGACGCACGGCGACACAAAGGAAACGAGCCCCGCCAGGAAGGCGATTCCGACGGTCAAATGCGCAGTGGCCACACCGCCCATTTAGACGGAACCTGATCTTGTCATGCCGACCCCCACTTTTGTCAGCCTGAGCGCGTAATGCAACACTGGTTCACCTACCCGAACATCAATCCGATCGCGATCCACCTCGGACCGGTCAATATTCACTGGTACGGCATATCGTATCTGGTTGGATTTATCGCGGTCTATCTGTGGATGAGCCGGCCTGCGGGCAGACGCCGCCTGGGCCTCACACGAGAGCAGATTCAGGATTTTCTGGTCTACGCGCTGGTTGGCGTGCTGGTGGGCGGCCGCACGTTCTTCGTCATCAACGACATCATCAGCAAGCACGATGCCTCGATGTACCTTACGAACCCGCTGAACATCATCGCGGTCTGGAACGGCGGCATGGCCTTCCACGGCGGTATGGTCGGCGTAATCGTGGCGCTGTTCTTATTCTTGCGCAAGCATCCGGGCTTGACATACCGCGTGCTCGGCGACGAAGTCGTGATGATGGCGCCGGTCGGCATTACGCTTACGCGCCTGGTCAACTTCATCAACGACGAGCTTTGGGGTGACGTCTGTAATCCCGATCGTCCCTGGTGCATGATTCCGGGAAATACCGCATCCACGGCAGAGGGTGGCTGGGGGCTAGCGTCCCGTCATCCCTCACAGCTGTACGAAGCGGTTCTCGACGCGGTTACCTTGCCGATTTTGCTGTTCATCTACAAGAAAAGGCCCCCCGACGGCGTCGTGGCATGGAGCTGGTTCACGATGTACGGCATTACGCGTTCCATTGCCGAGTCGTGGCGGCATGCCGATTTCATGTGGCACGGCATTACGGGCGGGCAGCTGTACGCGCTTCCGATGATCCCAATAGGTCTGATTGGTATCTACGCATGCTGGCGACGCGGCGAACGCACTGAAGAGCGAGCGGTTGCAGACGATAGCGGAACGATACGCACGGCTGCGCGCTGAGGTCCCTTCGCACGTCGCGATCCTCGCGGTCTCGAAATTCCAGCCTGGAGATGCCGTACTCGAGGCGATCGCCGCCGGCGTGACCGACATCGGCGAAAACTACGTGCAGGAAGCCCGGCGCAAATTCGATGCGCTAGCCGGGGTGCGAAAGCACTTCATCGGCCACGTCCAAACTAATAAAGCCAAAGCCATCGTCTCGCTCTTCGACGTGGTGCAGAGCGTCGATCGCTTTGAAGCCGGTGCCGCGCTCGCGAAAGCGGCGAGCGCTGTGGATAAACGGGTACAGGTCCTGGTGCAAGTCAACATCTCGGCGGCGGAACGGTACGGCTGCGCACCCGCCGAAGCCGAGCGTTTAGCCCAAGCACTTCGCGCGTACGAGAGCCTGCGTGTGGACGGTGTCATGGCTATCGGCCCCATCACCGAGGATCGCGCGGCTATCGCGCGTGCCTTCGAAAGTGCCGCGGCTGCATGGCGTCGCGTGGGTGGGCCGGTCTTTTCGATCGGTATGTCGGGCGACTGGCGCGAGGCGGTCGCGGCCGGCTCGACGATGATCCGCCTGGGAACCACCATTTTCGGACCAAGACCTGCGCGAGCGGCGTCGAAGAAGGCATCAATGTCATCGTGACCCTTCGAGAAAGCTCAGGACTTCGGCGCTATTGAAGGACAGGCGATGAAGGGAGCTGCTAATGAGTATGTTCAGCAAAATCGGGTCGTTCTTCTCGATGAACGACGAGGAAGAAGACGAATACGCAGATGAGCCCGCCGGTGCGCGTACCGTCGTTCCTCTCAGCAATGCATCGCGCCGGGGCGGAACTGAAGTCAGCGTATATGTGCCGCGTTCGTTCGGCGACGTCACGGAAATAGCCGATGCGCTGCGAAGCCGTCAAGTCGTTATCGTAAATCTGCAGAACGCGGATCGTGCGCTGCTGCAGCGCGTGGTCGATTTCACCTCCGGAGTCGCATACACGATCGACGGCAAGATTCAGAAGCTCGCCGAGGCGATCTATCTGGTGGTACCGTCGGGGATCGTCGTTAACGCGCAAGGGCTGCGCGATTCGATGATGTCGGATGGCTCGCTCGACTTTCTGACCAATAGGGGTTAAGCATGCAGAAGATTACGCCGATCGATATTCAGCACAAGAGTTTCAAGAAGGCGCTGCAAGGCTACGATCGCGCGGAAGTCGATCAATTTCTGGACGAAATCATCGAAACGCTTGAGGACGACGCGCAGCAGGCAGCCGCGCTTCAGGCGGAAATAAACGATCTCAAGGAGCGGATCAGCCATTTCAAAGCGATGGAAGAGTCGCTTCATAACACGCTGGTCCTCGCGCAACGCACCGCGGATGAGGTAAAGGCCTCCGCGCACAAGGAAGCCGATCTCATCAAAGAGCAAGCGCGTCTCGCCGCCGAACGCGAGATCGGTACGTTTACGGAAGCCGCCGGCGATGCACGGCGCGAACACCAGCGTGCAATCGAGTGGGCGGAGAAAGCGCGCAGCGAGCTTCGCAGCTTGCTCATGACGCATCTGGCCCTCTTGGATAAAACGGTTCCGAGCAATGGCTTCACCCACATCGGGCAAACGCCGGAAACGCACGTTGAGGTTGAGGCCGATCTGACCGAGACCAACCGCATTACCGTTTACTAGGAACGTCTTGCCGCCAACTATCGCCGTACTGCCCGGTGACGGCATCGGGCCTGAAGTCACGCGCGCGGCGGTGCGCATATTGCGGCTCGTTCGCCCCGATATCGAGCCTATTGAAGCTGTCGTCGGTGCGCAGGCACTGCGCGCCGGAAAGCCGGCGTTGCCGCATGAGGCGTTGGAACTTTGCGAGCGCAGCGCCTCGATCTTGTTCGGCGCGGTCGGACTTCCCGAGTATGAAGGAAAGCCGCTGGCCGAACGTCCCGAATACGCGCTTTTTATCCTGCGCCGCGATTTCGAACTGTTTGCGAACATTCGCCCGGTGCGCGTCTTTCCAGGACTTGAATCCGCCTCGAGCTTGCTGCCCGAGCTCGTCAAGGGACTGGACATGGTGGTCGTGCGCGAGCTCACCGGCGGGATCTACTTCGGCAAACCCAAAGAGCAGCGCATCGGCGCCGACGGGATCGAAGAAGCCGTCGATACGATGATCTACCGTGCGCCGGAAGTCGATCGCATCGCGCGCGTCGCATTCGAGCTTGCGCGCAACCGCCAAAAGCGGCTCGTCTCCATCGACAAACAAAACATCCTGGAGACCTCGCGGCTTTGGCGCCGTGTAGTCGAACGCGTCGCAGCGGATTATCCCGACGTAAAACTCTCGCATCTGCTCGTTGATAACGCGGCCATGCAGCTCGTGCGCCGGCCCGCGGACTTCGATGTCATCGTAACGGAGAATATGTTCGGCGACATCCTTTCCGACGAAGCCGCGATCCTTACGGGATCGATCGGCAATTTGCCCAGCGCCAGCCTGGGGACGCGAGTGCGCGAGGGCGTCCGGTTTGGGTTGTACGAACCGATCAGTGGCTCGGCACCCGACATTGCAGGTCAAGGAATTTCGAATCCGACTGCGGCAATTCTCTCGGCGGCCATGCTCCTGCGTCACAGCTTGAACGATGAAGCGAATGCCTCACGCATCGAAAATGCGGTGGAGGCCGCATTCCTTGGGGGCGCGCGGACGCGCGAACTCGCGCGCTCGAACGAATCATCTCTGGGCACGGTCGAGTTCACGGACAAGGTGATCGCGCAGCTGTGAGCGTCCTCACGCGCCTGGCCGCGCCGGTTCGCATGTCGGCACTGGGCATGTACGTTCCGGAGACGGTGATCACCAATGCCGATCTGCAGCGCATCGTTGAGACCTCCGATGAGTGGATCCTCCAACGCACCGGCATCCGCACGAGGCGCCGCGTTGCAGAAAACCAGTATACGAGCGATCTCTGCGTGCGTGCCGTCGAGGATCTGCTGCGCAACAGTCCCGGCGTCTCGCCTTCGAGCATTGAATACATTCTGCTGGCCACGACGACACCGGACTACGTTTATCCAAGCGTCGCAGCGCTGGTACAGGATCGCGTCGGCATTCCCACGAGCGCCGGAGCGTTGGACATCAGCGCCGCGTGTGCCGGTTTTTGTTCGGCGATGAATTTGGGAGCGGCACTGATAGCGTCGGGACAAACGCGCAACGCGCTGATTGTCGCGGGCGAATCGCTCACGCGTTCGGTCGACTACACCGACCGCTCGACGTGCGTGCTTTTCGGTGACGGTGCAGCCGCGGCGCTGCTCGAGTATGATGAGCGATGTGCGCTTGCGGGCATGGATTCCGGAAGCGACGGCAGCGCGGGTCCGGCCCTCTACCGTACGGCTACGCGCCGCGACATCAACGGAACCGTCGATGAAAGTGGTTTACTGCGTCAGGTCGGCCGCGATGTTTACCGTTGGGTGCTCGAGAACGTTCCCGCAACGATCGACCGGATATTGAAACGCGCCGGCTTGCGCCGCAGCGAGATCGATTGGTTCATCCCACACAGCGCGAACATGCGTATGATTGAGGCGCTGTGCAAACGTATCGGTTTTCCCCTCGAGCGCACGCTCACGAGTTTGGTTGAGTACGGCAATACGTCCTCGGTAAGCATCCCGCTCGCGCTGATACCCGCCGTCCGCAACGGCACGGTCAAACCGGGCGATAAAATTCTGATGGTCGGCTTCGGCGGCGGGCTCGTCACCTCAGGCAACGTTTTGACTTGGCTGTGAGCGTTGATTCGGCTGCGAGAGCTCACTCGGCAGTGTAAAGCGCTTAGCCCGGTCCCCGAATCCAATGCGGGAACCACATGCGTGCAGCCCAGTCGGCATATGTGATCGAATCGCCCGCCAGAATCGGATAGAAATACGCGAACAGTGCGACGGTTAGCGCGAGAAACAGAGCGATACCGTATCGCGCGAGTTTTTGCTCCTCGGGTGATTTTTGCGCGCGATCCCAGAGCCATTTCAGCGCGACGGTATCCGCCAGCAGAATGATCGCATCGTTCGGATAGAAGTGGTACTCGAAGAGCATGCGCGGCGAGGCGATCCATGGCAGCCACTGCGCGAAGTATGTGACGAAGAGCAGGAGGTAGATGCGGTTTTTCTGAGCCCACGCCAAATACGCCAAGAGCGGAATGCTTAGAAGCCCTGCCCACCACGTCAGCGGATTGGGCAGCGAGAGGATCTCGCCGATGCAGCACGCGTTGGGGTTGCGAACGTTTGCGCCGGTTCGAAAATCGTGATACCAATACGCCACCGGCTGATACATGATCGGCCATTCCCACCACTTCGAGCTGTAGGGGTGGGGCGCGTTGTGCGTTACCGTCACGTCGTGATAGGTGAACATCTGATTCTGCAGATCCATCAGGCCGGTTAGATCGTTTCCGTTCTGAAAATCTACCGGGGTCGCCATCGAGAAGAACGGGATGTACGAGACGAGATACATCGCGATGGTGACGGAAAGCACGACCGAAGCGAACGCATCGAGCGGCAGCCGCCATTTTGGACGCGGCAGCAGCACGATGCCTGCGGCAAAGAGCAGGACGACGATCAGATCGAAGATCGCGTTCCATTTCGAGGCGGCGCCCAGCCCGCAAACGACCGCCAGCGTCAATAGCCAGCCGAGTGCGCGTGGACGCGGCTGCAGAGATAAACGAATTGCAGCGTAGATCGTAAGCGTGAAGAACACCGCCATCAACGCAACGGCGCCATGCGATTGATGGGCGAGTGCGCCGACCCAGCCAATCGCGAGCGCGCATCCGGCTATAACGGACACCGCACCCGCTGCTGCCGGAACGCGCCAATTCGGCGTATCCGGACGCTGCTCTTCGTCCAGGCGCAGCAAATAGCGGTAGAACGCGTACAAGATGAACAGCGAGAAGAACGCGACTGTGATCTCGGGGGTTGCAATACGGGACTGGGTGAAGTGAAATCCGTCGAAAACCAGCAGCGCGGCGGCGATCGCTGCAAAACCGGTAGAGCCCGTAAGCCGTTTGGCGAACGCGTAGAGCAAGAATACGGTGAGCGCGCCGACGACCACGTTGAGGAAACGCCATCCGAAACCGGTGTTGCCGTACATCGAACCCATGCCGCCCCAGATCCACATGGAAGCGGCGATGAGGAGTTTGGTCAGCGGCGGATGCGTCCACTCGTATTGCGGCTGCCATTGAAGATACTCGGCCGCAGAACGCGGGTAGTAAACCTCATCGAAATACGCTTCGGGCGGATACCAATACCGCAGCCCGCACAAGAATAGCGACACGACCGATAGCGCGGCCGCAATCCATGTGTCTTTGCGCGTCATCAGCTAGACGCGCGCCGACTCACCGGTAACTTCGTTTCCGTAGTAATCGCGCAGACTCACACGCACCTTAATGTGCTTACTCGGGTGAGCGGCGATCCATATGCGCTTCCACTGATCGAGCGTTTGCGAGCGCAGTGCGTCTTCGGCTGATTCGTCCATTGAATAGAGATTGTTCACGTCGATGTACAGCACAAGGATCTCGCCCTTCACTTCCGTTCCCATGACGATATCTTTGTAGCGCTGCTTGAGGTCGAGCGCATTGACGGCTGTTTGTTCGCGGGCCGCAACCGGATCGCCGGAGGCTGCAGCTTTACCGGACGAGGCGGCGGAACATCCGCTCAGGAGCAGGCCTAATGCCGCCGCAGCCACACCCGCGGCCGTCGAGCTACGTACGATCGACATATGATGGTCAAACTTCGGTCACAACCCTCCGCTATCATGCGCGCATGGATGGAATTGGATGGGCATTAAGCGCCATGTCAGCGGCGCGCACCCGCCTGGATGTCGCGGCTGCGAACCTGGCCAACGGTTCGACGGATGGGTTTCGAAAAAGCACTCTACGCGGCTTTCTAACGGCCGCCGGCGTGCAGCTTCGGCGCGGCCCGGACAGCTCGCAAGGCGCACTGCGCAGAACGGGACGCCAATTCGATCTTGCGATCGTCGGCTCCGGCGCGTTTGCGGTTCGAACAGCCGGCGGTCACATAACGGCGACGCGCAACGGCGGGTTCGTTCGCGACAGGTTCGAACGCCTGGTAGATGACGCCGGGCGCGTTCTCATTGGGACGCGAGGTCCGGTATGCCTGCCGGACGGCGCGACCATCGATGCAAACGGGGCCGTCATTCGCAATGGAGCCGTGCTGAATCACATTGCGCTTCCCGCAGGCTCGAGCGTGCGCAGCGGTTTTCTGGAAAGTTCGAACGTCGATGCGATCGGTGAGATGATCGGCGTGCTGACCGCGCAGCGGTCGTTCGAGACAGCGCAAAAAGTGCTCTCAGCCATCGACCAGACGCGCGAACGAGCGTCCAGCCAAGTCGCGGAGATCAAAGCATGAACCGGGCATTATTCGCGGCTGCGAGCGGCATGGCAGCGCAACAGCAAAACCTGGAAACGATTGCGGAAAACCTTTCGAACGCCGACGTCGCCGGTTTCAAGGGCGCGGCGGCGAGCTTTACTGATATCGCGGGTCCGGCAGGCGGTTCGATCGGCACGGCTGCGATCGGTACGCATACTGCCTTTACGCAAGGCCGCCTAATGCGCGGCGAGGGCCCCTTCGATCTCGCTATCGAGGGAGCGGGTTTTTTCACGGTCATCGATGGAAAAGGCAAGCGCGCATACACGCGTGACGGTGAGTTCTCGCGCGCGCCGGATGGTTCGCTGCGCAACGCGCAAGGTTGGCGTTTGGAGGGCGTTCGCATCGCTGAGAACGCACTCTCTGCAACCGTTGGTGAGGACGGCACGGTAACCGCCTCCGGCGCAAAAGGTAAGACCGTTTGCGGACGGATTCGCCTGGCCGAGTTTGCTTCGCCCGAGTCGCTTGAATCTGCACGCGGAACGCTGTTTTTCGCAACGCACGCGTCGGGGAAAGCGCGCACGATCGATCCAGGGTCGCCGGCCGGTCCGGCGATCAAATTCGGAATGCTCGAGCAGTCGAACGTGACGATCGTCGAGGCGATGATGGAGATTCTCGCCGCGCAGCGCGCGTACGAAGCCAATGCTA
>Ga0073928_10009505_pt1 | contig 11818 bp, 5 predicted proteins | sample PaiPotPPA55metaG_FD_76969 | JGI IMG/M metagenome (GOLD analysis project Ga0073928, IMG submission 76969) | Iron sulfur acid spring bacterial and archeal communities from Banff, Canada, to study Microbial Dark Matter (Phase II) - Paint Pots PPA... ...
AGTTGTAATTCAAGCCGGTTGGGCCGTTGACCTGCGTGAAGGCATTGGCAACGTAGTCATATTCATAAAAGCTCGTCGACGAGCCAAAACCATTCGTCGGACCGAGCGCGCAGAGAATATTCCCATTGACCATCATGGCGGCCGGGGCGTCCACCGCGCCCATGGAGTTGGCGCCGAATATCATGTCCGGCCCGGCGACCCATGAGCCGGCTGTAGCCGGCGTGCTGCCCGGCGTGTAGATTGCGGTGTGGACGGAGCCCCCTATGCAAAATACTTTCCCATTGGGCAGCACGAAAGCCGGACCCAACTCGGCGCCATAACCGTACAGGTCGGTCGGTGTATTTGGGTCGGCGACCCATGTGTTCAACGAAGCAACGTAGTGCTCGGCGGTTTGGCCAAACCCATCGACGGTCAGGACGGCGTCATTGGTCAGCCTTACCCAACAGGCTTCGTCCTGGAGATGGGCCGCGGTGGCTGCGGCGGTGATGTTGTTGAGGACCGGATTGTAAATCCAAGCGCCGTTGCCGGTCGTGCCCTGGAGCACGTTGCCGGTGGGCAACATTTTTGATGCGGCATCCGAGTAGGACGGATTGGCGGCCGGCTGCGGGACGTCAGTCCATATATTCAGCAGCGAATTATACAGTTCCCCATGGGCCGTGCCCGTCCCATACTCGCCGCCAGCCACATACACATTCCCGTTGGTCAGCACGTCAGAGGAATAAAAAAGCCGCGTGTAATGCGTCGAGGCCAGTTGCGTCCAGGTGCCGTTGACGTAGCTGCCGTGAATGTCCGGGGTCAGCCGATACCAGCCGCTGCCACCATCTCCGCACATGATGGTGCCATCGCTGAGCAGCAGGCTGTTGTTCAAACCAGCAGGCGGGGGATGCGTCAGGGCAGCCCATGTTCCGGCGGCAAGCGTCTGCATGCAAGTAGTCGCCATCAGCAACGACAGCGTCCACGCCACCCAGCGGGCCGAGAATGAGATGTGGCAGACGGTAACCGTCGTTTTTCGAATCGAAAACATTCTGGAGAGGCGTGTCATGGCAGGTCGGGATTTTAGAGACTAGTCGATTGTCCGAAATAAGGGCTAAGAGATGTCCGATTGGATGGAAATGGAGAGTATGAATACAGGCGCTGGAATCAAATCGTTTGCTTCCTCGAGCCGGCGTTTCCCTCCATTTTCTTCGACTTTGCAAGATTCATATTCATCCGTTTAGATTTCGCCGGGCGCCGCATTCGTGGAATTACTGGCCGCATCATAGGCAGGCCGGGAAAATTTGTCAAGGTGGATTGCCCGAACGAAGGGGAGGCTGAGTGCGTCGTGACGCTGCCCCTTTTTATTCCCCTTTCCTCCCGCAAGCTCACTAAAGCACCCCTCCGCCCCACCTTTTTTGGCGTGATTAACCTGGAATCCCCGATCTGATTCGACTTTGCTACACGCACTGACACCACAACCTACCGGTGCCCGCCGCCGCCATGGCCTCCTCCACCGCCACGGAAGCCGCCGCCGCCAAAACCGCCTCCATGAAAGCTGCCGCCGCCCCTGAATCCTCCCCCGGCGACACGCCCGCCGAAAGATGCGCGGCCGCCGCCACCAAAGCCGCGGCTTGGGACTGAACGGAACCCGCCGCCAACTCGACCGCCGAAGCCCCCAACCCGGCCATGGAATCGATCAAAGCCACGACCAAAACCGTGGAAGCGGTCAAAATCGTGGTGGAACGGATAAAAACCAAAATAGAACGGCCAATCAAATCCAACCCCCCACGGATACCCGTAGCCATACCCGTAATCCGGGTATCCATAGCCGTAGGCATACGCCGGGTAATCATAAGAATAATCTGGATACGTCGTCGCCGTCCCATAATCGTATCCTGGGTAGGCTGGCGTCGTCCCATAGTCGTTCCCAGGGTAGGCCGGAGTCGGCGCATAAGGATTGGCCGCCGGGTAAGGCGGAGGAGCCGCCCCGCCCTGATAGGCCATCGCGGCGCGCGCCTGCGCCCTTATTTCGCCGCCGCGCTGCAACATGGCTGAAATGATGTCGTCCGAAACGCCGCTTTGCTGCAAAGCGATGATCTCCTCCGCGCTGGGATTGAAAGGAACCCAGGAGTTCTTGATGTAGGCCTTGATGACCTCGACGTCCACCTTTGCCTGGACCATCTTCACAATGTCCGCAATGCCCGGGGAATAACGAACTGCCGGCGCCTGCGGAGCCGCTCCGACAGAAACCACCGTCGTCGTGCCCCAGACTGGAGTCGTCCCCGCCACCGCCAGCACCATTGCCGCACTCATCCCGCCGAATAGGCGGATGACCAGATTCTCTCTTCGTCTCGAATTCTTCATAACAGCTGCCTGTCTGACGGCCCACAGTACAATTACCTTTTTATCACGGTTGTCAAGGGGCCTTGGCGTCCGTATCGGTCGAGACAAAGCTTGACTTTACGCAGGGCCTTGTTATTATCGTCCCAGTTCTCATCAACTCGGTACCCATGAACGCGAAAAACCTTCTTTGCCTGGGCGCAGTGGCGCTAGGATTTCATTTCCAGACCACCACGAGTTTTGCGGCCACGGTGATTTGGACCGGCGCAGGCGATGGAATATCCTGGACCAATCTCAATAATTGGTCCAACAATGTTCTGCCCACCGTCACCGACGACGTGCTCATTGGTGGAGTGGGTACGAACACGACGCTGGTGCTCGGCGGGAGCTTTGCCGTCCAAAGCGTTCAATGCAGCGCCTCTTTGAGTGTGTCGGGAGGCAGCCTGAGTTTGAGCGGGGGGCCGTCGCAGGTTGCCGGCATTTTTACGATTGCTTCGGGCCAGTATTTGCTGGCCTACGGCTCGAACACGACATTTCTCGCCAGCGGCCCGGCAAACGTGGACGACGGGAATTTCACGGTCAGCGGAGGAGGGGTCGTTACGTTGCCGACGCTGAAGAATTACAATAAGTCGTGCAACGGGGGCTACTGGACCATCACCGATGCGAACAGCGTGCTGGCCCTGCCGGCCCTGACGAACATCACCGGACAGGCGTGCAGCTACCCGGTGATCCAGGTGGCCGCGGGCGGGCAATTGCTGGCGACGAATCTGGCGAGCATCGCGGCGGGGCCGCTCGGATTCCAAGCCGACGGAACCAACAGCCTGATTGACTTCAGCGGGTTGACGGCCTGCGCCGGGCAAAATCCCTATCTCGTGACTTTCGAAGCCAGCGCCGGCGGCACATTGAGGATACCGCGCATGACTGGCGGACCTTTTGTGGGAGTCACCCTCAACGTTGGCGGCACATTGCCGACGGCACAATTAACGCAACTCACCTCACTCGCCTTGCTCGGGATCACAGCGAATCTCGATGCCTTGACCAGTGTGGGCAACTTAACGGTCGCCGGGGTGATGATGAATTTCCCGGCGTTGAGCAATGCGAACGATGCCAACTTCACGGTCAGCGCCGGCGCGCTGGTGACGTTGCCGGCCTTGCAGAATTACACCAAGCAGTGCAACGGGGCCTATTGGACGGTGACGGGATCGAACAGCGTGCTGGCCCTGCCGGCCTTGACCAATATCACGGGCCAGGCTTGTAACTATCCGGTGATTCAGGCTGAGGCAGGCGGTCAACTCATCGCGACTAATCTGGCCAGCATCGCGGCGGGGCCGCTCGGATTCCAAGCCGACGGGACCAACAGTCTGATTGATCTGAGCGGATTGACGGCGTGCGCCGGGCAAAGCCCGTATCTGGTTACCTTCGAAGCCAGCGACGGCGGCACCTTGAGGATACCGCAGATGGCCGGCGGACTGTTCGTGGGCGTCACGCTCAACCCCGGCGGCATATTGCCGACGGCGCAAATCAGGCAATTAACCTCGCTCGCGCTCTTCGGAGCCACGGCAAACTTCGACGCATTGACCAATGTCGCCAATCTGACTGTCACCGGCGTGACGATGAACTTCCCGACACTCAATAACGTGAACGACGGCAACTTCACAGTCAGCGCCGGAGCGGTGGTCACGCTGCCGGCCTTGCAAAATTACACCAAGCAGTGCAATGGAGGATACTGGTCGGTGACAGGGTCCAACAGCGTCCTGGCGCTGCCCGCCTTGACGAACATCACCGGCCAGCCTTGCAACTATCCGGTGATCCAGGCCGAAGCAGGCGGCCAACTGCTGGCCAGCAATTTGGCCAGCATTGCGGCGGGACCGCTTGGGTTCCAGGCCGACGGCACCAACAGCCTGATCGATTTCAGCGCGTTGGCGACTTGCGCCGGGCAAAATCCCTTCCTCGTCACCTTCGAAGCCAGCGCAGGCGGCACCTTGAGAATGCCGCTCATGACCGGTGGGCCTTTCGTGGGCGTCACGCTCAATTCGGGCGGCATCCTGCCTACGGCTCAAATCCGGCAATTGGAAGCCCTCACGCTTCAGGGTGTCACCGCCAATTTCGACAATTTGACGACGCTCTCCGGCCAGACCACCATCAGCGGAGTGACGATGAATTTTCCGGCCCTGACAAATTTCGACGGCGGCAATATCACGATCAGTGGAGGTGCGGTCGTGACAATGCCGGCAGTGCAAAACTACGCCAAAGAGTGCAACAGCCCTAATTGGACGGTCACCGGCTCCAACAGCCTCTTATCGGTGCCCGGCCTGACGAATATCTCCGGACCGGCTTGCGGCTTTCCGACCATCGAAGCGACGGCGGGCGGTCAGGTGCTGGCAACAAATCTAGGCAACATCCTCGCCGGACCTTTGACCGTCCTGGCCGACGGAGCGGGGAGTGTGGTGAACATGAGCGGACTGCTCTCCGGAGCGGGCGAAAGCGGTTATCCGTTGAGTTTCGTTGCGCAAAACGCAGGTGCGCTGATGATTTCTTCGTGCGGCGTCGTGAATCTCGTTTCGATCACGGCCCAAAGCGCCGGCTTCATCGACATGAGCCTTGTGCAGGGTATTTCCGGCAGCAGTTGTGCCATCACGGCGGACGGCGCCGTCAGCGTCATCAACTTGTCGAACCTATCGGCGTTCGCCACGCCCGCCGGGGCGTCCAGCCTGATCGAGACGAACGGAGGAACGGTCCTCTTGAACAATGACGTGTTCCTGCTGGTCAATGTTGCCGTGAGCATTACGGGCAATCCCGCGCTGCCGCCAATCGTCTCGGCGGGACCCTCCCTGTCCCTGTATGGATTGGCGTGGCACAGCTATGAAGTGGACTGGCGGGACACGCGCGTGGCCGGCAGTCCCTGGCAGCTTTACCGCCGCGTCCCGCTCACGAACGACATCGAGGTCGTCGGCGGCCCGCCGGATCCCTGGCAGGATTTTCGCGTGGAAGAATTCGTGGCCAATCCGGCGATCCTGGACTTGAATCTTTTAGGAGGGCAGACAGGGCAAGTCGTTCTTTATGCCGCGACGAATCAAACCTTCCGAGTCGAATCGACGCCCAGTGTGAATCATCCGGTAGTCTGGTCGCCGTTCAGCGGCGATTTTGCCATGACCAATTCGTTCCGCATCCTGGGTCCGTTCCCGACGACCGCACCAATGCAATTCTTCCGCTGGCGGCAGCCTTGACGAAGTGGCTGAAACGCGGACGACGCGACCGTGTCTGACAAACGTGCGCTGCGCCCAACTTAAGGAAGATTGCCTCAGAGCGTATTTGAAAAGTCGTTTTATTGGTAGCAGCCAGCGTGAGCTGGCTCTGATTTCTGTGTTGGAGCAGAGAAAATTGAGCCGACTCACGTCGGCTGCTACTGTTTTCGAACAGGCTCTCAGCCCGCAACTTCAACTCGGCTTGGCGCACTGTTGTTGCTTTCCCCAGTTCGCCATTGCCTGGGCGCATTCTTCCGGTGACACATCTTTTGTGTGCGTGGCAACACCCCACAAGTGGCCGAAGGGATCGACGAACTTGCCGTAGCGATCGCCCCAGAACATGTCCATCGGCGGCATCGTGGGCCTGGCGCCCTTGGCCACCGCCTTGTTGAATGTCGCGTCCACGTCCGAGACGTAGACCATCACGTTCGACGGCGGCGTGCCGCCTCCCGGCTGCGGCGCAAGCGCGCCCATCTGCGGATTTTCGTCGCCCAGCATCAGCACATGGTTGCGGATTTTGATTTCCGCGTGCGCGATCTTGGGGCTGTCCGGATAAGTCATGCGCATCGTTTCCGTCGCGCCGAACACGTCCTTGTAAAAATCGATCGCTTTGGCCGCATCGCGTACGATGAGGCTGGGGATCAAAGCGTCGAACCCATCGGGAATAGATTTTGTGCTCATGAGAGTATCCAAAGCGCTTTCGGGAGCCGTGTCAATACCTGATGCGTCTCGCGTCCTTTCATGTTAATTCTCCCGCGTGAAACATTTTTACACCGGTCCCGCCATCAACGCCGAAACGCTGGTGATGATGCTCGAAAAGCACGGCATCGCCGCCACCCAGGAGTTCGTCGAACCGGGACCGCCGGACGACGCCGATTTGAATCGACCCGCCAACGTCCTGGTGCCCGAAGCGGACTTCGACCGCGCGTACCAATTGTTTTACGCAGAGCGGGAAGACGAGTTGTGAGCCGATCTGGAATGTTGCCTCGTGGTTTGCTTTGTCCCAAGTTGTCAAGGTTGAACGCATGGGTTTGACTTCGGCCCAGCAACAAGCGGTCGCGGCGCGCGGCAACGTCCTGGTGGTTGCCGGCGCGGGCACGGGAAAGACGAGCACGCTGGTCGAGCGCTGCCTGGGCTGTTTGCTGGAAGAGAAGCCGCGCGCCTCGCTGGAAGAGCTTCTGATGGTCACTTTCACGGAAGCGGCGGCGGCGGACATGCGGCGGCGCATTCGCGAGCGGCTGCAAAGCGAACTGGCGAAAGAGGAGGAGAAATCCGAACAACCAGACCGGGCGATGGCGCGGCATTGGCAGGAACAACTGGTGCTATTCGAGACGGCGCACATCGGCACACTCCACAGTTTCTGCCTCGAACTGGCTCGCCAGCATTTTTATCAGCTTGAATTGGATCCGCAATTCTCGGTCCTGCCCGAAGAGGAAGCCCGGCTGCTCGCGGAGGAGTCGCTCGACAACCTTCTGCAAAAATACTACGCCGGGGGCAGCGAAGTCGCCGAGGCCGTGCAGGGGCTCATCCAAAACCAGGGCGGCGGCTCGGACCGCCTGATTCGCACCCTCGTCCTGCGGCTGCATCATTACACGCAAACGCTGCCCGACCCGGCCGGCTGGTTCGCCATCCAACTCGAAATGTTCCAGTCGTCCGAGCCTCTGGTATGGGAGCAATGGCTGCTCGAGGGTTTGCGCGATTGGCGCGCCCGCTGGCTGCCATCTCTCGAACGGGATTTTCCTCAGAACGACCTCGCGTCCCGTTGCGCCGCCGTGCTGCGGCAACTTAGGAAGGAGCCTTTGCTGGCGGAATTTGCCGTTGCGCTCGACGCAATCGCCTCGGCGGCGGTCGAGTGTCCGCAGGGCAAAAAGACCGCCTGGATCAAGCCGCTCGAACCTCTTTTGGCCGAAGCGGAATTCCTGGGTTCGCTGACGCGTCAGACAGGCGGCGGGCCGCCCGGCCCTTCGCCGCTCACAGAAGACTGGGGCTGGGTGCGCTCGCAAATGATGACGCTGTTGCAACTGGCGCGGGAATTTACCGCCGCATTCAGCGACGCCAAACACGAACTCGGCATGGTCGATTTTCACGATCTGGAGCAATCCGCGCTCCGGCTTTTGTGGGACAACCAAGCGAACCGGCCCACCCCGATCGCCCTGCAATGGCGCAAAAAACTTCGCTTCGTGTTCGTGGATGAATACCAGGACATTAACGCCGCGCAGGACAAAATCATCGAAGCCCTTTGCCGCGAAGGCGCGCAGGCCAATCGCTTTCTGGTGGGCGACGTCAAACAGAGCATTTACCGATTTCGCCTGGCCAACCCGCGCATTTTCCAGGCGTACCTCGACACGTGGCATGGCGACCATGGCCAGACGATTGCGCTCGTCGAAAATTTCCGCAGCCGCGAGGGCGTGTTGCAATTCATCAATTCCCTCTTCGGCCTGGTGATGCAGGGGGAAGTCGCCGCCGTGCCGTACGACACGCAGGCGCAATTGCGTTTTGGCGCGCCCGCCGAGCGGCGCGCGCTCAGTGTCGACGCCGACGCCGCGCCGCGCGTCGAATTGATGGTCCGCGTCAAAGGCGGCGCGAGCGCGAACGAAGGCGACGAGGCGGGCGAAGACGCGGACACGATGGATTTGGAAGAGGCCGACAAAGAGGCCCGCCTGGTCGCGCTGCGTTTGAGCGAATTGAAGGCCCAGCAGCATCCCGTCTGGGACGGGGGAACCAAAAAGTTCCGGCCCGTCGAATGGAGCGACATGGCCGTGCTGTTGCGGTCGCCGGCGAATAAGACGGAGAGCTACGCCAAGGAATTCTCGCGATTGGGGCTGCCCCTGCAGGTCGCCCGCGGCGGCTTCTACGAGAGCCTGGAAATTTCCGACCTCTTGAATCTGCTGCGGTTGCTGGATAATCCGTTGCAGGATTTGCCGGTGCTGGCGGTGCTTCGTTCGCCGCTCGTCGGATTGAGCCTGAACGAACTGGCGACGATTCGCCTGGCTGTCAAAGGCACTTTCTGGACGGCCCTGGTGCTGTGGGCCCGGGGAGAAACCCAAGGTCCAACTCCGATGAATCGCGAGCAGGAGTCCAAAGTCCAACCCCGAAACCATTCGGGGCGCGCCATGGGCGCGAGTCAACTGACACACCGGAAAGTTTCGGCTTTTCTGGAACGGTATGCGCGCTGGCGGCGGCTGGCGCGGCAGGCTTCGCTCTCTCGCTGCCTCGATGCCGTGTTGTCGGAAACACATTACGCGGACTGGCTGCTGACCCAGCCGCGCGGCCAGCAGCGTCATGCGAACGTGCAGCGCCTGGTCGCACTGGCGCGCCAATTCGATCAATTCCAACGCCAGGGCCTGTTCCGCTTTCTGCATTTCATCGAGGCCCAACAAATGGCCGATACCGAACCCGCGGTCGCCCCGGTCAGCGCCGGCAATTCCGTGCGCCTGATGAGCATTCATCAAAGCAAAGGCCTCGAGTTTCCCGTCGTCGTGGTCGCGGACCTGGCCAAGCCTTTCAACATGGCTGACTTGCGGGCCGAGGTCATCCTGGACGAAAAATACGGCCTCTGTCCCCGCATCACGCCGCCGCACACGGGGCAAAGCTACCCCAGCCTGCCTTACTGGCTGGCGCGCCAGCGGCAAACCCGCGAATTGCTCGGCGAAGAACTGCGGCTGCTTTATGTGGCCATGACGCGCGCCCGGGACACGCTGCTGCTGAGCGCGAATGTGTCGGAGTCCAAATTCCGCAAGATTTGGCGGCGCGCCGAAGCGCCGGGCGCCGGGGCGCTGCTGACGGCGCGCAGTTACGCGGACTGGGTTGGACTTTGGTTTGCGCAAAATGCCGGCGCGGGCGACAGCAGTGCGACGCAAGGGGCCACGGACACTTTGCGTTGGCGCGTGCAGGACGATTCTCGCTTGAGCGAACCCTCCGCCCTTCTGCCAACAGATGAGGAAACCTCCGATGCCAACTCCTCACTGGAACCCTCCGTTTTGCAAAACTTGGAACAACGCCTCACGTGGACGTATCCCTTCATGGCCGCCACCCGCCAACCCGCCAAGACCTCCGTATCCATCTTGAGACGCCTCGCCGCCGAGCAGAGAGACGAAGAGTCCGCGCCGCTTTTTGGAGAATTGCCTTCGGTGGGCGCAATCCGCAAACCCGCAGCGCCAACCGAACCGCCTGGCTTGGATCACGTTTCACGTTTCACGCATCACGCATCATCGCTCTCTCCTCGCCCTTCCGCCGCCGACATCGGCAGCGCGCACCACGCATTTTTGCAATTCGTCAGTCTCGACCGGACCGGCAGCGATGAAGAATTGCGCGGCGAAGCGCAACGGCTCGAACGCGACCATTTCCTTACGTCCGATCAGACCGCGTTGCTTGACATCGCCGGACTGGCCGCCTTTTGGGAATCGGAATTGGGGCGCCAGGTTCGCGCGCAAGCCCGATTCGTCCGGCGCGAGTTGCGGTTCACGGCTCGGTTCTCGCCCCGGGAACTCGCCGCACTCACCGGCGAATCGGCGGACCCAATTCTGGAAGAGGAATTCATCGTCGTGCAAGGCGTGGCAGATCTGGCCGTCCTGCTGCCCCGGGAAATCTGGCTCATTGATTTCAAGACCGATGCCGTCAAGTCGGGCGGCCTTGCCGAAAAGGTGAAACTTTACGAGCCGCAGCTTAAACTTTACGGGCAGGCGCTTTCGCGGATTTATCAGCGTCCCCTCACTGCCGCCTGGTTGTATTTTCTCGATTGCCAGACCGCGGTGGCGGTGGGGGAATAGAGGGGCTTTCAGCCCCGCTGCCCGCAACAACTTCCCCGTTCACCCGACTCGTCCCGAAGGCCGAGAAACCAATTTTCAACTCCCAAGCCCTTCGAATGCGCGCAAATTCAGAAAAAAAAGCGCAAAAATCGGCGATTTTTTTATGCCGATTTGCTCAGCAAAACGAGTGGTTTCGAAGAATTAGTGGACATAGTGGACGTAGTGGACTTACATTTTTCAGAGGTGTGCTATGATCGGCGCGTGAATTGTGGAATGATGAAATCCGCCGCCGACGCGTCGAACGTCTCGAAATCCGAACGAAGCTCCAAACCTGAAATCCGAAGGGGAGCGGGCCAGCGTAGCCGCCGACCCGTCCTCCGTAGCAGCACTGCGGAGGGTGGACGTAAGGAGGCGGAGAGTCCCCTGCGCCACCCATTCCCGGGCTGCGGGGAGGCCCGCGCCCCGTTACGCGACAGGCCGTTCGAGCGGCAATTGGTCTTGTTTGGCGTCGGCGTCGCCGTTGGGCGCAAGGGCGGCTGCTTCCGATTTGCCAGTGTTCGGCGGACGCAGCCGCACGAGCGCGGGGCGCAGCAATCTCCCCTGGAAGGTGTAGCCCGTGGCGATGGTCTCGCCGACGACGGCATCCGCCGGGGGCTTGCCGTTGCCATCCACGATTTGGTGGCGATGCGTGTCGAACGGCTCGGATTCATTCGGTGCGAACGACGCCAGGCCGATGCGCCGCGCGGTGTCGCGGCAGGCGTTTTGGAAATTGGCCAATTGAGCGATGACGTTCGGCTGCCCCGAGTGCAAAGCCCCCTGGTGCAACGCATAGACATGATCCAACATCCGCACGGACACTTGCAGCCAGTCGTTTTCGGCGCGGCGCAGCTTCTCGGTTTCCAGCTGCAGCGTGGCTTTTTCGCTGTCGTTGGCCTTCTGCATGAATTCCGTGAACGCGCGCGCCTCGGCCGTCATTCGCTCGGAGATTTCCCGCGCCGCCGTCAGCGTTTTGTCCGCGTGCTCCTGCGCCGTTTGCCAGCGGGCGGTCGCGTCGGCGATGGCGGCCCCGATCTTTTCGAGGTTCTGCACCTGCGCCACCACGGTGGTCAGCGAATGCGTTTCCACCAGCTTGAGCAGCGCAAGGTATTTGAGAAGAAAAGGCGTGATGCTCATCGCCGCGCCCCCGGCGACGCATACCACCACAAAAAGCATCTCCCAGGCTGTCATTGGGACTTTGCTGCGGAGGTAAATGCCGCCGGCCGCGCCGAGCAGCAGGGCATCACCCAGGTAAAAAGGCCACTTCGGGAGCGTCGGTTCGGTCTGAATGCGCATCGACGCAAGTATGTAAAGCAACCACTCGAAATTTTCAAGATCGTTCTGGTTTGCTGTCGGCGGGAGTTCAAAAGGGGATTTCTGCGCGAGTTCAAAAGGGGACAGATTCAGAGCGAGTAATTTCCGAGGATTTCGGGCCATCCGTTGAGGGGTGCGTTTGGCGGTTGAGTGACCGCC
>Ga0073928_10009506_pt1 | contig 11815 bp, 11 predicted proteins | sample PaiPotPPA55metaG_FD_76969 | JGI IMG/M metagenome (GOLD analysis project Ga0073928, IMG submission 76969) | Iron sulfur acid spring bacterial and archeal communities from Banff, Canada, to study Microbial Dark Matter (Phase II) - Paint Pots PPA... ...
CCGCGATTGTGCTGGTCGGCGCGGTGCCGTGGGCGCAGGTCTCGTTGAAGAACCCGCTGGTCGCGGCGCTGGCGCCGCTCCATCTCCCAATCCTGAACTGGGTCATCACGATCGGCGTCCTGGCCGGCACGACCAGCGTCGCCCTCGCCTCGCTGCTCGGGCAGTCGCGGATCTTCTACGTGATGGCGCGCGACAAGATGCTGCCTCCCGCGGTCGCCCACATCCATCCGCGGTTCAAGACGCCGGTCATCACGACGATCATCACCGGTGTCGCCGTCGCGCTGCTCACGCTGATCGTGCCGCTCGTCCAGCTGCTCAACCTGGTCAACATCGGGACGCTGATGGCGTTCACCGTCGTCTGCGCCGGCGTGCTGTACCTGCGCCACCGCAAACCGGAGATCCCGCGCACCTTCCGCGTTCCGTTCGTCCCGCTCTTCCCGGTCCTCGGGATCGTATTCTCGCTGTTCCTGGCGGTCTTCGGCCTCTCGCGCACGACCTGGTTCTGGTTCACGATCGCGCTGGTCGTCGGGCTGATCTTTTTCTTCAGCTACGGTTATTGGAAATCGAAGCCGGAAGAGATCGGGCCGGTCGAGGAGCCCGAGGGCTTAGCCGAGTTCACCTAGGCGACGCCGTGAGCGACGCCGGTTACCGCCGCCTCTCCGAGCGGGTCGTCTACGAAAACCCGTGGCTGCGCTTCGAAGCGCACGAGATGATCCACCCCAACGGCACGCACGGCGTGCACGGCGTCGTGGTGACGCCGCGCGCGAGCGCGGTCGTGCTGCTCGACGGCGAGGATGTGCTGCTCGCTCGCCAATCCCGCTTCGCGATCGATGCGGTCGCGCTCGAAGTGGTCAAAGGCGGCCGGCATGCGGGCGAGGACGGTCTGGCGTGCGCCCAGCGCGAGGCCCGCGAGGAAGCCGGCGTCGTCGCAGCGCGCTGGCACCCGCTGGGCCGGGCGTACGAAGTCCCGTCGATTCTGCAAGAACCGGTCGAGCTGTTTCTCGGTATCACGCTCACCCCCGCGCCGCTGCCGCCGGAGGAGGTCGAACGGATCGAGGTCGTGCGCATGCGCTTCAACGACGCGCTGGCCGCCTGCATCGACGGCCGCATCGACGACGCCGTCACCGCGCTCGTGCTGCTGCGCGCGCGCTCCGTCATCGAACACGGCGGATGAGTAAGAAGAAGCCGGCCGGTCCGGGCGAACGGATCCTCGAACGCGCGCTCACGTTTCCGGGTGCGTGGGAAGACCACCCATGGGGAGACACGGCGATCAAGGTCGGCAAGAAGATTTTCGTGATCTTCGGCGAGACGATGGTGACGCTGAAAATGACCGAAGCGCATGAGGCGGCGCTCTCCGTGCCGGGCGCGGCACCGACCGGCTACGGACTGGGGAAAGCAGGCTGGGTGACGATCCCGCTCGACGCCGCCGTCCCGCCGCTCGAGATCTGGTACGACTGGCTCGAAGAAAGCTACCGCGCGATCGCCCCGAAAAGCTTGCTGTGCGGCTCAATACGGACGGGTGAGGACAAGACATTGGACTTTCAGGGTATGACGCGCTGGCTTCTCGCGGGGCTCCTCATGTTCGGTCTCCTCGCGCCCGTCCGACCCGGAAGCGCGGCGCCTGCTTCGGCCGTCGCGACCTATCCTGATTGGCCGATGTGGCGTCAGGCCACAACCCCGCAGAAAGACCGCATCGTCGTGGCCGCGATGTCCGGTATCCGCGCTGGTTGGTTGTGGGGATACGGGCAAGCGCAAGCCGATGCCGCCAAGGTGCTCTTCGCCGAAATGGACTCGGGCCGCGTCACGATGACGACAATCGACGCTGTCGGTCGTGTAAGGGTTCTCGAACCCCACTTTTCAAAGCCGGTGACCTATTATCGCAATGCGATTGACGACATGTACGCAAGCCCCGCGAATCGCGGCACCGGAGTCGCAGAGCTGTTGCTTTGCTTTTCGGACGTACCCGTTCGCGGCTGCAAACGAACGGCCGGTGGTGCGGTGCGCGGGTCCTAGTCAGCCGCGCAGGTATTGGTTGAAGAAGTCGATCGTGCGCTGCCAGGCGAGTTTCGCGACCGGGGCGTCGTAGCGCGGGGTCGTATCATTGTTGAAGCCGTGCTCGACGTTCGGATACGTGTATTCTTGATAGCGGACGCCGGCGGCTTTGAGCGCCGCTTCGTACGCCGGCCAGCCGGCATCGATGCGCTGGTCGTTGCCCGCATAGTGGATCAGCAGCGGCGCTTTGATCTTGGCGACGTCTTCGGCGGGCGGCTGCGCGCCGTAGAACGGCACGGCTGCGGCGAGGTCGGGGATGCGCGTCGCGAGGAAGTTCGCGATCCCGCCGCCGTAGCAGAACCCGACGACGCCGACCTTGCCGCTGCCGTCCGGGAGTTTCTTGAGATAGTCGGCAGCCGCCAGGAAATCGTTCCGCGTCTTCGTCTGATCGAGCTTCGCGAACAGCGCCACGGCTTTTTCCTCATCGCCCGGATAGCCGCCCAGCGGCGTCAGCGCATCGGGCGCGAACGCGATGAAGTTGTCGAGTGCGAGGCGCCGCGTGATGTCCTCGATATGCGGGTTGAGCCCGCGGTTCTCGTGCACGACGAGGATCGTCGGCAGCTTGCTCGATGCCTTGGCCGGCCGCACGAGGTAGCCGCGAACCATGCCGGTACCCTGTGGCGAGGCGTAGGAGATGCGCTCGATTTTGATCCGCGGATCGGCTTCCGCAACCTGCGCCGCTTCCGCGAAACGCGGCCGCAGAGCGTTCAGGAGCGCTTCCGCGGTCACGCCCGCGGCGGTGTAGCGCGCCGCCGATTTCAAGAAGTCCGCCCGACCGATGACGCCGTGAACGTACTTGTCGAAGAGCTGGAGTACTTCGGGATGAAAATCGGCGGCTGTCTTGCGTGACATGTGAGCCCTTTCAGGTGAGGAAGCGCGCGATTGCGACATAGTGGATCGTGGCTCCGGCGAGCACGAACAGATGGAAGATCTCGTGGAATCCGAGCCGCAAGGGGGCGAGCCGGACTCGCTTCGTCGCATAGACGACGGCACCGGCCGTGTAAAAGAGACCACCGGCTCCGATCAGCAGCGTCGCCGTGCGCGGCAGCACCGGGACGAGCTTGACGGCCGGAACCACCGCAAACCAACCCATCGCGATGTAGACGGCCGCTGAGAGCCAGCGCGGCGCGTTCACGAACCACACCGTGAGGACGACGCCGGCGACGGCGGCGCTCCAGATTGCGGCGATCGTCGCGATCCGCCACGTTCCGTCGAGTCCGGTGAACAGCACCGGCGTGTACGTGCCGGCGATCAGGACGTAAATCGCGGCGTGATCGATGCGCCGCAAGACGGCCGTCGCCGCCGGGCCGAACGCGACGCCGTGATAGAGCGAGCTCGCGGCGAACAGCGCGCACATGCTGATGCCGTACACCAGCGCTGCGACGAGCACGGCGTCACCGTGGAAACGGATCCCCAGGTAGACCACGCCGGCGAGGGCAGCGAGGAAGCCGGCGAACGAGATCCGCGCGTCGACTTGCTCTTTCACGGGGGTTGCGTGCTCGCGTTCCATAGGTGTTCCGGTTGATCGAGTGCGTGGTTGATCCAGCGGGACCAGACGAAGAGTGCGTCGGACAGGCGGTTCACGTATTTCACGACGTCGTCCGAGATCGGCTCGTCGTCGCGCAGCGCGATCAGGAGCCGTTCGGCGCGCCGGCACACGGTGCGCGCCTGGTGCAGGAACGCCCCGGGATACGAACCGCCGGGGAGGATGAAGTTCGCCAGCGGTTCCAGATCGTGCTGCGCGCGGTCGATCGCGCGTTCGAGCGCCTGCGCGTCGTCCGGGCCGATCAGCGGCATCCCTTCCCAGCGATCGTTCGGGAGCGTCGCGAGATCGCTTCCGAGGTTGAACAGCGCGTCCTGCGTCCACGCGAGCCAGCCGTCGAGCGCGCGCGCGACCTCGTGCGCGCGCTGCAGGTCCTGCACCGGGCGCGTGCGCAGCACGTCGGTCAGCGCGGTGCGCGCGAGCCCGATCGCCGACGAGAGCTCGTCGATCGTGCCGTACGCCTCGATTCGCGGCGCGGTCTTTTTGACGCGCTGCCCGCCGACGAGCCCGGTCGTTCCATCGTCGCCGGTGCGGGTGTAGATCCGCGTAAGTTTTGGCACCCATCCACGTTCGGACAGGACGGTTGCCGACCCCCGCGAACCCCGGCCGATTGGTCATGGAACGCATCCCGTCGAAGAGCGCCGATCTCTCGGAGTGGTATCAGGCCGTCTGCTACCAGGCGGAGCTGGTCTCGCAGGCCCCCGTCCGTGGTTGCCTCGTGCTGCGTCCCTACGGGATGGGGATCTGGGAGCGTCTCGTCGCGGAACTCGACCGGCGGTTCAAAGAGACCGGGCACGAGAACGCCTACTTCCCGCTACTGATCCCGGAGTCGCTGCTCCTGAAGGAAGCCGAACACGTCGAAGGGTTCGCGCCCGAGGTTGCGTGGGTGACCCAAGGCGGGACCGAAAAGCTGACCGAGCGGTTGGCGATCCGGCCGACCTCGGAGGTGATCATCGGCGTGATGTACGCCGAGTGGATCCAGTCGTATCGTGACCTTCCGATGCTGATCAACCAATGGGCGAACGTGATGCGCTGGGAGAAGCGCACGCGTCCGTTCCTGCGCACGGCCGAGTTCCTGTGGCAAGAAGGCCACACCGCGCACGCGACCGAGCGGGAAGCCGCCGAAGAGGTCGCGCGGATGCTCGAGGTCTATCGCGAAGTCGCCGAAGACGTCTGCGGCGTGCCGGTGTACACGGGTGAGAAATCGCCGTCCGAGCGCTTCGCGGGGGCGAACCACACCTACTCGATCGAGGCGCTGATGCCGGACGGTCGCGCGCTGCAGTCGGGGACCTCGCACGAACTCGGTCAGAACTTCGCCCGCGCGTACGACATCACGTTCGCCGCCGAGGACCAGACGCAACAGTTCGCGTGGACGACGTCGTGGGGGATGTCGTGGCGGATGCTCGGCGCGCTGATCATGACGCACGGCGACGACCGTGGCCTGCGGATTCCGCCGGTGATGGCGCCGACCGAAGTCGTGATCGTTCCGATCCCGCGCGGTGACACCACGCGCCTCGATGAGGCGGCGCGCGAACTGTACCGCGCGTGCAAGGCGGCTGGACTGCGGGTGAAGCTCGACGACCGGCCGGGGCAGTCGCCGGGCTACAAATTCAACGCGTGGGATCTGCGCGGCGTCCCGGTCCGGCTGGAGCTCGGGAACCGCGACTTGGATGCGGGCGTCGTGACGCTCGTGCGGCGCGACAAAGCGGTGAAAGAAGAAGGGCAGAAGCAGCAGGTTCCGCTCGGCGAGGTCGTCGCGTTCATCCCGACCGTGCTCGAGCAGATCCAGCACTCGCTGACCGCACAGGCGCGGACGTTTTTGCAAGACCACACGTTCGCGACGCTCGACCGCGACGAATTCTTCACGCTGCTGCGCGACCGCGCCGGAATGGTCGACGTGCCGTGGTGCGGCCGTCCGGACTGCGAGGCCGCGGTGAAGGACGCGACCAGCGCCACGACCCGCAACCTGCGGGAGCCGGCGCGCGCCGATCGATGCGTTCCCTGCGGCGAACCCGCCCGGTATCAGGCCTATTTCGCGCAGAGCTACTAGCCGGCCGGCGGCGGCGCTGGCGGCACTGCTGGTGCTATCGTCCGGCCTCGGCGCGACCGCGGCCGGACCGGCGCCGCCCGGCGACCCGCGCGTTCTGGCGCGCAGCACCGGCTCCGACCTGACGACGGCGCGCGCGATCGCGGCGGCGCTGCTCGCGCGCCCGCTCGCGGCGCAGTTGCTGCGGGTCCGCTGCGAGCGTGCCGGTGCGCACGTCGACTGCGGCCTGGTCGTGTCGGGGGTGAAGTTCCACCGCCCGCTCGACCTCGGCGCCTGGAACGCCGAGATCGCAACGCTGATCGAGGGCGCGTTCGCGGCGGCCCCTCGCGTCGGGGAGGTCGACTGCTGGGCGACGGTACCGCTCGACGCGGGCAAGGGAAGCGTCGTCAGCGGGGACTTCGCGAAGCCGACCGCGGCGACGGTCTTCTCGATCACCGTCCCGCGCGCGCAGCGGGGAAGCGTTCGGACCCGCTTAGGCTCCGGTGAGGGGATCTTCTGGGACCCGGCCTTTCGGGCGGCCCTGTCGAAAGGGACGAACGGATGATCCGGACCAGTACGCTCCCGAACGGTTTGCACGTGCTCACCGAGAGCATGAGCCACGTCCGCTCCGCGACCATTGGGGTCTGGTGCGACGTCGGTTCGTCGTTCGAGCCGGCCGAGCGGCGAGGGATCTCGCACCTCCTCGAGCACATGGTGTTCAAGGGGACCCACCGCCGGAGCGCGCGGCAGATCGCCGAGGAGATGGACGCGGTCGGCGGCGAGCTCAACGCGATGACCGACAAAGAGTCGACCTGCTTCTACGCGCACGTCGTCGACCGCCATGTGCCGCTCGCCGTCGACGTGCTCGCCGACATGCTGCTGAACGCCCGCTTCGACGCGGAGGACCTCGCGCGCGAGCAGCAGGTCGTGCTCGAAGAGATCAAGATGTACGACGACGCGCCGGGCGAGGTCGTACACGAGCGGTTCACGCGCACGCTGTGGCGGGGTGCGAACCTCGGCGACCCGACGATCGGATTCGCCGCGACGGTCGCGGGGATCGCGCGCGAGGACCTGCTCGGCTGGCGAGCGACGCGGTACGCGCCGTCGACGACGATCGTGACCGCTGCCGGCAATCTGGAACACGACGCGGTCGTCGCTCTCGTCGCCGACGCCTTTGCGACCTTCGCCGGTGTGGCACCGGCGCCGGTCCCCGAGCGTCCGCGCTTCACACCCGCGCTCGACGTGACGATCGATGAGACGGAGCAGGCGTACGTGCTCCTGGGTGCGCCGGGGCTGGGACTCCGCGACGAGCGCCGCTACGCGCTCTCGGTGCTCGACACGCTGCTCGGCGGCGGGATGTCGAGCCGGCTCTTTCAGAGCGTGCGCGAAGAGCGCGGCCTCGCCTACGAAATCTCGACGTTCCAACAGGGCTACCGCGAAGCCGGGCTGTTCGGCGTGAGCGCGGGCTGCACGCCGGCACGCGTGCAAGAATGCGTCGACGTCGTCTCCGACGAGCTGGACCGGCTGCTGCACGACGGTGTCGGCGCCGATGAGATCGAACGGGCCCGCGAGCATCTCAAAGGCAACCTCACGCTGGCGCTCGAGAGCACGTTCAATCGGATGTCGCGGCTCGCGCGCAATCACATCGTGCACGGGCGCCAGATCTCGACCGAAGAGGTCGAGGCTCGCTTCGACGCGGTGAGCGCGGGCGACGTCGACGCGCTCGCCCGCGAATTACTCGGCCCCGCGGATCGCGGACTCTGCGTCCTCGGTCCGGCCGAGGTGCGCGCGGTCCGGCTGCCCGGGGCCGCCGCCGCGTGACCGAGGTCTTCTCCGGAAACCTCATCCTCGCGGCGATTCTCACGCTCGTGACCCAGGCGATCCAGATCGGAGCCTACTCGGCGCGCTACGCCGGGATCGTCACCGGACGCATCGCGACCGCGATCTCGCTCTTCAGCCTGCTGGTCACCGCGAGCCGGCTGGCGTCGCTGTTCATGGTCCCGTCGCTCGGGGCGATCGCGGACAAGACGAGCAACGCAGCGCTGAAGGCGCATCCACCGGTCGTCGGGCCGGCCGCGCTGCACGTCTTCGACCTGCAGATGCGAGTCGTCGTCGCCGCCGGCTCGCTCGGCATTCTGCTCGGCGCGCTGCTGCTGCCGGTCTTTTTGGTCATGTTCGTCCGGGGGATCGCCGCGTTCGAACGGCTCGGCTCGGTACCGGCGGCGCTCACGCGGCTGTTCGATCCACGCGTAATCGCCGATCTGCTGCGCAGCCTGAAACCGCCGCCGTTCCGGTTCTCCGATTTCCCGATCACTGCGGTTCCGAGGATGCTGCTGATCGCCAATACGCTGCTGTTCGCCGTCTACTCCGTCGGCGTCGTCGCGGCGTACTACGCCAGCGTCATCGTGCTCGACGCGCGGACCACGGCGACGGGCCTCTCCGGGCTGGTGAACGGCATCGGTACGGTCGCGTTCTCGTTGTTCATCGATCCCACGACGGCGTTCATCGTCGATCAGACCGTGCGCGGCGAGCGCCCGCGCCGGGACGTGCTGGCAATGATCTTCTGGCTGGTCGTCACCGCGTTCGTCGGGACGGTGCTGGCGCAGCTGATCCTCTATCCCGCCGCGGAGTATATCGCAGCGGTCGCGAACTTCTGGGTGAACCACTCCAAACACTGACGATGAAACGACTCTTCCGCCTCGCCGCCCTCGTCCTCTCCTGCAGCGCGCTCGCCGTCGGGACGAGCGGCTGCGCCACCACGATCGCGCAGTGGATCGTCAAGGAACGCAATCACCAGGGCGACCTGGCCCTGCGAAACGGGAATTATCCCGACGCGTCGGTCGCCTACCAGCTCGCGCTCAAGGTCGACTCCACGAACAAGCACGCGCGCACCGGCCTCACCAACGTGCAGGTACGGCTCGCCCAGACGTTCTTCGCCGCCTCGAAGTTCGACGACGCGATCGCCGCGCTCGCGGTCGCGTCGCACTACTCGCCGTCGGACGATCGGGTTCAGAGCCTCCGCTCGGAGATCGAGCAGGCCGAGATCAAGCGCGACATCGTCGTCTCGAACTTCCCGCTCTACAAGGTAACGGGTGCGTCGATCCAGCGGTCGTACGCCCAGCTCAAGACGCAGAACAGCGAGATCCTGCTGGCGCTCAAGCGCTTCGACTACACCTACGACACCGCCGACCTCACCGCCGCGATCCGCCAGAGCTACGTGCTGAACGAAGAGGTCGCGCGCCTGACGAACCGGCTACAGCTCTATCGCCAGCTCGTCGAATCCGGCGTCCCCGAGAACTCCGGCGAGAACCTGGCTCCTCCCGCGAGTCTCCTGCCACTTCCCTAAGCGCGCATCGCCTGAATGGCGGTAAGCGCCATTCGCCGCAGCGACGGCTTCGCGGTGAACGCGAACATCGCGCGCCCGACCGCGTCGGCGCGACGGTGGGTCACGAACCACGGCGGTGTGGGGAGCAGCGTCCGCTCCCCGTCGCCGAGCGAGCGTGGAAACGGCGCGAACGGCGCCCGGATGACGGTCTTCTGCGGCTTGTCGAACAGATACGCGTTGTGAACGACGCCGATGCCGCTGCCGACGGCGTCGATCGAGTTGCCGGGGTATGCGCCCCAGCTCGCCGTCGCTACGGTGAAGCCGACGCCGGGCCAGGTGTTGATCGCCACGCAACCGTAGCGCAGCGCTGCGATCGCGTCGTCGAAGGCGGGTCCGAGCTCGGCGATCGTTCGCGGATGGATCAGCATCGCGACGCCGAGCGTCCCGTGCAAACGGTCGTTGCAGAACGCGACCGCATTGCGCAGGAAGGCGGCGGCATCGTCGCCCGGCAGCGCGGTCTGCGCGAGGACCGGCCCGAACACCTCGCTGAAGAAGAGCGACTCGCCGGTGTTCTCTGGGTCGAGCCCACCCACGAACGTGCGGTGGACGCCATCGACCGGGACGCCGACGCTCTCGGCGTTCGGGTATGCCTGCTGGATCGCATCGACGCGCTCGCGCGAGCCGGGATAGTACGAAGGACGCGGCGGCGCCGCGCCGAGCGCGGCGCGCACCTGGGCGAGGAAGCGCGGTGCCAGCTCCCACGATTGCGGCGTCACGATCACCTGCGCGGCGATGCAGTTGGCCGAAGCGTTGTGCAGCTTCTGGGTCGCGACGTGCGCCGCATGGAACGCGAGGTCCGGCTCGGACCACGGACCGGGGACGACGATCACGGGCGTCACGCTACCGAGCTCGCTGGTGACCGGCTTCGCGAGCATCGGTTGATGATCGCGCTTGCGGACATCTCCCTCGGGCCCGCTTCCGAAGACGATCGCGTCGTGCGTGCGCTCACCGCCGGTGAGGTGGATCGCGTCGACGTGCGGGTGGTAGCACAGGAACGCGCCGACGTCGCCGCCGCCCTCGGCGACGCGGACGAACCCCTCGTCGATCAGCGAGGAGAAGATGCGCGCGAACACCGGCGCCAGGTACGCGTTCACCGGATTGAGCTTGAGCAGAACGACGCTGCCGTGCGCGTACAGGGCGTACAGCATGTCGAGCGGCGGAATCGCCGCGATGTTACCGGCGCCGAGGACGAGCGTTACGGCCCCCTCCGGCTCGCGCCGGCGGTAGAAGCTCGCAGTGTGCTCGAGCAGATTCTCGCGCGTGACCTCGGGCTCCATCCAGATCTCGGCGCGCACGCCGCTCAGCAAGATCGCGTCGGCCCGGTCGACGGGGAAGACGTCCACCACGACCTGTCCATCGGGGCGCGTTCTGACGGCGCGAGGCGGTACCGGCGGCACGCCGTCGCGCGCGATCCCCGCGAGCGTTGCGGTCAACCGGTCGAGCGCCGTCAGCAGGGGGTACGGTCCCGAGAGCCACTCTTCACCCACTAGCGACGTGCCAGCGATCCCTTTGGCTGCCGCCGCGAGATCGACCCACGCTTGCGCGGTCTCGACGGTGCGCTCGCGCATTACGCGCAGGTGACGGATCTTCTCGGTGACGGCGGCCTGCGCCCACGTTCGCGCGTGCGCGCGCAGCACCGCGAGGTCGGCTTCGAGCGCGATCTCGACGGCGGTGAACGCTAGTTTGGGCAGGGGTCGGGCGCCGACTTCCATTCTCGCCTCCAGTTCGCGAACGCGCCCGCCATCTCGCGGCGGCGGAACGCGCGCCAACGGTCTTCCGCGCCGGGCAGCAGCTTCGCGGAATCGGTCTCGTACACCGGCCACGCGGCGGCCGGATCGAGCACGGGGAAACGCGCGAGCCAGCAGTAGAGCTCGAGATTCGTCTGCTTCAGCCGCGCGTGCTCGACCGAGATGTAGTACCGGGCGCCCTTGCGGATCGCGCTCTGCTCGTCGAACGGCGTCCAGAGGCGAGGATCCTCTTCCCAACCCTTGCGCCCGATCGTGTACAGGATCGAGGGATCGTAGTGCCCCATCACGACCAGCACGCCCGGCGCAAGCGCTGCGTCCAGCTGTTTCGCGCGGACGTAGTTCGCCGCGCTCCAGCGGTAGTACGGCGCGATCTCGCGATAGCCGACGACGAGCGCGGCGATCCACACGGCCGCGCCGATCCCGGCGAGCGTCACGCGCCGTTCGTGCACCGTTCCCCAGCGCTCCTGCGCGAAGGCGCACAGCCGTCCGATCGCGAGCGCACCGAGCGGGAGCAGCAGGTAGAGGTAGTAGTCGACGCGCTCGACCGTCACAACCACCCAGGCATAGAGCAGCCCGCCGCCGAGCCATCCCCAGAGCAGAGCGTCGCTGCGCGAGCGGAGCGGCACGCAGAAAGCCAAGATCGTCAGCGCGAACGCGACCGGCCCGATCATCGTCGTCGCGAGCATCTTCATCGCGTGCGCGAACGCGAGCGCTTTCGAGGCGAACGCGGCCGGCGAGGTGAGCGCCGCCTGCAGGGAGGGGATGACGTGCAGCTTCGTGATCCCGCTCGCCCAGTGCCACTCGGCGTGCGCGGAGACGAAGGCGTCGTAGACGGCGAGCGGGACGAACGCGGCCCCGGCGAGCGCCCACAGCTGCGGACGCGTCAGCGCCCCACGCCAGCCGAGCCGCGCGACGGCGCATGCGGCCAGCGGGATCGCCGCGGTAACCGCGACGGGCTTCGCGAGAAAGGCCAGCATCAGCAGCAGCGCGGCCGGCCACCAGCCGCGCCACGACGGTGCTGCGTCAGCGACGATCCAGCGGGCGCACGCGTAGATCGCGCA
>Ga0073928_10009507_pt1 | contig 11814 bp, 7 predicted proteins | sample PaiPotPPA55metaG_FD_76969 | JGI IMG/M metagenome (GOLD analysis project Ga0073928, IMG submission 76969) | Iron sulfur acid spring bacterial and archeal communities from Banff, Canada, to study Microbial Dark Matter (Phase II) - Paint Pots PPA... ...
CGGATTCGAGACTGCGGCGCTCGTACGTGGTTCCGGGTCGCTGGATGGTTGCCGCGCAATCCCCGGTGACCTCCCGAATCTCGGCGCATTTGCGGACGCGGTGGAAACGGCCGATGCGGTCGTTCACCTGGCCAGCTCGCGTTCGTCGGAACAAGCCGACGTCTACGCCGACATCGACGGCTCGGCGGAAATCCTCTCGCATTGGAAGGGGGGCACCTTCGTGCTGGTGAGCAGCGGAGTGCTGCAGCGAGGCCTCGAGAGCGGCTATGCACTCGGCAAGCTGTGCGGTGAGTTCGCGCTACACGTTGCCGCGGGCGTCGGACGGCGTGGCGCGGCGATCGTCCTACGTCCCGGAATCTTCTTGGGCGGCGGTGCTCGGCGCAACGACCGGCAGACGCTTGGGCGCGTGTTCGCGGCCGCGCGAGCGGGCGCGACGTTCGCCTTCCGCTCCGACGAAGGCCTCGAGACGTTCGGCTCGTCGTTCATCGGGACGGCCGACTTCGCGCGCGCGACGTGTGCTGCGCTGACGATGCAATCTTCGGGCGACTTCAACGTTGCGGGCGGATACTGCACGTGGCGCGAGTTGGTCGAGACCGTCAACCGCTGCGCCGGAACGCGCGCGCGGTTCGTCGTGCGGTCCGAGCCGCCGGGCGCGCCTGATGAGGTCGCGCTGTCGCAATCGCGCTGCGTCCTCGATACCGCCGCATTCGATGTGGCGACGAACTTCGCGCCGCAACAATCGCTCGAAGAACTCGTCGAGGACTACCTGCGCGCCGAGGGCGCCATGGAGGCGAAATCGTGCTGAGAACCATCGCCGCGGGGAACCGCAGGATTTCGCTTGGAGCGCTGCTGTTTTGTGCCGGGCTGACCTTTTGGATCGGGAACATGTTGCTACACACCGGGGGCGCTGGGTTCGCCGCCCTATCGACCTCGATGCTTTTCCTGATCGCACTGCTGCTGGTCACATGCGTAACGCGAACGACACGCATCGGCCGGCTGGCCGGCTTCTATTGTCTGGGCGGCACGATGATGAGCGTGATGTATCTGGTCGCGCTCGCAATCGGTACGGTAGAACCCAATATCGATGCGCCGGTCCGCCAGTTTCTCGTGCCGTTCATGGAGGAGACGCTCAAGCTCGCACCGGTTGCGTTCATTCTGTGGCGGCAACGCAATGCGCAACTGTGGACGCTCGGCGCGAGCGACGTGCTGTTGATGGCGGCAGCGAGCGGCGCCGGTTTCGGGCTGGTCGAGGACGCCTACATCCGGATGCACAACGGGGGCTGGCAAAGTCCGGTCGAGTGGCTTCCGCTCGCACACGTGTACGGCGACCATCTCTCCGTCGGCCACGGCACCTGGACCTCAATCGCCGGTGCGACGCTCGGTCTCGCGCTGCTCTGGCGCCGGGGCGGACGGGCGCGCTATGTGCTCGCCGCCGGCGGCTGGTTCTGGGCGTTTCTCGATCACAGTGCGAACAACTACAGCGTCGCGCGCAGCGGGCCCAGCGTCGATCTCTTACAAGCGATCAACGGTCACGGTTACTTCTCGGTCGCATTCTTCTTCGCGGCGGTCGTCGTCGTGGTCGCCGCGGACCTTTACGTCGTCCACGGGACGCTGCCGCTGAACCTTCAATCGGCCTCGCGTTTTCGACTCGGGCTCAAAGCGATCGGCGCATGGTGGATCGCGACGTTGGAACGGCGCAAGTTGGCTTACCTGATGTTCCACGCGCGCGCCGAGACCGGCCCGCGCCGCGCCGAGTTACTCATCAACGGCGCACTGATGCATTACGCACTGACCACGGCTCCGGCCGGTGGCTGATCGGGCCGCAAGCGGAGCCGCTGTGCCGAAATCGTCATTCACAACCAGTCGCGGCATGCGGCGCATGGGGACGGCGCTAGCGTTCGCGCTGCCGGCCGTGATCGCGCTCGTACGCATCAAGCTCTGCGCGTTGGGCGGTGTCCCGGTGCACGGGTCGCTGCTCGACGCCGGCCAAAACGTCGACGGCCCAGGCGCCGCCGGCGGTTTTGGAGGCGGCGCCGGCGGCGGGGGCTGGCCAGACGGTAATGACCCCTACCCGATGATCGGCGGCGGCGGCAACGGCGGCGGCGGTGCTGGGGGCGGTGGCGGTGGTGGGGGCGGGGGCGGCGGCAGCGGCAGCAATGCACCGTGGTGGCAGCATTGGATCCCGACGACTTGGACCAACATCCCGATCGGCTCGGCCGGGTACATCGACACGACGACCGGGCGCGTCGGCGTCGGCGGAGGCGTGAGCGGGGGCGGCTTCGGCGTCTCGGCATCGGCCGACGTGGGCGCCTCGCCCGGCAGCGCGAGTTCCGGGATCGTGAACGTGAACGTGAACACGTCGGTCAGCACGCCGCTCGGAAGCGTGAGCGGTCCGAGCGGGAGCGCCACCGTCGGAATCAGCCCGCAAATTCAGCAGAACGTCTCGGGCGTGGCGGGCCAACAGGGGAGCCAAACCGGCTCGTGGCTGGGCTCGTTCATGAACGGCAACAACTGACGTACGCGGGCGACGCTTCGCGCTCGTAGAATTCCGGAGACGGGAGATATTGAGCGTGCGTTTTCGGGGCTGTGTCGTTGTCGTTTACCTGGGTGCGGCGTCGTTGGCGGCGTGCGCGGGGGGTGCAACCGCAACGACCGGGCCGGCGCCGGCGGGTCCCGTCGTCAACGTCTCGGCGCTGCCGGGGCCTGCGGCAACGCCCACCCCGTCCGCGACGCCGACCCCGACGGCCGCGCAGTCGGCTCCGCCGTCAACGCCGACGCCGGTACAGTCCGGCGCACCCGGTGCGACGCCGACGCCGGCACCAACCGCGACCGCAACGCCAACGCCGGCTCCTACGGCGACGCCGACCCACCCGGTCGATTCGGCGTTGTGCATGGGTTGGACGACCCAAACGGTGGCAACGGGCCTTGGCGTGCTCGAAAGCGTGCTGATCGATCCGTCCGGTAACGGGATCTTGCTGAGCAATACATCGGGCAACTCCGTGCAGCGAATCGCATCGAACGGCACGGTGAGCACCGTCGCGAGCGTGTCGTCGCCGGGCGAACTCGTCGCGCTGCCGGGCGGCGGCGTGCTCGTGTCGACGGGCGATTCGACGATCGATGCCGTGCTCGGCACCGCAAACGGAACGATGGTCGTCCTCAATCCGGCGACCGGCGCCGCGCCGACCTACGCGAGCGGGCTCACCGCGCCGAACGGCGTCGCGATCGACGCCGCCGGCAACGCGTACACGACCGACACCGGCACGACGCCCGGCACCGGCATCACGCTCGTCCCCGCAAGCGATCCGGCGCATCCCGTCGTGAACTGGGCGCCGGTCACCGATAGCAACGGCATCGCGATCGACAACGCGAAACGGCTGCTGTACGTCGATCAAACGTTCAGCGCCACGAACGACATCGAAGTGCTCTCGCTCGATGCGCCGCAGACCGTGAATCTGCTCGTCAGCCTGACCGGCATCGGAAGCCCGGTACCAAAGGGCCTCGACGACATGATTCTCGATCCGACCGGCATCCTCGACGTCGCCGCCAATGGTTCGGGCGAGGTCTTCCGCGTCGATCCCGCGACCGGTTACGCGTGCCTGCTCGCCGGCGGCTTTTCGTTCACGTCCGCGGTCGCGCTCGAAACCGGGCCGCCGCACGGCCTGCTCGTCGTCGGCTTCGACGGCACCGTGCACTCGCTGATCCCGCCCGTCCCGCTTCCGGCCCTCCGGAGGCGCTAACCCGCTACTCTCGCCGTGTAGTCCGCCCTTCGAATTCGGCGTTGCGCGCTGTCATGCTGAGCGAAGCACTGAAAGTGCGTAGTCGAAGCACAGCCGTGTCGTGGCCCTTCGTCTACGGCGCGGAGCTTGTCCTGAGCATGCGAAGGGCGCCTTCGCTCAGGGTGACTAGCCGACGGCGCCTTCCATTTCCATCTTTACCAGGCGGTTGAGCTCGACGGCGTATTCCATCGGCAGTTCCTTCACGAAAAAGTCGAAGAAGCCGTTGACGATCATTGCGGTCGCGTCGGCTTCCGAGAGCCCGCGCGACATCGCGTAGAACAGCTGCTCCTCGCCGATCTTCGAGACGCTGGCTTCGTGCTCGACGGTCGCCTTTTGCTCGTCGATCTTCATCGTCGGCTTCGTGTCGCTCGACGACTTGTCGTCCATGATGAGCGCGTCGCACTTCACGCGGGTCTTCGCGCCGATCGCCCCCGCGTGGATCTCGACGAGCCCGCGATAGGTCGTCTTGCCGCCGTGCGCCGAGACCGCCTTGTTCGTGACGACCGAAGTCGTGTGCGGCGCTGCGTGGATGACCTTCGCGCCCGCGTCTTGGTGCTGGCCTTCGCCCGCGAATGCCATCGAGAGAATTTCGCCGCGCGCACCCTCACCCATCAGGAAGATCGCGGGATATTTCATGGTGAGCCGCGAGCCGATGTTGCCGTCGACCCACTCGACCGTCGCGTTCTTGTGTGCGTACGCGCGCTTGGTGACGAGGTTGAAGATGTTGCGATACCAGTTCTGGATCGTCGTGTAGCGGATCGACGAACCCTCCATCGCGATCAACTCGACGACCGCGCTGTGCAGCGATGCGGTCGAGAACTGAGGCGCCGTGCAGCCCTCGATGTAGTGGACCTTCGAGCCCTTGTCGGCGATGATCAGCGTGCGCTCGAACTGGCCCATGTTCTCGGTGTTGATGCGGAAGTAGGCCTGAAGCGGAGTCTTCACTTCGATGCCCGGCGGTACGTAGACGAACGAACCGCCCGACCATACGGCCGAGTTGAGCGCCGCGAATTTGTTGTCGGCGACCGGAATGATCGTCGCGAGGTACTTCCGCACGATCTCGGGGTGCTCGCGCAGCGCCGTGTCCATGTCGCAGAAGATGACGCCGTCCTTGGCGAGGTCCTCGCGCACGGAATGGTAGACCACTTCCGATTCGTACTGCGCCGAAACGCCCGAAAGAAACTTGCGCTCGGCCTCGGGAATGCCGAGGCGGTCGAAGGTGCGCTTGATGTCGTCGGGCACGTCGTCCCACGAGCGCTCGGTCTTTTCGCTCGACTTGACGTAGTAGTGGATGTCGTCGAAGTCGATTTCTTCGAGCAGGGCGCTATCGCCCCACGTCGGCATCGGCTTGCTGCGAAACGTTTCGTAGGCGCCCAGCCGGAAATCGGTCATCCACTGGGGCTCGTTCTTCATCTTCGAAATACGCGCGACGATCTCGCGCGTCAGGCCCTTGTCGGACTTGAAGACGTAGGCGTCCTCAGGATCGTGAAACCCGTGGCGGTAATCGTCGACTAAGCTCTCGGCGGTCGTCTTCAGCTGCGTGGCCATCCCTCCCAGGGTACCGCGCCGGGCATAAAAACTCAAGATAGTTAAGGGATTTCTTCGTTTTTATGGTCGCTCGGGCAGGCTTCAGCCCTGCCGCAGCCCCGAAACCGCCATTTTCGGCACCCGCTTCGGCCCTTGCCCGCGGCGCTTCGGTTCGCTGGAACCGTCCGGGCCCGGCTAGGACGGACTCGGGTAGAGCGGGCTCGTGAACAGGCCGCTGCACGCGGCGCCGCCGGTCGGCGGCAGCGAATCCTTGGATCCGGGAACGCTCAGGTCCAGGATGTTGTACAGCAGGGCTTCCTCGTCGCTCCCCCAGCGCGAGAACGCCTCGCCCGTGCCCAAGGCCTCCAGGTACGCGCAGATCGCAGCGCCTGCGCACTGCTTGAACCACGCTTGGGCGTGCGCTTGGTCGCCCGAGAGCGGCGATTCGACCGCACCCGCGATGCACCGGAAGAAATCACCGTAGAACTGGATCATCGCGTACAGGGTCGACCAGTCGTTGGCGCGCGCGATCGCGTATTCGACCAACTCCTGACCCGCGCCGTCGTCCATGCGGCCGACGATGTTTCCGTCCTGCGGGTCGAGTTGCCACCACCCCGTGCGCGGTTTTCCGTTGAGCGTGACCGTCGCGATCGGCGCGAGCGCGGTGCCGCCGTATGCCTCCCCGGAGACGACCCGCGTCGCGACGCCGTTGGCCTTGGCGGCGGCGAACAGCGCGATCGTTCCGCCGTCGCCCGGCGCGGCGAAGAGATGCTGCTCGACGACGGTGTCCGCGTAGCCGCGCGTCACGTTCGCTCGGACCGCCGCTTTGCGATCGGTTCCGGCGGCGGTCATCGCGTTGTCGGCGATATCGAACGATTCGACGCCGGCGAGTTTTCCGTTGCTCAGCGTGAAGCCGCGGCGCGCGAACGCGACTTGCGGATGATCGAACACGAAGCGCACGGTGCCGTTTGAGCCGTCTTCGAGCAGACGGCGCAGCAACGCGTCGGCTTCGAAGTAGTGCAGCGCTTCGAGTGGGTAGCCCTCCGCAATGCCGGCGCTCGGCGGCATTTGGCGCCCGTCTCCGCCGGCCGCGGCATAGGCCATGAACGCGCGCAACGACTGCATCCCGGCGGCCTCGCGCACGCCGGCGAAGGCGGGATCGAGGTCGCCCGTCGGCGCGAGGATTGCATAGCTCACCGTGAGCGCCGTTGCGGTCGTCGCTGGCGTCCAGGCGGGGTCGATCGCCGCGGTCCCGTTGCGGCGGCGGTCGAGCACGAGCCGGCTCGCAATCCTGCGAACGTTTCCGCCGAGCCCAGTCTCGATCTGCAACCGCACCGTCGCAAGCCCATCGGTTCCGAAAGCGGGGCCGGACTGCTCGTCACCGGCGACGCTGATCGACGGCGTGAACGACGTCGCCGTGGCGATCTTATCGGAACCGGTCGATCGGTCGCCGATCGTCACGACGATCGGAACCGCATAGTCGTCGGTCAATTTGATCGTCCGTTCGACGAGCGTGCTCGTCGACGGCGTGCTGCCGCTCAGGCGGTCCGCGACGAGCCGGACCGTCAGTCTGCGCACGACCGAATCGGGCAACGCGTCGGCCGGAGCGTCCGCCGGCGCCGTCCCGAGGTGTTTCCCCAGCTGCATGTCGGGGAGCGACGGATCGAGGTCGACCCACGCGCCCTCTTCCTGCGCCTGGACCCACCAATGGTCGCGCAGGTTCGCAATCGCGCGGCTTTGCGCAGCGCTGTCATCGTCGCCGACGCGAACGTTCGCGGCGCTCGTCACGCTGAGCAAGTCCTCGGTTGCCGAACGGGCATCGGCGAGGACGCCGTTTGCGCCGTCCTCCGCACGTTTACGAACTTCAGCGATGCCGGCGCGAGCCGCCGTGGCGTCGGTCTCGAGCCGCCGGAATGCGTCGTCGGGAAGCGGCGAGGAGTCGGGGCGCGGCGCCGCGTTTGCAATCGTTGCGATGCGTCCCGCTTCGTCATCGGTCAACGACGTGTGGACGAACCGCACCGCCACGCTCTTGCTCGCGAGCAAGGCCGCGAGCAAGAGGGCCTTGTCGGCCGGCGATCCGCCGTGCGATTGCAGCGTTCCCGAGGCGCCGCGCATCGCGCCCGGATAGTTTTCGGTGCCGATCCGGTCACGGACGAACGCGAAGATCGCGTCGGCGTCGCCGAGTTCCGCGGCCCGCGCCCCCGGATCGTATCCGTCGCTCGGCATCGCCGAAATCTTCGTTGCGATGCGATCGAACCGGGCGGCGATGTCGGCGCCCAGACCCTCGCAGGTCGTCCCGGCGGGAGTCGGAGTTCCCCCGCTGCCGCCACCGAGCGCCCCGCCGAATGCGCCGAAGTTTCCGACGTTCGCGCGGCCGGCTTCCTGCGCGTGGCCGGCGCCCGGCGCCCAGCCTTCGATGGCGGAGAGGTCGCTCGGGTTCGTCGGGCACGCGATGGGGCCGCTCGGGATCAGGGCCGATACGGAGCCCGGCGAACCCGGCAGCGCGAACCCGCGGGCGAAGAACCACCACGCGCCGGCTCCGGCCGCCAACACCGCGAGCAGCAAGACCGCAATGAGGCCGCCGCGCTTCATAGCCGGAGGAGTTCGACCCGGCGATTCAACGCCTTGCCCGCGCTCGTCGCGTTCGAGGCGACCGGGCGCGACAATCCGTAGCCGACCGGCACGAGCCGCGAGCGCACGATGTGATACCGTTTGACGAGATCGTCGACGACCGATTGCGCGCGGTGCTGCGAGAGCACTTGGTTGTGCGCGACGCCGCCGTCGGAATCGGTGTGGCCCTCCACGCGGAAGCGCCACTGCGCCTCGTCGCGCATGATCTGCGCGACCTGCGCGATCACCGGCTCCGATTGCGGCTGGATGTGCGCCGAATCGACGTCGAAGTGGATGCCGTAGAGCCGAATGCGCCGCTGGATCTTCAGCTGCTTGACGAGCGGCGTGGTTGCGGTCAGCGTGATCGTCGCCTGGGCCTTGCCGCCGTCGTTGCCCGTTCCGTTGACGATGACGGCGTACGTTCCGGCTTTCGCCGACGCCGGAATCCGAACCGTCACCTTTAGGGCGCGCGTTCCACCGGCGATGTCGAACGAATTCGGAACGACCGTGGCCGGGAAATCGCCGGTCGTTGCGATCGTGATGTGGCCCTTCCAGCCTTGGTTCGCGAGCAGCTGCATCGAAAACGGGATCGATTGCGGCTTGCCCGGCGTGAACTTCGCGATCCCGTTCGGCTCGATGAGGAAGGTCAAGCCGACGTTTTGCGTGCACGGCAGGAAGCCGTCGACCGGCACGCTCAGCTCGAGCCGGCGCATCCGCTGGGCGACCGAATTGCCGTCGTCGTCTTGATCGAAGCCGTCGTAGATGATGAGGCCGCGGCCATACACCGCGTACATCTGCATGAAGCCGTTCACGTTCTGGGAGTTCGTGCCGAACAAGTGGCCGCACCAGTGCGGGTCGCGCGTCACGACCGTATCGGCGTCGCCGATCTGGTTCGAATTGTCGGCCCAGGGCTTCGGATCGAGATACCGATCCTTCTCCGAAGCGTCGAGCGAACCGAGCGCGTCGTTCTCGACTTCGATGAGGTTGTGGCTGGCGGCCCCGCCCGCGCCCGGATTGCTCGATTTGAACGGATAAGGCAGGAACGAGAAATCGGAACCTCTGCCGCACATGTCGGCGGTGTACATCAGCAGCTTGTGACCGGCTTGCACCCACGCTAGCAATCCGTTGATTTGGACTTGCGAGAGTGAGTCGAGCGGTATGCACATTCCGTTCAACATGACGGTTTGATAATTCGCGAGCATCGCCGGATCGAGAATGCCCGCCGCGAGCCGGCTGAAGTGCAGGCCGGGAACGTCCTTTGCGCCGTCGCCGACGGGATAGCGGGCATACCCGCCGCTCGAATCGAGCACGAGCACGCGGGTGGCGCCGCTGCCGCCGGCTTCGCGCGGCGCGCAATACGCCGGCTGCGCCGTCGTTCGCGTCAGGTACGTCTCGCTGTTCCGATCGCCGACGATCATCGTCGCTTCGTCGTTGACGAACAAGCGGCTGTCTTTCAAGGTCCAAACGCGGCCGTCGAATGTTCCGGGCAACGCATCTCCAGCTCGATCGGGGCTGCAGAATTGGCCACCGATGCCGCCCGCGGGCGCGGCGACCCCGACGTACCATGGATCCTTTTCCGTGGAGGGGTTGGGCGTCGAATCGTACTGGCCGTCGCCCGACGCGTAGGGGCGATCCTGCTGAACGTAGACCCCCGAAATTGCGGGCGCGCCCGCGGGCCGCGGCGCTAGCGTTCCGTACGCGTAGATGCCGTGGAACGGCTGCGGCAGCGCTCCGTCGACCGTCACCCGGACCCAGCGCGCTTTCGCGTTTGCGATGGCGATCGTCGTCGGCGTCTTCATCTCGGGCTTGGAACTCAACGAAGCGACGTCGCTGAAGCCGGAATCGGGCCCGGTCGTGGATGCGGCAACCGCAATCGTCGCCGGCGGCGCGCTCGGTTCGGGTTCGGAAAGCCAAACGTCGACGCCGGTCAGCGTCGCAACGCCCGGTAACTCGTAGACGAATACGAATGGCCCGCGGGCACCGTCCTTGAAATGGGCACCGTGCTCATCGACGCTGTTGGGATCGCCGTCGAAGCTCGTCGGATACGTTCGAACGATCGCGCCGTTGCGGTAGTCGAGCAAATTTGCGTACGGCGTCGGCGTGGGTTCGGGCGTGGGTGTGGCGCCGACGGCCGTCGGTCCGGCGCTTTCCGTCGTGGTCGTTGCGGCCGGCGTTCCGGTCGCGGCTGCCGGCGCAACCGTTGCCGGCGCGGCGGTGGCCGGCGCCGGCGATGCCGACTGCGTCCCACGGGATCCCCCGCATGCCCAGAGGGCAACCGCCAAGACGAACGATCCGAGTACGGAACGCGTCACTCTCATCGACCCAAGGTTATTTGGCGGTCAAGCCGACCCTTCGCCCGTTGTGCCGGCTACCAGTTCGGCGTTGGGCCGCCGCTTCGCCCACCCACCTTCGGCCGAGCAGTGCCCGCATGCTTTACAAGGTGGGGGTGGGGGGGTATTATGTGCGTCGGACCCGAGTTCGGTTGGCATCGCGGCCTTATGATCTCGGGTTCCACGCCGTAAAAGCGGCAAGGGGGACGGCACGCCCAACGTGCCATCGCGGAGCGACGCCCGCATCGCCGGTAAAGGGACCGGGACGCCTGGCAAGATCGCTCCGATAGGTCGGGGACGCAAGTGCACCGCACGCGCCAGCCGACGCAGCCTGGAGGTGGGATTTCCCAACCAGAAGACCCGAGGAGCACAATTGGAAGCACGTGGCACCCACATCATCTGCGAGCTGTCGGGGTGTAGCCCCGAACTTTTGACCGACGTCGACGGCGTCCGGACCGTCATGGAGCGTGCGGCGCTCGAAGCCAACGCGGAAATTTTGAAGGTCGCCTTCCATCGATTCCAGCCGCAGGGCGTTTCCGGCGTCGTCGTGATCGCCGAGTCGCACCTCTCGATCCACACGTGGCCCGAATCCGGCTATGCGGCCGTCGATTTCTACACGTGCGGAGATCACACCGATCCGTGGCGCGCGTGTGAATACGCGGCTCGAAAGCTGGGAGCCACGACGATGCTGACGACCGAGGTGAAGCGCGGCATCGCGTCGACCAACGGGCAGTACACCCACGTGGTCCACGAGCATGCCGGCCGCGCGATGGTGAAACGCTCGGCCTGAGTCCTGGGGAAGCGGCGCGACGCCGCTGCGTGCGAGCGCGCGGGCAGGGGCGCATGCCTCCGCGCGCAAGGAAGGCCAGCGGCGCTTGCGCCCATCCAGACGAGAGAGGACCCAGTTGGCTCGACACTATCCGGCGCGCTCGCGAAACCTGGGCATCGCCTTTGGTCTTGCGACGCTTGCGTTTGCGGCGTGCGGACACTCGAACGGTTCGACCCCGAAACCCGTCCCGACCGCGACGTCGGTGATTTCGCCGACGGCGAGTTCGTCGCCGTGCGTCCTCTCTCTCGGGATCGCATTCGAGCCCGACGGCGGTAACGGCAACGGGTTTGACGGCGTGCAGGTCCCACACTTCGAAGGCAACGACGAGAAGACGTGCGCCGGCGTTGGGCCGGCGGCAACGCCGATGGCGATCGCGTTCCAAAGCTCCGTCGGTGAGCTGGCCTTCGATACGCAATCGCTCGCGGCGGTCGCCGTGCTCCAGAACGGCTCGGCCGGCTACTCGCTCGTGCAGGACGTCTTTGGCGCGCCCGTCGGACAGCTCGTACCCGCGGGGGTTCCGTACAACGTCGACGCCGAGCCGCCGACGCCGAGTGCCAGTTCGACGGCCACTCCGCTGCAGGCGCCGCTGATTCCGGACGTTTCGTCGGTTTCGATCATCGGCAACGGTCAATCGGGCGTCGCGCTCGTCGTCGGCCCGGCCACCCAAGACCTCGTCGCGCTCACGTCGCTGACGTTCGCTCCACCCGAATACGGATTGGACGCGCCGTTCACCGGAGCAAAC
>Ga0073928_10009508_pt1 | contig 11814 bp, 8 predicted proteins | sample PaiPotPPA55metaG_FD_76969 | JGI IMG/M metagenome (GOLD analysis project Ga0073928, IMG submission 76969) | Iron sulfur acid spring bacterial and archeal communities from Banff, Canada, to study Microbial Dark Matter (Phase II) - Paint Pots PPA... ...
CTTGCTGGCAGGTACCGGCATTGGCGACCTCCCGCCGTTGGTGCAGCCTGAGTTGTTGCGCGACGGGCGGCTCGTGGAGGTCATGCCGAATTGGCACTTCAGCATCTTCCATCTCTGGGTGGTTCATCTGGGCAATCGTTACATCACGCGGCCCGTGCGCGTGTTCAAAGAGTTCGCGGCGCAAATGGCACCGACGCTCTTTCCAACGCTTCCGACTTGAGGACGGATTTCGCTGGTCTTGGCGTTGAGAATCGCGGTCAACGCCGACGCTTGTTTCAAACAAAATTGTGCTTGATAACGCTGACCTAAAAGGCCAGGATTTCTCTATCCCCGGTGCGACGAATACAATAGAAACCTGCTAACAAAGCTGCTAACGGAATCCGGCAAAAGGAGCGTAGTTAAGCGCGTCGGGCTTCTTGGTCGGCGCGTCCATCTCCGGAGTTGCAATTTCACATTTCCATATGTGGGCCTTGCTTCCCGCCTGTGTCGTCATGATCGTGTTGGCTTTGTTTAGCAGGGTCGATCGCGCCGCCCCATCCGGTCGGAACGCCATTAAATTTGGCACATCCGCCGCAAGTAACCCAGTGGCGAGTAGCGATACGCGGATTCCTCAGAACTGAAGTTTAAGGGCCAGTTGGATCGAACGTGGGGCGCCGATTTGGTAGAGGGGGTTGAAACCGCGATTGGCACCGCCGGAAGCTAGGAAGCTCGCCAGCGTCTGGGTCGAGTGGCCAAAGAGAGCGCTGCTCAGAGCGTTGTTGGGGCTGCCGAAGTTTGGGTGGTTGAAGAAGTTGAAGAGATCAGTTCTCCACTGAAGAGAAATCCGATTGTGAGTCTGAAAGTCTCGAATTTCCTCGTTTCGTCAACGGACATCATTTGGGCGAGCGACAGATGTATACTCGTCGGCAAGGAGACCCAACGGCTTGTTGCGTCAGCAGAGGTTCAGCTGTGGACAGATCAAAGGGACTAAGGCTAATGCGAGTCTTGTCACCAACCGTCGATGGGTACGCCATCCGACAAGACTCTGGTGTTGGGCACGAAGAGCCCCGCAAATGCGTGTCGATCAGGCATTTCCTATTTATCGTCTTCCTCTTGATCTGGGAAGTCGCGGCTCCCCGTTGCGGCTATGCTCAAACTTCCTCCGCAGCAATTAACGGAACAATTACCGATCTGAGCGGCGCTCAAATCCAGGATGCACGCATCGTTCTTCGCAACGTCGACACGGGTATTCAGCGAATCACAAGTACAGGATCGGCGGGCACCTATTCCATCCCAGAAGTAGTTCCAGGGAGATATTCCTTACAAGCCGTGAAGGACGGCTTTGCGACGGGCGAGAAGACCGGGATTCTGCTACAGGTCAATCAGACAGCCACGCTCGATTTTGGACTCACGGTTGGATCCTCCCAGCAAACGCTGACCGTCACTGCAAATCTGTCGGCTGTGGAGTCCACCACGTCGGAGCTAGGAACGGTCATCAGCACAAAGCCGGTAAACGATCTTCCATTGAACGGCCGCAACTTCACTCAGCTGCTGACATTGACGCCAGGCGTCAGCCCGATCAGCGTAGCGCAGAATTCAGCAGGAGGCAGTGGCTGGGGGGGGCTTGCGGTGGGTACCTTCACTTTCCCCGCCGTGAACGGGCAGAGAAACCGAAGCAACATGTTCCTGCTGGATGGAGTCAACAACCTCGCCCTTCTCGGAAACTACAACTACTCTGCGATCATCGACGATATCGAGGAATTCAAGGTTCAGTCTCATAATGATCTCGCGGAATTCGGAGGTGTCGCCGGCGGGATTATCAACGTTGTCACAAAGGCCGGAACAAATGCCTTTCACGGTTCCGCGTGGGAGTTTCTGCGAAACGAACAGATGGATGCTCGAAACTTTTTCCTGCCGACCCGCAACCCGCTTCGTCAGAATCAGTTTGGTGTAGCCGCCGGTGGCCCTGTCCTCGTTCCACATCTTTATAACGGCAAGAATAAGACGTTTTTCTTTTTCGCCTATGAAGGGTTTCGCCAAAGCCAAGCGGCTCAAAATATCGTCCGAGTGCCGACCGCGGCACAATTGACTGGAAACTTTAGCTCGCTCCTTAGTCAAGGAATCCAGATCTACAACCCATTCTCAACGAGGCCCGACCCATCGCATCCGGGTGAGTTCACAAGAGATCCCTTCCCCGGCAACATCATCCCGCCAAATCTTCTTTCCCCGGCCGCTGAACTTTACGCAACTCTGTTCCCTGCGGCTGGTCCACAGGTGCCGGGAGGCAACCTTTTCGATACGACGAAGACTCTGCTCGATCAGGACAGCTACACTGGCCGTATCGACCAACATTTTGGTTCGCACGATTTCTTGTTTGGACGGATATCGTACTTCGATGAATCGTCCTCTGGTTCGGCCGGTTACCCCGGTACGCTCAAGCAGATCGCGATCTACGGCTGGAATGCCAGTGTGCATGAATCCCATGTGTTTGGGCCAGGTGCTATCCTGGACGTCCACTTTGGGCGCAATCTCGGCAACGACACAGTCGCCCTGGTGTTTCCCAATGCTCCCGCCGGTTTCCCAGCAGCTCTGAGCAATGCTGGCTTTTCTCCAAAATTTATTTCGAGTTTCACCGCCTTCCCTGGTTCGGTCATCCCAAGCATCGTGATCGATGGCTACGCGTCTACAAATTCGTACAACGGTCAGACCGAGCAACTTGCCAATACTTATGAATTTGGCGGCAACTTTACAAAGGTTCTGAACCGGCACACGATCAAGTTTGGATACGACTGTTCGACAGAAAACTTTGTCGGTCCGGTCTACGCTGCGGGCGAGGGCTTTAGCGCATTTCAGACCTCGAATCTCGAAAATCCCGGGGGGGCTAGCGGAACGGGAACCGGGGACGCGCTTGCCTCATTCCTGCTCGGCGTTCCCACCAGTTCTTTCTGGCGAAATGCATTGGTGACAGAACATGGAGGGTCGATTCAGGGAGTGTATGTCCAAGACCAGTACAAGGTGACGCCGCGCCTTTCCCTGAATGTTGGAGTTCGCTACGACCTCTCGAAGTGGCCAGTTTACGGCTCTCTTTCGAACGGCACTGCCTATGTTGGCAACTTGGATCTTTCCAATGGCACCTACATCGTCAGCGCGGTCCCGCCTGCCTGCTCTTCTTCGAGGGGCGCGCCATGCATTCCAAACGGCGTACTTCCCGCGAATGTATCGGTCACAAGAAACAGCAACCGCAACCTGCACTATACGGATTATGGGGACTGGCAGGCACGCCTCGGCATCGCGTACCGTCTTCGTGATTCGACATCCGTCCGCGCTGGTTACGGCCGATTTTATGACGAGTGGAATGGTATTACGCAGACCGCCCAAAACATCGGGGGAACTTGGCCTTCGGTAGGTGCGCTGAATATTAATTTACAGAATCAGAACACGCCCACCGCCACGATCGGAGACCCGCTCGGTCTCGGAGGCGGTCCCATCTACCCTCCCAACACTCCGTTTCAAAGCCCTAGCTTCTATTACGATCCTCACCTCAAAACGCCATACGTTGACAACTGGAACCTGGAAATCGCCCAACAACTGGATTTACGTACGACACTGTCCATTGCTTACGTCGGATCGCACGGTGGGCGGTTAGATTTGGGAGGTCTGCACAATACAGCAGAATTCCCAGGACCGGGTGATGCCGCGACGGTTGCGAGTCGTCAACCCTTTCCATACATCAAGGCAACGAAATATGACACCAGTGGTGGCAACAGTAACTATAACGCTCTGCAACTTAGGCTAAATCGAATTACCGCTAAGGGCTTAACGTACTTGATCTCGTACACATGGTCCAAGTCTATCGATTTGGGTTGTTCAGGAGACTACGGCGTAGAAGGGTGCGAACTGCAGAATGCTTATAATCCGCGAGGAGATCGAAGTGTATCCGGGTTCGACCTCACCCACTCGTTCTCGGGTAGCTTCATCTACGAGCTTCCGTTTGGGAAGGGGAAATCGTTCAATCCATCGAACAAAGTGCTTCGCTATCTGGCCGACGGCTGGCAGTTGAATGCCATTGTCATCCTTCACTCCGGAACGCCATACGATGTCATCTACCGAGGTGACTTGGCGAATACCGGCAATACGTTTGTACGAGCCAATTTGGTCGGAGACCCTACTCCGGGACATCGCTCCCCGGCGGGATGGATTAATACGAGTGCCTTCGCCATTCCCCCTCCTTTTACATTCGGTGACTTGGGGCGCAATTCCTTGCGGTCAGACTGGTACCGAAATGTCGACTGTTCCCTGTTCAGGCTATTTCCGATCGGCGAGCGACTCCGGCTTGAATTCAGGGCTGAGGCATTCAACGCAACGAATAGTGTTGTTTTTGCGGTTCCCGCGAACGTTATAAATGCTCCGGGATTTGGGGTCGTGAGATCCACAGCGAACACGCCGAGACAGCTGCAAGTAGCGCTCAAGCTGGCCTTTTAGGTTATGGCTCCAACGGCGCAGAGTCACGATTCTGCAAGGGTTCTGCAGCGATGGCGCTGCCAAATTGGGGTGTTGTGTGTGCCGAAACGCTTTTCGCTATCGATCTCAGTCGCATGTTCCTTGGTAGTCGTGTTTGGTACCCTGGCTAAAGCACAGGGCGACACTTCTTCAAGTCGTCCGGGCGCTGTGGCACAGGCAAGCGTAAGCGCCCGTCCGATCAGAATGCCCATAGTCTCCGGTAGCGACATCAGTTTTAGAGAACTCACCAATGTGAGCGGTTTGTCACAAACACGAGCGCTTCAGATTGTGCAGGACGACCAAGGGTTCATGTGGTTTGGGACGCAGTACGGACTTGATCGGTATGATGGGCACAAATTTAGGGTATTTACTCCTGTTCCTGGACGCGTAAATAGCCTAAGCGGAGCCTACATTTACTCACTATTTAAAGATCATGCCGGCATGCTTTGGATAGGATGTGACCAGTTCCTCGAGCGGTTTGACCCGACCACAGAGAAGTTTACTCATTATCGCATCGAGAGCGGCGCTTCGAACCGCGTTCCTCTTACGGTCGTCCACATTAGCCAAGACCGCGCGGGAATGCTGTGGCTGTCGACCGGCGGCGGATTGTATGGATTCGATCCCGGCACGGGGCAGATCACTCACCACTATACCCACGACCGACAAGCTCCCTCGAGTCTGAGCAGCAATGACATTAGGTCAACAGGTGAGGATCGGAGCGGTAGGTTTTGGGTCATGGAAAGAACTAATTTGGAGGAGTTTGACCACGAGACAGGCAAAGTCACGCTGCGGGTTTCGCTCCCAGAATCTGTAGGTAATGGCGCCGCATTTTATGAAGACCAGCTCGGCACTTTTTGGATTCTCTACGATGCAGGTCGCGGGGGCGGAGGAGTGGCGACACTGGATCGAACTACAAACAAGGTCACGAATTTTTCGCTTTACGACGGAAGTTCCGGCAAGACAATGCCAGTCGGTGCGACCAGGATGCTCGAAGACGAAAACGGAACCCTGTGGTTCGCCACCGAGGGCGAGGGCTTGCTCAAATTCGATCGAGAACACGGAAGGATGATCTGTTACCGCAATGACCCTAGGAACGTCGGGAGCATAGCCGAGGATCGGGTTATTGCGCTGGGCCAGGACCACCAAGGAAATATTTGGACGGCCTTCCATGCCAGAGCGCCAAACGTTTTCTCTATTAAGAGGCCGTCATTCAGCCCACTTTTACGCGCGAGTCTTCGTCCCAACAGCCTAGGAGAATACATAGTAAACGCGATTTATGAAGATCGAGAGGGTGTGCTCTGGGTCGGAATCACGGGATCTCTGATCCGCATTGATCCCAAGAGCAGAGATTACGCGTTCTATCGGCCTTCAGGTTCTGCTCTGAAGTTCGACCCGACTGCAATCGCAGAAGACCGGCGTGGTACCGTCTGGGTGGGAACAGTCGGTCAAGGGCTGTACCGCTTCAATCGCCGCACTGGCGAATTCCACAACTTTGTCAACCAACCCAACGACTCCTCCAGCCTGAGCGACAATACCATCATACGGATATTCATCGACCGCGCTGGGAGGATGTGGCTCGCAACGTGGAACGGTCTCGATCGCTTTGACCCTTCAACCGGACACTTCGCCGTCTACAAGCGCGACGTAGAAAGTGGAGCAGAATACTACTTCGACATCGATGAAGACCGGAACGGGGGATTGTGGCTGGGCGGCACCTCGGGTCTGCAACACTTCGATCCAGTGACAGGTAAGTTCGCAGGCCACGAGCATAAGCTCGATGACCCGAGCTCTCTGAGCGACAACCGGGTAACCTCCGTCCATATCGATCATTCAGGCACGGTTTGGGCTGCTACGCACAGCGGGCTCGACAAACTCAACCTCGAAAGCGGGACGTTCACCACTTACTACACCAAGGACGGACTGCCTAGCAACAGGGTGAGCTGTATCCTTGAGGATCAGCGGGGCGATCTCTGGATGAGCACGAGCCGAGGTGTATCCAGGTTCGATCCCGCTGCCAAGACATTCAAAAACTACTCCGTGGCCGACGGTCTCCCCGGCATGGATCTGACCGGGTGGCGGACGTGCTTCCAGAGTCCAAGCGGGGAAATGTTTTTCGGAGGGTTCAGCGGGGCCACGTCTTTCTATCCGGACAAAGTAGTTGACAGCGCATACGTCCCTCCAATCGTTTTCACTGATTTTCGATTGTTCGGCCAACCGGTGGAAGTAGGCAGTGGCTCGCCGCTTAAGAAATCGATCAACTACGCGGACAACATCACGCTCTCTCACCAACAGAGCACTTTCGCGGTAGAGTTCGCGGCGCTCAGCAATTCCGTTAATACGAGCAACCGTTATCGCTACAAGCTTGATGGATTGGATCAGCAATGGAATGAGACCGGCAGTGAGCAACGGATGGTGAATTACGCGTCTTTGCCTGCTGGAAACTACACGTTTCATGTACAAGCAGCAACCGGGCAAAGCGGCTGGGGTCTCCCCGGTGCGACATTGCACATCCAGGTTCTTCCCCCGTGGTGGGGTACCTCTTGGTTTCGGGCAATGGTTGCCGCAGCATTACTGTTCTTAGCCTGGGGCGTGTACCACATCCGCGTCCGTCAGTTGGCGCGGCAGTTCAATATGCGCCTGGAAGAGCGCGTTAACGAACGCACACGCATCGCGCGGGAACTGCATGACACTCTTCTACAAAACCTGCACGGTCTTCTGTTTCGTTTTCAGGCCGCGCGGAATATGCTCCCCAAGCGCACAGAAGAGTCGATGGAAGCTCTTGATGGCGCGATCCTGAGAACCGAACAGGCGATCGCCGAGAGCCGGAACACGATTAAGGACTTACGCTTCGAACGGGTCACTCCGACTGATCTCGCGGAATTGCTGACGCAAACCGGCAGAGAACTGGAGAGCGTTGCGGATGCAAACGGCAATCCTCCGATCTTTCGCGTTATCGTCGAGGGCGAGCGGCAAAATTTGTCTCCTGCTCTCAAGGACGAAGTGTACCGAATTGCCCGCGAATTGCTACGAAATGCCTTTCAGCACGCGGGTGCACGTCACATTGAGGCTGAGATTCGATACGATAATCACCTCCTTCGGGTGCTTATCCGCGACGATGGAAAAGGTATGGACCCAAAGGTTCTGAAGGAAGGCGGACAGCCCGGACATTGGGGATTGCCGGGTGTCCGTGAACGCGCGAAGCAAATCGGCGCGCGATTGGATTTCTGGAGCGAAGCCGGAGCGGGCACGGAAGTTCAACTGACTGTTCCCGTATCCGCTGGCTCCGAAAGACCGCGTGATAGCTCAAGATTCCGGAAGACGAGAAGTCATGAGCATCAATCCTAAGCCGATTCGGATCCTTAGCGTCGACGATCATCCGCTCCTCCGCGAAGGGATCGCAGCACTGGTCAACGCCGAAGCTGACATGAAGCTGGTTGCGGAAGCGTCCAACGGACAGGAGGCCATTGAACAGTTCCGATTGCACCGTCCAGATGTGACGTTAATGGATCTGCAGATGCCGGGATTCAATGGCATTGAGGCAATCATCGACATCCACAAGGAATTTCCTGGCGCTCGGATCATTGTTCTGACCACGTACACAGGCGACGTTCAAGTCTTGCGGGCCCTCCGAGCGGGTGCGCAGGGCTACATCCTGAAGGGGCATGTGCATAGAGAGCTCTTGGAGACCATCCGTGCTGTGCACGCCGGCAAAAAGCGAATACCCCAGGAAGTCGCCGCCGAGCTCGCGGACCATGCCGCGGAAGACAACTTGACCCCACGCGAGATCGATGTGCTCCGGCTGATCGCCAGCGGGAATGCGAACAAACTGGTCGCTGACCAACTCTCCATCACAGAAGAGACTGTCAAGAGCCACGTCACGAATATACTCTCCAAGCTTGGCGCTAACGACCGGACCCATGCTGTCACGATTGCGCTAAAACGCGGGATTATCGAACTATAAATCCCCCGAAAGAGGGATAGCCCGATCCTACCATTACGTGTTTTGGACGTATTGGGAGCCTCTTATCCTACACGTGGAGTTTAAGGTGATGTTTTGCAACGTCTATTCTCGACCTTCGCGCATGGTTGGCCCGGCAATGGGCTTCTGCTCCTCCGGATGTTCACCGGCTTTGCTTTAATCCACTATTGGATCGTCGACCTTCGTGAAGCACATCAATTTGCATCCTTAGCCCCGCCAATTATTGCAGCCGGTGCGGGGATACTTCTTCTCGTCGGTTTGTGGACCCCGGTGACCGGAGCTTTGGTAGCCCTCGCTGAGGTGTGGATAGCTTCCTCGCGTCCCGGCGATCCCTGGATTCCCATCATGCTGGCCACCCTTGGCGCCACTCTAGCAATGGTCGGACCGGGTGCCTGGTCTATCGATGCACGGCTCTTCGGCAGGAAGCACATCGATATTCCAGAACGCTAGAAGCATTTTTATATCCCCCTAAAGTCGTAGCATCAGGTCTCACGATCTAGCGAACCCACGAACCGACCATTTGGGGTTGTGAGGTGGCGGAACTGGTTTCACACTGCCTTCCAAGTACGAAGGGGAGTAACAAACCAATGAGCGAGAAAGAACGGCAATGAGCACACAAATCAGAATGGCAACACACATCCACGAGTGGATCCTGGGGTAACAGAACAGAAGGTCCAGCGAATAGTGAGAGGAGCTACCATGGCTTGGGGAAATGCAGTTCTTTCGGAAAACCAAAATGATGTCGAGGCCTGTCTCACCGGACGAGGATATCGGGCCGACATTTCCGCCCGCGTGACTGCCGAATCCACCTCCTCGGCATTGTTCTCAGGTGTTGCATCCAGAGGCCGTCAGGCATTCAGGGGCAAAGGTGTGAACGACAATTTTGCGCACATCGTCGGAGTAAGCGAGGCTCTCCGAGAGGTATTGAATCTCGTTCAAATCGTCGCGCCAACTGATTCCACTGCTCTCATCGAAGGCGAAACCGGCACGGGGAAGGAACTTATCGCGCGCGCCATTCATGAACACAGCTCACGCCGGGACCGCTCCTTCGTGAAACTGAATTGTGCGGCCATTCCCCTCGGGCTCTTGGAGAGCGAGCTTTTCGGTCACGAAAGAGGCGCCTTCACGGGCGCCGTGGCACGTAAGGTGGGCCGGTTCGAAGTCGCTGACCGAGGCACTCTATTCCTGGACGAAATCGGAGACATCCCCCTCGAACTACAAGCCAAACTACTCAGAGTCCTTCAGGAGGGAGAGTTCGAAAGGCTGGGCAGCACGCAAACGCAGCGGGTTAACGTGCGACTGGTTGCTGCGACCAATTGTGCTCTAGCTACCTTGGTTTCTAAGAAGCAGTTCCGCAGTGATCTTTATTACCGGCTCAACGTGTTTCCCATTGCCGTGCCTCCCTTACGAGACCGTTTTGAGGACATCCCACTCCTCGTTGTGCACTTCATGAAAGTATTCGCCGACCAGATGGGCAAGGAGATCGACGAAGTTCCCCCCGAAGTAATGCAGGCTTTTGTAAATCATGCCTGGCCGGGAAACATTCGCGAGCTTCAGAATTTCATCGAGCGGAGCGTAATCCTCACGTCGGGAAACGTCCTGCGCCCCCCTCTCGCGGCCTTGCATTGTGCCGCCCTGGGAGCAGTTACCCTGGAGGACGCGGAGCGCGAGCACATTCGCAAAACTCTAGAGCATACCGGCTGGGTTGTCGCCGGCGCCCACGGGGCCGCGGCACGTTTGGGAATCAAGCGGTCTACTCTCTACTTCCGCATGAAGAAGCTCGGAATAGTCCGATGCAACGACGCGGAAGTTAGCGCTTAGGCAGCGCCATGGTGTGTGAGCATCGAAAGCGGAGCGGACTAACGGCCTCACTAAGTTCGCTTGTCCGCTATTTTCAAACCGCATTTCATGAGAAGTCGCTACGTTCTGAGTCGACGTTTGAACGTCATGCGTAGATTCCGAACCTGCCTTCCATTCCATGCCCATGAGTCCCCGACAACATCGTCGATCTCTCCCTCGCTCAGGGCAGGTGACTGGATATCTTCATCGAGATAGGGATTGTGTATCCCATCGCCATGGTTGTAATAATCCATCACGTCCCATAGCGTGTCTTGCGAGCCGTCGTGAAAACGTCGCATTGCCCGAATTGATCAGTTGGTCAGCTTGACGCACCAGCCCGACCACGTCGTGTCGAATGTTGCCGCGACTGCGACCTCCGGGGTAATCCCCAAGTCACTCTGTCCAAGCGGGAAGATCCTCTCCGTGTGCGAGGTCAGTTTTACGCTGGAGGTTAACCCTGCCTAGCCAGGGAGAACGTCGAGCGCTTCTGAAGGAATTTTAGCGATGGTGTCTGCATCCAGATTCAAATGCGACGTGACCATCTCGGGAGGCAGGTGCCTTAGCCAGTTATTCAGGGAAATGTTCATATACTCGCTCGCCTTGAACATTGCGAGGAATACCAGGTCCGTCTTGCCGGTATTTTCGACGTAGTGACCCGCGACGCTCGGCACAAAACCAACGTCATTTGCGTTGAAGTCCATCGTGTGCGCTCCTGCGCTTGTAAAGACTGTCATGCGCCCCTTGCCACTGATGTAGTACTGCCATTCCGAAGCGTTTGGATGCCAATGCAATTCGCGCAAACCACCCGGTTTAACGGTGACCAAGGCCGCAGCGATCTTTTTCGCCGCCAGGAAGTTACGCGAGTCAACCACGCGAACTTCACCCCCTCTCGTTTGCTTCGTGGGTGCCATAGCCTCCATTCTAAAGGTGTATTGGTATGGGGACTCGACCCGACGACCGCCAACGGCAGCTTTGTCCTGTGCCAAGGATGCGGGCAAGTCTGCCGGAAAGATGTATAGACTCTTGTTTGGTAAGTTTTTAAGAGCGCTTGCTGGCAGCCCAAAATTCTTCGACAACACCGATGGCGGCGTGCGCCTCACCCAATCGGAAAGAAGGAAGGTGTTGTCTTCCGAAAACGCACCTTCATCGAATACCAGCAGAAATTCACAACCATGCGGTCCCAACCCCTGGATGGAGTGAGGGAAACCTGCTGGAAAGTACCAAAGGTCACCTTTGCCTACATCGCCGATAAACACGGTTTCATCGGGATTAAGAACGGTCAAGCGAGCATTTCCGTATAGCATGAAAGCCCACTCGTCCGCAGTGTGCCAATGCAACTCCCGAAAGCTGCCGGCCGTAAGCCGCATTCTGACACCCGCGAGGTCTTTTGAAGGGGGCAGTACTTTTTCTGTTACTTCGTTGGTCCAACCACCCTCTTCAACGCGTTTGTGAGTTAGATCGAAGGAGTACCATACGGGATCGATGTTTCCGGAATCTGTCGGCGGAGGAAGATTCGA
>Ga0073928_10009510_pt1 | contig 11812 bp, 11 predicted proteins | sample PaiPotPPA55metaG_FD_76969 | JGI IMG/M metagenome (GOLD analysis project Ga0073928, IMG submission 76969) | Iron sulfur acid spring bacterial and archeal communities from Banff, Canada, to study Microbial Dark Matter (Phase II) - Paint Pots PPA... ...
AGCTGAATTTCCGGCGGAACGATGTTCGGAAACTGCGCTACGGGTAGGGTTGTGATGGTGACCGCGCCTACAATCACCATAAGGATGGCGATCACCATCGCCACGATCGGACGGTTGATGAAGAACTTCGACATCGCTCAGTTCCCTTCCCCGGAGGGTTGCGCGGGCTTAGGTGTAACGAGAGTTCCGTCCCTGAGCTTTTGCAGTCCCTCAACCACTACCTGCTCACCCGGCTGGAGGCCATCGTCAATCACCCACATCGTCCCGACCGTCTGCCCGGGCTTTACGGTGCGCATACTAACTTTGTGATCGCTGCCCACGACCGCTACCTGATAACTTCCCTGCGACTGTGCGACGGCGCTCTGAGGAGTTAGCAAAGCGTCTTTTTTTATGCCGGTTTCCACGCGCACGCGTCCATACTGACCGGGGCGCAGAATATTTCCGGGATTGGGGAAGGCGGCAACGATGCGAATCGTGCCCGTATTCGGATCCACTTGCCGGTCCGCTAACAGGATTTTTCCTTTCTGAGCGTAGACGCCGCCGTCAGTCAGGATCAGTTCCAGCGGGTTTCCAAAAAAACCGATAGCGTGCTTGCTGGAAATCGCATTGCTGTTCTTTTGCACGAGGACGTACTCGCGTTCGCTGATCGGAAAATAAGCCTTGATCGGCTCGAGTTGCGAAACCGATGTCAAAATGGAGTTGGACCCTACTAGATTGCCGATCTGAATTTGTGCAATCCCGGCAATTCCATCCACCAGCGAGGTGACTTTCGTCCACTCCAGGTTGAGTTCGGCCTGTTCTACAGCCGCTTTGTCCGATTCGATGAGGGCCTGCGCGCCAAGCTTGGCCTGAATCTCGTTATCCAATTGACTCTTGGCGATGGCCTTGGCTTCTGCGAGCGGCGAGTCGCGTTCCACATCAAGATTGCTTTTGCCGAGTTGTGCTTGCGCCTGTGCAAGGTCGCCCTTAGCGCGGTCGAGGGCCGCCTGGAAGGGCCGCGGATCTATTTCGAACAGCACCTCCCCTTTGTGGACGAGCGAACCTTCTTTGTAGTTTTGCCTGATTATGTAGCCTGAGACCTGGGGTCGCACTTGGGCATTGACGTAACCGTCCAATGTCGCGACCCATTCGCTGTAGACAGGAACATCTTGTTGGACGACGGGGGCAACCCTAACTTCGGGAGGTAGCGGCGGCGCTGCTGCTTGAGTTCGCCCGCACCCCAGCATCGCTGAGGAAAACACGGCGAGCATTGTGAATGACAAGACCTTGGCCGAAACAGGTCCTTTGAGATAGTGCATGCGGTCCGTATCTCCGGTGAAAGTGGTAGGGTGTGTCCCCGGGTGGAGAAGTGCAAGCCTCGTGCCAAAGCTCACAGAGAATCAGGTCTGCATATGTGGTTGAAATGCAAGGAGGACTTCAAAGATGAAATGTGTCGGTGCATGACAAATGTTGAAGCTGTCGATTTAGCTTCAACAGGGCTCGAGTTGCGCTACATCGGCGGGAGGAACTGTAACCACACTCGCCGTCGCTTGTCAGAGTGTGCGGATCCTACAACCTATGAAGATAGACAATAGCCACACAGTACATGCAAACGATCGCCAACACGGCGATCGCTGCTGCGATATCGCTCTTCCTGCGATCTGAGTCCGATTCCGGATCGAGATAACGAATTGCAGACCAGACTTCCCTGTCGGAAATGATTTCAATGTCGTTCGCTTCTTTCTGCTCATTGTCCCTCGGCACTTTGGACCTCCCCCATGAGTTCGCCGGCAAGCCCAGCAGCAGGCTCTCCGCTATCGCCGCGCGCCCGGTATGCCAAGATAAGGAGTGGAACAGGCAGCGTAATTCGAAGCCCTCCCCGGAGGTCCTCACTTGTTGCATAGTCGTCTGCAATCGAGGGCTTGCTCCGATTTGTGCATAGCAGTTTCACTTTTGTCCTTGGTCGTCTCGCACACTGGACTGCCCCGCCTGGATCGCTTTGGTTGAGTCCTTCTTGCATCTGCGTCTGAGCTCTTGGATCACGTGCTTGGTGAGCACGCCACCGCAACGAAACTTTGCTCCTGCATTCATCAATTCCAAGAGAGCGCTTTCTCCCTCCTTGCTGATGATGGCTACATTTCCCATGTCAATCACCAAAACGCGGCCCCCGATCTCCGCGCTGACGGTCTTCCATGCGGTCCTCAGCTCCGCAACCCAGGGGGCGAGTAGCTTTCCTTCGAGAACCAACCGGCACTCCGTCCGGCTATCAATGACAGAAATCTTCAGCATGCCGCTCCCCATTCGCCCATCATGGAAGGGCAATTCGTATACCAAACGTTGGGAGCGGCAAGCCCCTGGATTCCAAAGCTGTGCGGGAAAACTGAGGGTTGCGGTGTCAAAACTGACGAAGCGGCTCTCAACAGGGCGGACAATTGCCGGTCAAGCGGCCCTGGTCAGAACGGAACTGCGGGAGTTCAACGCGCGTGACTCGCTGAACACCCGGGATGAATGTCTTGGCTCGCTCAGGTAAGGGAGGAATGCAACGTAGAGGAACGGGTTCAAGGAATAGACCGAATCGGTGGCAAAGGTGCCGTCAGAAAAACAGTCTGGGATTAATGCCAAGCTTTTTGATGCGAGAAATCAGTGTAGTCCGATTGATTGCCATACGCACCGCAGCGCCGTCTGCGCCTCCAACACGACCTTTTGTCTCGCGCAGGACGCGCATGATCTCCTGCCGCTCCGTCTCGTGATGCTCTATGGCTGCGCCTCTCGTGGTCCCCTTGTTGATTTCGTTGATGGTTTCTCTCACGATGCGGGAAATCTCGTCTTGCGGGCCGTTGTGGTTCGGGACGGAGTACTCCACTCTCGAGTTGCGCAATTCTGGGATCGACACCTCGAGCGATTTGCCGCGCGTCAGTATTACGGCACGCTCGACGACATTCTCCAGTTCTCGAATATTTCCCGGCCACTCCCAATTCGTCAGGGTCTTCATGGCGGCGGCCGGAATGGTTTCGATGTGTTTTTTCATTTGGCTTGCGAACTTCTGGACGAAGAAGCGTACCAGCAGGGGAATATCTTCTTTCCGCTCACGTAACGGAGGGATCCGAATGGGGAACACGTTCAGGCGGTAGTACAGATCGCTGCGAAATTCGCGTGCTGCGATCATCTTTTCCAAGTCCCGGTTGGTTGCGGCCACCAGCCTGACGTTGACCTTCTTCGTGTGGGTGCTGCCCAGACGCTCGAATTCCCGCTCCTGCAGAGCGCGCAACAGCTTGGGCTGGATTTCAGTCGGAATGTCGCCTACTTCATCCAGAAATAGTGTGCCCTGATGGGCGAGTTCCAGCCGTCCGATCTTCTGGATGATTGCGCCGGTGAACGCCCCTTTTTCATGGCCAAACAATTCGCTTTCGAGCAGACCCGTCGGAATGGCAGCACAGTTGAGTTTGACAAAGGTGCGGTCCTTGCGCCGGCTATGGTCGTGAATGGCGCGGGCGATCAACTCTTTTCCCGTACCTGTATCGCCCAATAGCAGCACGGTAGAATCGCTTGATGCGACCGTTTCCACCAAATCCAAAACCTGCTTCAGGGCTGGACTGCTTCCGATAATGTGCTCAAAATTCAGCTCGCTGCGAATCTCTTCTTCGAGATAAAGCTTTTCCTGGGCAAGTTTGTCTTTGAGTTCAGAGATCTCCCGGTAGGCAAGCGCATTTTCAATGGCGATTGCGACTTGGCCTGCTACCTCAGTAAGAAACTCCGCGTCGTGCTCGCTGAAAGAGTTTTCTTTTTTCCGAGCGAGACAGAGTACACCAATTGCGCGTCCGCGATTGACTAGAGGGGCGATGCAGAGGGTCTTGAGACCTTCACCGAGTACGATCTGAGACCCTTGGGGACCAAACTCGGACGGGTCGAATTGGTTCACAATCACCGGCTTGAGCGTTTCAAAAGCTCTCCTCGTAACTCCGTCGTGAGAAGTGACCAGTTCCTCATGCAGGAAACCCCTGCTGTTCGGGAAATCAAGCGCGTAAATCCGAAATTGTCCGCTCTCCGAATCCAGCAAGCTAATCGACACCAGATCGCACTCCATGACCTGGCGAACGCTCCCTGAAATTGCCCGCAGTAAGTCGGTTAGGTCCAGGTTAGAGGTAATTCGGTTCGTCATATCCAGGAGCAGTTTGACCCGGGTATTTTGACGTTCCAGTTTCAATCGCGCCGCTCGAGATTTCCGCAAATTAAGAACATCATCAATGGCAAGGGCAACACCACGCGAAAGCAACTGCAAGAAGCAGACATCTTGCAAACGGTAGGCATTGCGATCACGACTGGCGATACCCAGCGTTCCCAAGCGCCGGTGCGCGGTGGTCAATGGCACGCGAATGACAGAACCGAGCCTGACCCCGGCATTCTCCAAAAACCGTTTCGCCCGCGGGAATGTGTCGTCCGTGTTCCAGTCGGCGACATGTAGCGGTTCCTGTGTACGGAAAACATGCCAACTTGATGTCTCCTCCACCGGGAGATCGGGGAAGGCGATCGGCTCCGTTCCCCACCCTTGCCATTCTATTTCGTTGGAATTTTCCTTAAAGATGAGTGCGTCGAGATGGTCGAAACTGATGAGATCGCGCAACTGGTCAGCAAGAACTCGTGCCAGTTCTTCCGGTTCTCCACAAGCGGAGAGTGCCTCGAAGAGGCGAAACACGGCTACATATCGCTCAGCATCCGTTGCCAGCGCGAGCTGCGGTCTTGAGTTCATAAACATCCCACGCGGTGCGATTCTCGGAGCTCCGTCAAGAGCTTTCTTCCACAAGGAAGATGACAAATGGGGATGGACGGTCGCACTTTTTCAGCAAATGCCATGCGTTGATTCAAAGTCTGAGCTGCACATTTTCGTCCAGGCGTTAGTGAATCGAAACCTTCGCACCTTTGCCCGGTTCATTTCTTTTCAGCAGAAATGAGGCGACAAACATAATCACCGAGCCCATTGCCAACAGCCAGTAAATATCGACGTACGATAGAACAGCAGCTTGGGACTGAACCAGAGCGTACAGTCTGCCGAGTGCCTGTTGTTGAGCGGTATGCGCACTTACACCAGCGCGCGTCAGACGCATGGTAAGAGCTGTGATCGAGGCGTGAAACCGGCGAGAAGCCGTGTATTCCGCCAAGACGGATTGATGATACTGACTGCGTCGAGCAATCAGGGTCGTGACCGCAGACGTCCCAACGCTCTGCCCCATGTTGCGAAAGAAATTCATGAGCCCGGCGGCAGCGTTGGTTTTTTCCGGCGCCAGTCCGACGTATCCGGCAAGCGTGAGGGGAACAAATAGAAAAGCCACCGGAATGTACTGCCACACACGTAATAAGGTGGCTGAGCGGAAACTCATCAGCAGATCAACCTGTTTGCTCGATATGTACATCGCCACAGCCAGTCCAATCCAACCGAAGGCTATGATGTGGCGCGCTTGAAATCGGGCGGTGAGTCTGCCCACCATGGGAAGCACAACTAGCACCACAAGGGCACCGGCGGAAAGCACATTCCCGGCCTTTTGTGCCGTATATCCCATCAGAGTCTGGAGAAGTTGCGGCATGAGTACCGTGGAACTGAATAAAGCCGCTCCGAGCATTAGGAACATTAGATTGGTAGTCGCGACGTTAAAGTTCTTGAACAAACGCACATCCACGATGGGCTGTTTCTGAAACCATTCCCAAATGACAAGCGAAACTAGGCCAACGATAGCGATCACAACCAAGGTCGTAATAAAGTGGGATCCGAACCAGTCGTCTTCCTGGCCCTTGTCGAGGACGATCTGCAACGCGCCCACGCCTACCGTCAACAGAGAAAATCCGATGAAGTCGAAGCCAGAGAGCTTGGCCTTGAGGCGCGCTATGTACGGTGGGTCTTCGACAAGCTGAGAGACCAGTATGATAGCCAGAATTCCCACTGGCACGTTGATGTAGAAAATCCACCGCCACGAGTAATTGTCGGTGATCCAGCCTCCTAGCGTTGGACCAATGGCAGGAGCGCAGATAGTCGTAATTCCGTACAGCGAAAAGGCCAGCCCTCGCTTCTCCGGGGCAAAGCTATCGCCCAGGATGGACTGCGCCATCGGCTGCAAGCCTCCTCCGAACGCGCCTTGCATGACTCGAAACAAGAGCAGAAACCCAAGGCTGGGTGCGATCCCACAGAGAAAGGAACTGACTGTAAAAAACGCAATGCAGATCAAAAAAAAGCGCTTCCGGCCAAGCGATGCGACCAGCCATCCGCTTAGCGGCAGTACGATCGCATTCGAGACCAAATAGCTGGTCAGCACCCACGTGCTCTCGTCGTTGCTAGCCGCCAGTCCGCCAGCGATGTGTGGCAGAGCCACATTAGCGATGCTGGTATCGAGCACTTCCATGAACGCCGCCAGTGAAACCGCGCCCGCAATGATCCAGGGATTGACTTTGGGCTGCCAGAGTTCTTCGGTGGCTGAATCGGATCCAACGGCGGTCATCGCACCCTCACCTCGGGCTCAACCGACAAGCCCGGCTTCAGCAGTCCTTCGGCATTGAAGTCCGACCCCGGATTGCGATCAAAATCAATGCGCACCGGCACCCTCTGCACAACTTTCACATAGTTTCCAGTTGCGTTCTCCGGAGGCAACAGGCTGAACACCGATCCTGCGCCGGCGCCAAGGTTGGTTACATGCGCTTTCCAGGTGCGGCCGTAGGCGTCTACCTTGATTTCGACCGGTTGTCCAGGCCGCATGTGAGCAAGTTGCGTTTCCTTAAAGTCGGCGGTAACCCAGACATCGTCAAGCGGAACCACTTCTACCAGTTCCTGCCCGATGCTGACGTTCTGGCCCACCTCGACTGTCCTCTTGCCCACGATTCCTGTGACTGGAGAGCGAACAACTGTATAGCTAAGGTTAAGTTGTGCTTGATCAAGCTCTGCCTTGCGTTCTCGCGCCAGGGCATCGGCTGCGTCCGCCTTAGCGCGGGTCATCGAAACCTGCTGCGGCGCGGTCTGAGCGCTGCGAAAATCGGCTTTCGCTTGCAATAGCTTCCCTTTCGCCTGACGCACTGCTTGCTCAGCCGCTAGCACACTCGCTCTGGCCGACACAACGCCGGATCGATTTGCTTTGGCGGCAGCGACTGCCTGATCGTACTGCTGATGTGAAATGTCCTCCTTTGCGACTAGCTGTTCATAACGCACCAGGTCCGCGTCACTCTTCGCCGCATTGGCTTCGGCCTGTTCCAAAAGCGCTTTCGCAGACTCAAAATTTTGTTGGGCGGCCTGGAATCCCGCCTCTGCGTTTACCACCGCAGTATCTGCGGAATCGAGGTTGCTCTGCGTGGTAACGGAGGTGATTGGTACGTTGAAGCGAGAACTTGTGGCACTGGCCTGCGCGTCCGCGAACATCGCCTGGGCCTGTTCCACCGCAATCTTATAGTCCGTAGGATCGATAGTCACGAGCACATCACCAGCGTGGACAAGCTGTCCTTCTATCAACGGAACTTCGAGCACATATCCATTGATACGCGCACTCAACGGCATGATGTGGCCATTTACTTGTGCGTCGTCCGTCGACTCCCACGCCAGACTATTCCTCACGAAGAGCCCCCCGCCTATGATCACGACAGCGAGGACCAGCAACGCCGCCGCCCGACCTACCAGTGGATGCTCGTGAAATATCCGGCGGAGGCCCTGCTTCTTTTGGTTGTCGTCGGGCAATTCTAGTTTCACTGTCGCAACCGGAATGGACGTTTCGTCCAACCCCGTCTCTTGTCCAGGCATCTAGCGTCCTCCGAGGTATTGGCTGAAATTGATTCGGGCAACGCCGAGCGCACGAGCCAGCGCCAGTTTTGCGAGATTGTGGCTATACAGGCTGGTGATGTATTGGTCGTTGGCGCTGGCCAGAGACTGCTCGGACTGCACCACCTCGACGCTGTCGGTCACGCCAGCCGCAAAGCGTTCCTTGGAACGAGCTACGTTGTCGTTGGCCAACTCCACATTCTGATGGGCAACGTCAACTTGCTCTTTGGCGGCATTCAGGTTGAGGAATGCGGTGCGAACGTCGTAGTCGATCTGCCCACGGATGTTTTCTGCTTCTGCCTTCCTCTGGCGCAGAGTCGCTTCCGCTTGTGTTATATCGCCCTTGATCCGGCCACCGGTAAAGATCGGTACATTGATCCCCGCTTGGAAACCAAAAATTCCGTGGGACTGACCGAACGTTGGTCCTTGGTCGCCGTAATCGCCATTCACCGCCACGACGGGATAACGCTGGCCCTTGGCTGCCGACAGTGCCTGCTCGGCTGATTTCGCCGAATTGAGAGCCGAGCGAAAATCACTGCGCGAGCTGTAAGCGGTCTTGAGGGCGTCTTCGACGGTAGGCGGATTGATGTCGGCGTACGGGAGTGGGTCCGCAATCTCGAAGGCTTGGCCAAGAGGCAATCCGATGGCACGGCCGAGGGAGAGTTTCGTGACCGCGAAGTTGTTGCGTGCAACGCTCAGGTTGTACTGTTCGGTATGAAGCTGGACTTCCGTCCGAGTCACATCGATTCGTGGACTGGTACCCGCCTGGAATTCGTCCACCGCCTGATCGTAGAGAGCCTTTGCATTCTCCACTTGCGCCTCTTCGGCTTCAATGCGGGAGCGTGCTTCGATGACTTGCAGATAAGCATTGCCCACGGTGAGTGTAATTACGTCGAGCGTGTCTCTGTAGGTGAGCTCGGCGGCCTGCTCGGCGGTGCGCGCGGAACGAAAACGCTGAATCGATTCGTAGCTGAACAGAGTTTGGCTAAGACTTGCACTCGCCGTGCTGTAACTAAATGGGCCGGCAACGGCAGGGATGCCGGGTATCTTGACCACGCCGAGGCCCAAGGCTGTGAAATTTACCTGGTCGACGTTCTCATTGATTCCTGCACTTACCTGGGGAAGGAGATAGCTCAACGAGAGCAATCGTTGACCGCGGGCCGCCCTGGCATTCTCGCCGCTCTCGATTACTCCTAGGTTGTAGCGCATAGCCCGGCTGATGGCTTCGCTGAGCGTGAGCCGAAGAACTTCGCTGGTGGCGGGGCCGCTGGGAACACTTCCGGCATTCGGTGATACCACCTGCGCCCAGGATGGAGTCGTCGCGATGATCAGCAGCATCAACCTGCACAGTTTTCTTACACCTAAGGCTCTTCCGCTTGAGAGGCGAACTCTCTCATAACAACCCGTCGCTACCATTCCTTTTTTTCCGTGCCGCATGCTTATCTGTGTCTTGGTTTCGTTTAGCTTCCGCATCGCTCTCTTTTTTCATCTGTCGTGCTTGTGTTTCTGCCGGGTGTGTAATCAAACTCGAGAGACCACCCCATCTTGCTTCAGCGCTCGGTGCGCACCCGCACGTTCGTTATTCCATCGGAGTGCCTGGCAATACGCAGCCGTGACGATTCGGCGGGGCATGTCCAGCAGGAGTGCGCAATCGGCAATCGAGTCGTGTTGTATTCCCCGCAGCACCAATGCAGAACGCGCCAGAGGGTCAAGCGCAGCAATGATGTCTCGTGGATCGACGTTGCGAAGCGACATGATCTGATCGCCGGAGAGCACGTCACCGTCAGACTGTTCGGAGGATGAATCCACGTAGTGGCTCGCCGATGCGGAAATGAGATCGCGGATCTCCCTCACCGCCGCCCGCACGGTTGCATATGTCGCCCACCCGATGAGCCAGTCGCGAAATACACTGCTGTAGTTCGCGGACAGAGTGCTCGCGTTTACAACCGCCAGGTCCGCGAGGGCGCTGTCTCCGGTAATGAGCAGCGCGATCCAGTACAGATAATCGCGTTGCTCAGCGAACGCCGATCGGATCTCATGGCTCGAGGCTAGGCCGCTATTGGGCCGTTCCGGTTGTTTTCGCTCAGTCGAATGAAACCATTCCATGACGGGCCTCTTACTTTGAATAAACGCCACGGCTTTTCCTCTGCGGACGGGGCGAACGACGGTGAAGCAATATCTCTCCGATCACGCGGATCCTCTGATCGGAATCGTCCAATGCGGCTACGAGTGCCTGATAAGCTCCAAGGTTTCTCCAGCTGTGCCACTCCAGATGGCAAGCAAACAAGTACAGAGGGTCGTGGTTTCCCGTCATGGCAGATGGTTCCGATAGCGATCGTTCCGATAACCCGGTGCTCGCCAGACCACTGCCCACCTCGCCCAAACTCCGGTCCTTTCGAGTTGCTTTTTGCTTCCCCTGTCTTCGCATGGCACTTCGCACCCTTTCGTTGCCGGTCTGCATCGCCAGATCTGCGAAGGTCTAAAAACGTCTGCGAACGCGTTACATCGCCCGGGGGAGGGCCCCGGCGCATTTCGGCGCCATCGGCAGATGCAGGCGTTCGCAGACGTGGAGGGGATAACAGTTCTCGGCAACAAACTTCCCTCCAATTCGCGCTAACCACAACAAGACTTCCTCACCCATCACATCGACGAATGTCACCTCCGATAAATTCACCACAAGTCGCAGCGGAATCTTGCAGCGCGTCACCAGATCCCTTGCGTCCTTTGCGAATTCCCCGACGAAGCGGCCTTCCAATCGCATGGTCACGGTGTTCCCAACGTCGTGGTATTCGACACGCAACATCGATAATCTCCATCGGCGAGTCTTTTTCAATCTCAATCCGCAGCCCGAGATAGTGCAGCCGGCATGCCATCGGAAGTTGGCCGTAAGTTATTGATGGTGCTGACGCGCCGGATGTGGTCTGAATGGCTGCCATGCCCTATTGCGGGCGGTGCCTGAATCTGGTCAGAGTGTCACCGCGACGCCAGGCCTGCACCCGAAGGGAGTTTCAGCACGAATTGATCGTCCATAATGGGCCCATTGATAGTCAGTTTCGTTACTACAAGCTTGATGGAGTATTCCTCCCGCGGTCGCCAGATCTGTATGTTCGTTGGAAAAAACATCCCGTTGAATTCTCTATATTCGTCGTAGTGAACGTCGGTGACGATAGATCCGTGTTCGTCATAAAAAAGTTGCTGGTGTGGCCGCAGATCGGTTCGGTCAAACACAACCTTGCGCGATAGATACCACCCGCGGCCGTTCTGTTTAATGATGTTGAGTGTATAGTCGGGCTGCAGCGCCAGTTTCCGCTCCCCAGGATCAATCACCTCATGCTCGCCCCCTTCCAGGACGGCAAGTTCGTTCTGCGGGTCAATAGCTTGCACTAGCAACGCGTCAAAAATCACCTGTGGTCGTAGATTTCCTCGCGGCTGCATGGAGGATCTCGCTTCGTCGCTGTTACCGGCAAAGAACTGGTTCCTGGAAGGAATCCACAGTTTGAACTCCTGGCCGCTACTCACCATGTCGAACACTTGGTTCTGCAAGATCGGGAAAAGTCCGATCATTCGGAGCGAGGCAGGCTTGCGGGCCAGAATGTAACTGCGGATCTCCTGATATTCCGTGATTTTGCCCAGCTTGCTGCCGCCAACGGAAGCTGTAATGCCGACTGTCGCCTTTAACGTCTGGATCTCGGTGGCCTCGGCGTTGATGCGCTCAATTAGGTCCTTCCCGGTCGCTGTTTGAAGCTGCGCTGTACTCGTGCGAAGAGCAACTGGGCGGGATCGGGAGAAACAGCCGCCAAGCGGAACCACGGCGATGAGTAAGAGGATACGTGAACACCAAGAGCCATCCATCATGACGCCCTTTGTCCGTCTTCCGTTGCGGAGATAGGGCCCTCCATCGGCGAGTCCTTCGTTGTTCCGCCGCATAAGACAGTGCAGGCAGCGTGCCAACAAAAGTTGGACGTAAGTTGTTGCGAGTGCAGGGGGTCAGAACGGGACGCTGCTCGCCGTCATGCCCTACTGAGGGCGATGCCCGAATGCGGGCAA
>Ga0073928_10009511_pt1 | contig 11812 bp, 13 predicted proteins | sample PaiPotPPA55metaG_FD_76969 | JGI IMG/M metagenome (GOLD analysis project Ga0073928, IMG submission 76969) | Iron sulfur acid spring bacterial and archeal communities from Banff, Canada, to study Microbial Dark Matter (Phase II) - Paint Pots PPA... ...
GACATTCGCACCGACACGTATCGCGCGTCCGGCGCGGGCGAACAGCACATCAACAAGACCGATTCGGCCGTGCGCCTGACTCACGCCCCCACCGGGATTGTCGTGCAGTGCCAGAACGACCGCTCGCAGCACCGCAACCGCGCCGAAGCCATGCAGATGCTGAAAGCGAAACTGTACGAGTTCGAAATGCGCAAGCGCCAGGTCGAGAAAGACAACCTGGAAAACAGCAAGACCGACGTGGGCTGGGGTCACCAGATCCGCTCGTACGTGCTCGACAACAGCCGTATCAAGGACCTGCGCACGAACGTGGAAATCAGCAACACGAAGGCCGTGCTCGACGGCGACCTGGACGACTTCATCGGCGCAAGTCTCAAACAGGGCGTATAAGCAAACAGCCAGCAAACAGCCAGCAACGGCGGGCAAAGGGCGCGGGGTTGGTCACACGCGCCGCGCCAACTGCCTCGCTTTGCTTCGTTCACGGCAGGCCGTTGCAGTAACGTATTGCCGCAATATAGCGGCGGCACATCGCAGCATTGCATCGCTAATATTTGCGACCACCCGTGTGGCCTGTGTTTCAACATTGTCGTTCACGCGGCCTGATGCAAACAGCACGCAAACGGCATAGACGCAGCACCGGGTCCACGACCAAGCCGCATTCATCGCACTCAAAGCCAAACACATCATGACCGAACTGACTCAGCCGGGCGACGCTCCCGAACCGGACGAAAACCGGATCCTCGCCGAGCGTCGCGACAAACTCCGTGCGCTGCGCGAGCAGGGAATCGCGTATCCGAATGATTTCCGGCCAACGCACCAAGCTGCCGCGCTGCAATCCGATTACGCCGATAAAGACAAGGACGCGCTCGAAGCCGAGGCGCTGCAAGTCGCGGTCGCGGGCCGGATGATGTTGAAACGCGTGATGGGCAAGGCGAGTTTTGCAACGGTGCAAGACGGCAGCGGCCAGATCCAGTTCTTCATCACGCCCGCCGACGTCGGCCAGGAAGTCTACGACGCGTTCAAGAAGTGGGACCTGGGCGACATCATCGCGTCAAAGGGTGTCCTGTTCCGCACGAACAAGGGCGAATTGTCGGTGCGTTGCACGGAACTGCGCCTGCTGACCAAAGCGCTGCGCCCTCTTCCCGATAAATTCCATGGCCTCGCCGATCAGGAAATGCGCTATCGCCAGCGTTATGTCGACCTGATCGTGACGCCGGAAACGCGTCAGACGTTCGTTGCGCGCACGAAAGCGTTCGCGTCAATCCGCAGTTTCATGGCGAAGGCGGATTTCATGGAAGTCGAAACGCCGATGCTGCACCCGATTCCCGGCGGCGCCGCGGCGAAGCCGTTCGTCACGCATCACAACGCGCTCGACATGCAAATGTTCCTGCGTATTGCGCCGGAACTGTATTTGAAGCGGCTGGTGGTCGGCGGCTTCGAACGCGTGTTCGAAATCAACCGGAATTTCCGCAACGAAGGGGTGTCTCCGCGACACAACCCCGAGTTCACGATGATGGAGTTCTACGCCGCGTATACGGATTACACGTGGATGATGGACTTCACCGAAGCGCTGATCCGTCAGGCGGCCGTCGATGCCCGTGGCAACGCGAACATCGTGTATCAGGGGCGTGAACTGGATTTGTCGAAGCCGTTCCATCGGTTGACGATCTGCGAAGCGATCCAGAAATATGCGCCGCAATACACGGACGAACAACTCGCCGATGCAGCGTTCCTGCGCACCGAGCTGAAGAAGTTCGGCGTGGATGCATCGCAGCCGCAGTTCTTGAACGCAGGCGTCGGTTCGTTGCAACTCGCGTTGTTCGAGGAAACGGCCGAATCGCAATTGTGGGAGCCGACGTTTATTGTCGACTATCCGCTGGAAGTCTCGCCGTTGGCGCGGGCATCGGATACGGCTCCGGGCATCACGGAACGCTTTGAGTTGTTCATTGTGGGCCGCGAAATCGCGAATGGCTTCTCGGAGCTGAATGATCCGGAAGACCAGGCAGCGCGCTTCCAGAAACAAGTCGACCAGAAAGAGGCCGGCGACGAGGAAGCCATGTTCTACGACGCAGACTACATTCGCGCGCTCGAGCACGGCATGCCGCCGACGGGCGGCTGCGGCATTGGGATCGACCGGTTGGTCATGCTGCTGACCGACAGCCCGAGCATCCGCGATGTCATCCTCTTCCCGCATCTGCGTCGCGAAGACTGACTCGAGCAGTGCCAACGAAGTTTGTAAAAAAGGCGCGGAAGCGCCTTTTTTACGTCCTGAAGAATGGCCAAGATTGTAACTTTTGGTAAAAACAGCCGGTCAAGGCTGCCGCACTACCCTTGGTCAGTCTGGAAAACCCTTACGAAACAAGGCGTCACCGTGCCTTTTCGGCCCGGTGCGTTTCTTGCGACTAGTGGTTGCCTGGAAACGTTACAAATTGACAAACCTTACGCTTCAGATTGTTCGACACTGCTCTTGTGAGTAGCGTTAAACCCAGTATCGTCACTCTGCCTTGAGACGGAGGTCCAAAAATGGATAACAGCAACAACATGACCACATCGAGTTCACCGACGCCCGGGGCCCCGCGCCAGCGCAAGATTCATCCGCTGGTTGCAACCGCCGCGGGCGCGATCATCATCGCCAGCCTTGCCGCCACGGCAGCCGTCACCGGCCTGTTCCCGAAAGCGTCTAGCACTTCGCCGACCAACGACCAGACCCAGGCGGCGCAGGTCGTAGCACAACCCGTTGCACCGTCCGCTACACAGTCCTCGACACAGCCGGCCGAGCCTACCGCTGCTCAGCAACAGCAGGCGCAGCAGGACCAGCTTGCTCAGCAGCAAGCTCAACAGAGCGCGGCGGCCCAGGCAGCGCAGCAACAAGCGGCCCAGCAGCAGCAACAGCCAGCGCCTCAGGTAGCACAGCAGCCTGTACAGCAGCCCAACTACGCGCAGCAAGCTCCCGCCCAACCCGCCTATTGCTCGACCTGCGGCACGGTAGAAGCAATCTCGGCGGTGCGGCATGAAGGCCAGGCAACCGGCATCGGCGCGGTGGGTGGCGCGGTGGCGGGCGGCCTTATCGGTAATCAGTTTGGACGTGGAGGCGGTCGTACGGGCATGACGATCCTTGGCGCGCTTGGCGGTGGCCTGGGCGGCAATGCGGTCGAAAAACATCTGCGCAGCACCACCGACTATTCGGTACGCGTGCATATGGAAAACGGCAAGACGCGTTATTTCACGTATCACCAGGCGCCGCCGTTCAACCAGGGTGAGCGCGTGCGTATCGAGAACGGCACGCTGGTTGCAGGCTGATCTGTAGCGGGCTGGCCCGCATTCAAGCCCGAGCACAAACGCAAAACGGCGATTCCTGATGGAATCGCCGTTTTGCTTTATCTGCCGTGAGTGCTCAAGACCTGCGCCAGATTCAATAATCCGCGTCTTCGATCCACGCAGCCTGAATAGCTTCGAGAATCTTCTCGTTGGACCGCTCAGGGTCGTCGTCGAACCCCGGCAGTTCCATCACCCAGCGATGTAAATCCGTAAATCGCACGAATTGCGGATCGACGTTCTGATGCGCGTCGGTCAGTGCCATCGCGATATCCTGCGTGTCTGTCCACTTCATGGCAAGCGCTCCTGTCTCGTGGTCGCTGATTTAACTTCAGTGATTCTCTTTGGCATGATTGATGGAGTAGCGCGGGATCTCGACGACCAGATCCTCGTCTGCGGGAGCCATCGCCTGACATGATAACCGCGACGTCGGCTCAAGTCCCCAGGCCTTGTCGAGCAAATCGTCCTCGTCTTCCTCGGACGGCACAAGCGCGTTGAAACCCTCGCGAATGATCACGTGACACGTCGTGCATGCGCACGATTTTTCGCACGCATGTTCGATCTCAATGCCATTGTCCAACAGGTTGTCGCAAATGCTCTTCGACGTATCCGCGTCGATCACAGCACCATCAGGACACAGTTCCACGTGAGGTAATACTACGATCTGGGGCATGAATTTCTTTCCGTTCTTTGTACGTGAGAGGCTCGGGGCGTCTTCGGCGGGTCGTCAGACTTCGTCGAGCCTGCGGCCGGCGAGCGCGCGGCGAATGCTCTTGTTCATGCGGCGAGCAGCGAATTCATCGGTGGCGGCGGCGAGCTCTTTCGTCGCCGCTTCGATAGCATCGACACTGTCGCCGCCCGTGACCGCCGCGAGCTTGACGATCAGCGCTTCAATGTTGGCTCGTTCCGTTTCGTCCAGCAGTTCGCCGTCCACGCCGAGCGCCGCCTGCGATGCTTCCACCAGACGTTGCGCGTCGACCTGCGCCTCGCGCAATGCGCGGGCGCGCATGTCGACTTCGGCGGTCGTGAAGCTCTCTTCCAGCATGCGCGCGACGTCGTCATCGGCGAGACCGTAGGACGGCTTCACCACCACCGACGCCTCCACGCCCGACAATTGTTCACGCGCGAACACGGACAGCAAACCGTCGGCGTCCACCTGGTACGTCACGCGAATGCGCGCCGCGCCGGCGGCCATGGCGGGAATGCCGCGCAACTCGAAGCGCGCGAGCGAACGGCAGTCCGAGACCAGCTCGCGCTCGCCTTGCACGACGTGGATTGCCATCGCCGTCTGGCCGTCCTTGAAGGTGGTGAAGTCCTGCGCGCGTGCGACCGGAATGGTCGAGTTGCGCGGAATGATTTTCTCGGTCAACCCGCCCATGGTTTCAACGCCAAGCGACAGCGGAATGACATCGAGGAGCAGCCAGTCATCGCCTTCTCCGCGACGGTTTCCCGCCAGCAGATCCGCCTGGATCGCGGCGCCGAGCGCAACAACCTGGTCCGGATCAAGATTGGTCAACGGCGGCTGGCCGAAGTACGTTTCCACTGCGCGGCGGATCACCGGCATGCGCGTGGCGCCGCCAACGAGCACCACGCCCTTGATCTCGGCGGGCGCGACCTTGGCGTCGCGCAGGGCCTTGCGCGTGGGAGTCAACGTGCGGGCAACCAGCGCTTCAGTCAGCGTGGCAAAGTCGCCTTCAGTGACTGTCAAATCGATTTGCTGACCGTCCGACAAGGTGGCCTGGATCGTGGCTTCCGGCGCATCCGACAGCGCTTCCTTGGCGGTTCGCACAAGGTCCAGCAGCAAACGCACATCTTCAGGCGTGGCTGGCGCCACCTTGGCTTTCACCAGCGCGTGCCGATACAGCACCGCATCGAAATCATCACCGCCGAGCGCTGAATCACCGCCCGCTGCAAGCACTTCGAACACGCCTTTGGTGAGCTTGAGAATGGACAGATCGAAGGTGCCGCCGCCCAGGTCATACACGGCGTACAAACCTTCCGATGCGTTGTCGAGCCCGTATGCAATCGCCGCAGCGGTCGGCTCGTTCAGCAGACGCAGCACGTTCAAACCGGCGAGTTTCGCGGCGTCTTTCGTGGCTTGCCGCTGGGCTTCATCGAAGTAAGCGGGTACGGTAATCACCGCGCCGACCAGCTCATCGGCAAGCGTGTCTTCCGCGCGATAGCGCAGCGTCGCCAGGATTTCCGCCGATACTTCCACCGGACTTTTCACGCCGTCGACGGTGCGAATCTGCACCATGCCCGGCGCATCCACGAAATCGTATGGCGCGTTTTCCGCCCCTTCCACTTCGCTTTTGCCACGGCCCATGAAGCGCTTCACCGACACGATCGTGTTGCGCGGATCGAGCGCCGCTTCTTCCTTCGCCACGCGGCCGATACGCCGGCCGCCCTTCTCCAGATAGCGGACCACCGACGGCAGCAGGTAATGACCGTCTTCGTCGGGCAGCACTTCGGCCACGCTGTTGCGTACGGCGGCAACCAGCGAATTGGTTGTACCAAGGTCGATGCCCACGGCTACCCGCCGCTGATGCGGCGCCGGAGCCATGCCGGGTTCTGAAATTTGCAGTAAAGCCATCGTTGATCTATTGGGGGTTGGTGTCGTCTGGTTTTGGTCGAACTGAATCGAACCTAATCGAGCTTCTCGATCTGCACGCCGATCTCGCTCGCCACGCGTTCTATAAACATCAACTGGCGCACGGCTTCGCTCGCCGCCTGGTCCGCGTGACTGTCAATCAGCGCCGCCAGTTTCTCGAAGCGGATGCGTTCCTGATCGCGCAGTTCATGGAGCAAGGCTTCGAGCGCGCCAAGATTTTTGGCATCCGCCGCGTCCTCTATATTTTCGCGCCATTCCATCTGCTGCATCAGGAAGGCGGGTTCCATCGCGGTGTTGTTCTCTGCATCGGCATGCACGCCGCGCAGCGACAACATATACGTTGCCCGTTTCAGCGGATCGCGCAGCGTCTGGTACGCCTCGTTTGCCCGCGTGGCCCACTGCATCGCGACGCGTTTTTGCGCGTCCCCGGCGGCCGCAAAACGATCGGGATGGACCTGTGCCTGCACCGTGCGGTACGCATCATCGAGCGTTTTTGCATCGATGGCGTAATTCGGCGGAAGGTCGAACAGGTCGAAGTGACTGTCGTTGAGCGTTGCCATGTTGAAGATGAGTGAGAATGAGCGGAAGCAGGGATAAGAGAGACGTCCAAACCCGCGGCACTAAAGAAAAAGGCGGCACGCGCCGCCTCTTTGCTGTTCTTGCGCCGCGCTATACGCGAAACGATTCGCCGCAACCGCACTCGTCCTTCACGTTCGGGTTATTGAACTTGAATCCTTCGTTCAGCCCTTCGCGCGCGAAATCCAGCTCGGTACCGTCGATATAAGCCAGGCTCTTCGGATCGACAATGATCTTCACGCCCGCCGACTCGAACACCTTGTCTTCCGGCGCGAGTTCGTCCACATACTCGAGCTTGTAAGCGAGGCCCGAGCAGCCGGTTGTGCGCACGCCGACGCGCAGGCCAACGCCCTTGCCGCGTCGAACCAGATACTTCTGCACGTGTTGTGCTGCCTTGTCCGTCAACGTGATTGCCATAGTCTCTCATCAGCAGCCGCTCGTCCGGAGTCAATCGTTTCTCCGGTCGCCACGCTGCAGCCTTGCTTTGAATCGAAAACCAGAGCGCCTGAACTTAACTGATCGGTCAACTGATCGGCTAACTGATCACCCAAGCGCCCTTCCCGAAACCTGGTTGCTGATTACCTGCTCGCTTAAGCCGCGTGTTGCTTCGCTTCTACCGGAGCAGCTTCCGTCGTGCCCGCGCCATGACGTTGCTTGTAGTCAGCAACGGCGGCCTTGATTGCATCTTCGGCCAGGATCGAACAGTGAATCTTCACCGGCGGCAGCGCCAGTTCTTCAGCAATGTGCGTGTTCTTGATCGTCAGCGCCTGATCCAGCGTCTTGCCCTTCACCCACTCTGTCACGAGCGAGCTGGAGGCAATAGCCGAACCGCAGCCATACGTCTTGAACTTCGCATCTTCGATCACGCCGTCCGCGCCCACGCGGATCTGCAGCTTCATCACGTCGCCGCATGCCGGCGCACCGACCATGCCGGTGCCGACGGTGTCGTCGTCCTTGCCGAACGAGCCGACGTTGCGCGGGTTTTCGTAGTGGTCCAGAACCTTGTCGCTATAAGCCATGATCAAACTCCTTGAATTCGTATGCGTTCGCGTGTGCGTTTTAACCTCGGCGCGGATGAGCCGCCACCGAGCGTCCAGACGAGCGCTTAGTGCGCAGCCCACTGGATCGACGAAATGTCGATACCGTCCTTATGCATTTCCCAAAGCGGCGACAGATCACGCAATTTCTGAATCTTGCTCTTCAGCAAGTTAATCACGTAATCCACGTCCTGTTCAGTCGTGAAGCGGCCAACCGTAAAACGGATTGAGCTATGCGCAAGTTCGTCGTTGCGGCCGAGCGCCCGCAGCACATAGGACGGTTCCAGCGAAGCCGACGTACACGCGGAACCCGACGATACCGCCACGTCCTTGACCGCCATGATCAGCGACTCGCCTTCAACAAAGTTGAAGCTGATGTTGAGGTTATGCGGCACACGGGTTTCCATGTCGCCGTTCACATACACCTCTTCCATCTCCTTCAAACCGTTGAGCAAGCGGTCACGCAACAGGCGGACACGCTCGTTTTCGACGGCCATTTCTTCACGCGCGATCCTGAAAGCCTCGCCCATGCCAACGATCTGGTGCGTGGCAAGCGTGCCCGAACGCATGCCGCGCTCGTGACCGCCGCCGTGCATTTGCGCTTCAATACGAATGCGCGGCTTGCGACGCACGAACAATGCGCCGATACCCTTCGGACCATACGTCTTGTGCGCCGAAAACGACATCAGGTCGACCTTCTGCTTTTGCAGATCGATCTCGATCTTGCCGGTGGCTTGCGCCGCATCGACGTGAAATATGATGCCCTTCGCACGCGTGATCTCACCGATCGCGGTGATGTCCTGGATCACGCCGATCTCGTTGTTCACGCTCATCACCGAGACCAGGATGGTGTCCGGCCGGATGGCCGCCTGAAGCTTGTCCAGGTCGAGCAAACCGTCGTCCTTCACATCCAGGTAAGTGACTTCAAAACCTTCGCGTTCGAGTTCACGGCAGGTATCGAGCACAGCCTTGTGCTCGGTCTTCACCGTGATGATGTGCTTACCCTTGCTCTTGTAGAAATGCGCCGCGCCCTTGATGGCGAGGTTGTCCGATTCGGTGGCACCCGACGTCCAGATGATTTCGCGCGGGTCGCAATTGACCAGCTTCGCGACGTTCTCGCGCGCTTCCTCGACCGCCCGCTCCGCGTCCCAGCCGTACTGGTGGCTACGCGATGCCGGATTGCCGAACTGCTCGCGCAGATACGGAATCATCTTGTCCACCACGCGCGGATCGACCGGGGTCGTAGCGCTGTAGTCCATGTAAATGGGCAGGTGGGGAATGTCGTTGTTCATCAGTTGCTCCGGGGATTTAACTCAATTGGCTCGTTCAAGGCGAGACGGCCGCGTCAGCACATCAACGCGGCAGCCGTCAGCCGGCCAGGTTGAAAACGGAATTCGGTCCTTTCGGCGCCACACGCACGGGTTCGACACCCGCCGATTCGGCACGCCGGTCGCGCAATACCGCTGGCGATCCTTCACGTGCGCGCTGCTGGTCGACGAGATCTTTCAGCGAGACCGAGTCGAGATACTCGACCATCTTCTGATTGAGCGTGGACCAGAGTTCGTGGGTCATGCAGTGGCCGTCGTGCTGCTTGGTGCCTTCGCAGGCGCCTTTGCCACCGCATTGCGTGGCGTCGATAGGCTCGTCCACCGCAATAATGATGTCCGCGACCGTGACGTTCTCGGCACGGCGCGCAAGATTGTATCCACCACCCGGACCGCGCACTGATTCGACGATCTCGTGCCGGCGCAACTTGCCGAACAGCTGCTCGAGATAGGACAGCGAGATATGCTGGCGCTGGCTGATTCCTGCCAGCGTCACCGGGCCCTGCTCCTGGCGTAAAGCCAGGTCGATCATCGCCGTGACGGCGAAACGGCCTTTCGTGGTGAGTCTCATAATTTGTAAGCTACCGGGGGCTACGGCTAATACTGGATGATTTTGGTCAAGTATAAATAGCCTACGGATTTAGTCAAGTATCCACAGGCATTTTCTTAGGAATTTGCTGAGAGTATTGCGCCGATTGAAACGGGCTTCCGGGGGCCGCGCATCAGGCCGCCAATTGCGTGCGAAGCGCTCGCAGCAAGCCTTCGCAGGCATCCTCGCACTGATCGAGCACGCGCTCGAAACCTTCGTCGCCGCCAAAATACGGGTCGACCACCACACGGCTGTCGTCACGGGTCGCGAACTCCATCAGCAGCCGGATCTTGTCGCGATACTGCGCCGGACACACTTTGGTCAGCGCGGCCGCGTTGGCGTCGTCCATCGCGATAAGCAGGTCAAATCGGGCGAAATCTTCGCGGCTGACCTGCCGGCCACGCAACGGCGACAAGTCATAACCCCGCTTCCTGCCCGCGCTCTGTGCGCGTTCGTCGGGCGGCTGGCCGATATGCCAATCGCCGGTGCCGGCGGAATCGACCACAATCTTGCCCGCGAGCCCGGCCCGGCCCACCTGATCCAGCATCACCGCTTCGGCGCTCGGCGAACGGCAGATATTGCCAAGGCACACGAAACAGACGGCGATAGTGTTCATCAGATTCCAGGCTTCATTCGGCTTAAGCGGGACATGCAGCTCGGCGGCTCGACGACTTGCACCGGCCTGACCAGGTCAATCCGCGAAACCGTCCCGAATTATACAAAAGACGGCGTTTGCGCGCCCGATTGGCCCCGCCCAGGCCCACTCTGCCCAGCCCGCCCTTCAGAACGTCTGCGAGACAGCAGCAGCTGATGATCCGTTAGCCGGCCGATACGCGTTGTTGCCGGTGCCGGTATCGGAGTCGACCAGTCCCAGCGAAATCGCACGCGCGAACTCGGCGCTGACACTGGCGGCGCTTTGTGGATGAGGTGCGGCAGTCCCCGAAACCGGGTGGATTGCGTGGCAGTAGCCAGCAAGTGCGAGCGGCACAAGCATCGCGATGGGCCAGTAGGTCGATATTGTCTTTTTCATTGTCAAACCCCTTCTCAGGTCCTGTGGGCTGACGGGCCCACTTCCGGACGCTTTAATTTTAGGGGTTTGTCCTCATCCCATAAAGGTGCCCCGGCACAAAGCATTGTTGCAACTCTGTCAACAGCGTATGGCGCGTCAGCGTTGTGTTTGTTGGCCCATGAGTGATTCCCGCCACTTTCAGTCTGTTACCCCGGAGATAAAACTTTACAAACTTCTTGCGATATTCTCTCCGCGAAACTGTCAGATACGGTAATTAGTTAACGAACGCCTTCCCGCTCATGATGAAACTCGCAGTAACAGGTCTGATCCTCGCTTCGTCTGCCCTCGTAGCCGGTTGTGCCGTCTACCCGGACGGCACGCCCGCTTACGCGACCGGCAGCGGCTACTCCGCTTATCCCGCCTACCCGGGCTACCCCGCGGGCTACGAAGCCGGCTACGGCTATGGAGCACCGGTTGTTCAGCCGGGCGTGATTATCGACGGCGGCGGATATTACGGCGGTCCCGGTCCTCGCTATTGGAACGATGGACCCGGTTATCGCAGCCCCCCTCCGGGTGGCTGGGGTGATCGCGGCGGCGACCACGGTAACCGGGGTGGGAATTGGGGCGGCGACCGGGGTGGTGACCGGGGTGGTGACCGGGGTGGTGACCGGGGCGGCGACCGGGGCGGTCACGGCGGACCGCAAGCAGGTGCGCCGCAGGGCGGCAGGCCACCACAACCGCAGGCGGGTAATCCGGGCCGGCCAGCGCCAGCGCCGCAGGCGCAGCAGTCACGCGGATCTACACCGTATGTCGGCCGATCTCTCTGGGGCAAACCTTCGGCGCAGCAACCCGAGCATAACCACTAAAACTCTGCCCACCTCGTTGTGCTCAAGACCGCCCGCCTTTCCCCCTGGTTCCGGGCGGTTTTTACTGTCTGCAGAAAGCCGGGATTGCGCGGGCAACCGTGCCGCCGAGTCTTTCGCATTTTTCACAATACGAGATACAATCACCATTCCGCTGTTTGACGTATCAACTGATTTTCCCCATGAGCGATACGAACCCGGAATCCAGAACGTCCATACAGGTGATCGAGCGCATGATGCGCCTGCTCGACGCGCTTGCCGCGCACACCGACCCCGTCAGCCTGAAAGAACTCTCGCAGAGCACGTCGCTGCATCCGTCCACCGCGCATCGCATCCTGAACGACATGGTTACGTGCCGTCTGGTCGATCGCTCCGATCCGGGCACGTACCGGCTGGGCATGCGACTGCTCGAGCTCGGCAACCTGGTCAAGGCGCGTCTCTCGGTGCGCGAAGCCGCCATGCCGCCCATGCGCGAACTGCATCGGCAAAC
>Ga0073928_10009512_pt1 | contig 11809 bp, 13 predicted proteins | sample PaiPotPPA55metaG_FD_76969 | JGI IMG/M metagenome (GOLD analysis project Ga0073928, IMG submission 76969) | Iron sulfur acid spring bacterial and archeal communities from Banff, Canada, to study Microbial Dark Matter (Phase II) - Paint Pots PPA... ...
ACGCGTGCAACATATAGCAATGGGCGATGGAAATGACAGTAACATCGGAACGGGAGTATGCTGAGTTGCTCAGCGCGCGTCCGCTTCCGCACGGAAATTCTGGTAGCGCCAACGGGAATCGAATCCGTGCCCGGTCATTTGTGCGACTTTGCGGGCGTTGGTTTTACGTGGATTCGTAAGGCAATCCAATCGGTCGAAGGCGGGTCGCGTTAGGGATGCTTGGCGGCCGTGGGCAACGCCGGAGGCAACGCGGATGCGCTACGGACCTTGCCATCGTGCACGGATCTACGCGGCCAAAGTGGTTATCGACCCGCCCGACTTGGTGATCCATCAGCGTGGTGAAGATCGCGCCCTCGGTGTTCGCGTACGCTGGTCTCGAAGCGTCGCCAGCCTGCAGCGCTTGTTGCGTTGCTAGCGCATCGATTCGCGAATCTCGAGAGAGGAAGTGTGCGCGTATGGTTCGTCTTCGTAGCCTTTTAGGGCGATGCCGCGCTTTGTTTGCGAAAGTGAATGCTGTACGGTCAGGGTAGCCCTGTCGGCATGGTAGTCCGACCGTGAAAGCCCACAGAGTTCACCGCGACCTTAAGGAGGATGCCTGGGATGCGCGGCTTGGATGCGGGCTAGCCTTCGCGCTTCATCCGCTCCTGACGGGCGATCTCGCGCTTGCTTAGTGAATCGAGCGCGCCGTCGACGATCTTGATCTCACCGTCGCGCTCGTAGTGGCCGATAAGGACGCCGGTGGAGGAATCGCGCGAGCTGGATCAGCTTGAACGAATGGGTGCCGAGCCGTCCGCGAACAGCTTCTTGCCGCCGCCGAGAACGACCAGCACCGTAAAAATGCTCATCGCGTCGACCAGATCGCTGGCGAGCAGTGCATGCACGAGTTCGGTACTGCCCTGCGTGACGAGGTTAGGCCCGTCCTCTTGCTTCAGACGCTTCACGTCGGCGATGTCGCGGAGGAGCACCGAGAGCATCGCGAAACTGTTCAACGAGATCAAGAAATACGCGCCCTGCCAGCTCGCATCGACCTCGCCCGAGCGCGAAACCGTATCAAAACCTAACGGTGACGGAGCAACACCCGCCCGCCAAACGGCCCCCGCGTCGTGATCTTTTTTACAAGGCCGCCATCAGCAAAAGAGAGGTGGCTCGAGCGATATAAGAATCTCCGCTTCCTGCGCTTCTGTCAGCGGGAGAAAGGAATCGCATCGCTAGCGAGGCTTGGCAGGAAGCCGAGGAACACCTAAAAGCCCTTCTTGTGGCCATTCGCGCTCGCGATTCAACCGCCACTGCGCGGTTTGCCGAATGCGCCCTCCCCTTGTTGCTGGCCGATATGCGTGTGCGTCACCGCCGGATCGGCGAAGAGGCGATCTTTGATGCTTGCGCCGAGGCGATACTGGGTCTGTGCGAGGCTCCTGACCGCTGGCTGCCGGAAAAAGCAAGCTTGCGAACCTTCCTCTGGATGTCAGCTACCGGTGACTTGAAGAACGAGCTTGGCCGCGCAAGTCTCCGCGCGCAACGTGAAAAAGTTATCGATCCTGTCGAGATCGCCCAACTTCGCCGGAATATCACAGCAGAAGCTGAGATATTCGAGGGTGATAAAAATGATGTGGTTAGCCGTTACGAACACTTGCTTGCGGATGCCGGTGATCGAGAAGTGTTTAGGCTGATGGTATCCGGCGAACGTGCTGAAACCGCTTACGTCGTTGCGCTGGGCATTTCGTTGTTGCCTGCGATCGAGCGTAAGCGGCGGGTCAAGCAGGCAAAGGACCGCGTCAAGAAGCGCCTCCAGCGCGCTGATGTAGTGTGGCCAACCGAATGAGTGATCTGAGCAAGCTCGCAAAAATCGCCTCACGTCGATCATTTTTTCTTGGGAGCGTACTAGCGTCGGTCGCCACTCGCGATCACCTGGCGGATGAAGCACTTTGCTCTCGCCTTCACTGCTCGCCCGAAGCTCTCGTACGCCTTCGCCTGTGTCGCGCTCCGGACGTCGACGCGCCTACGTTTGCCGATGACGTGCGTCGCATCGCTGACTATTGCGCGGCGGACTTCTCAACGCTATTGGCCACGATTAAGGATGCCGCGATAAGTGCCGCTGTCCGTGATGCATCATTGGATAACAACGACGGCTGGTTGATGGCAGCCCGTGACCGCCAAGACGATGATGACACCTAGCAAATCCTTTACGGACATTACCACACAAGCGGACTGCGACCAATTCCCTCGCGATATTGAGACGGCAGTGCTCGTTTCGCTGCCGGCATGCATCGTTAAAGTTGGGCGCCTGAGCGTGGATGTCGTGCACGAAGAACTGCGGCGCCGCAACATTGCTATTCAATGTCCAGTTGGCAACCGGGCGCTGCGAGGCTGCCTGGTGGCGCAAGCGGATCGAGGCCTGATCTTCGTAGATGGCGAGGATCCGCCCTATGAGTTGCGCTTTACGGTCGCGCACGAGGCCGCTCATTTTATTGTTGACTACCTGGAACCACGGGCCGAGGCCATTGCGCACTTTGGCGATTCGATCAGAGCAGTGTTAGACCATTGGCGCGAGCCAACTCCGGAAGAGAACGTCGATGCGTTTCTCGGGCGCGTACCGTTGCGCGCTCATGTTCATCTTATGGCACGTGATGGCTGGGGTGATCATCTGCACTGCGAATCGCGCGCCGACGATCTGGCATACGAAATGCTTGCACCTGAGCGACACGTGCGCAAGGCCGTTGCTGCTACCCCAGATATTCGCGATGCGCGTGAGGCAGCAACAGAGATACTGGGCTCTAAATTCGGCTTGCCGGGTGGCGCCTGTACGGATTATGCCAAGCGTTTGTACCCGCGGCGGCCACTCACCCCGCTCAAGAAATTGCTGGGCTTCTGAGCTTGTCGAACTTTCTTCACGCGCTAGGAATAACTATTTGGAGGGACCGATGACCAGCGACTATCACGACGAAGATGAGCCCCTTGAGCTCAGCGATAACATTATCAGCGAAGGCGACTTTGAGCGCGCATTCGACAAACCGTTTTCCCACGCGCTTGACATTGACAACTGGACCACGGGGGAAGAACTCGCTGGATTATCGGAGCACCTGGAACGCGAAGTCGCGGAGGCGCAAGCGGTTCACAACTCCGTCCGTTCAACCATTCGGAACATGCTCATACCACGACTCAACGAATCGCGGTTTGCCCCGCCGAACGTGGGACTCTACCGAGCGACGCCTGCGGAAATCGACAAGACGCTGCGCGGCCTACTGTTTGCTGGCCATGTTGAAGCTGTCGACGGCACAAGCGAGATCATCGATATGTTGCCCCTGACGATCGTGCAAATCGGTGTGTGTAGCACGAGCTACCGCGGGGACCGGGGCGAGTGGGGGCACCGAATGTTCCGCCAGGACCTCCGCAGCCGTGGCCGAGATACGGTCGATGACGCCTTGAAGTTGCTCGAGGCGCGCCGCAACCGGACCGGTTATGAACGGTCGAGCCGAAGTGACCAATTCAGCGATCTGACCCGCCGTGGCATGATGGCGTACGCCGAAAGAGCGGTGCTCGCAAAAAAATGCGAGGCAGACTGGCGGATGGGCCAAGGTAATCCGCTGTCATACGAGCTCCTCATGGGTTCTGGAATGCCCGCGCTCATTCGGCCCGGAGTTGAGGTAATGCACTCACTCATTCTCGACCACAAGAAATTCGTATTTGTCCCGAGTAGCAAAGCCGATCGCTGGCATGAAACTGTCGGACTAGCCTTAGAGCCGCTGGAGTACGTCATTATCGAAACGATGCAACCCTATTTGGACCGCGTCTTTGATGGACATTATCGCGGCGCGTGGATAGAACCCAAAAAGCGGTTTCTCGATCCATTCTATGCCGAAGTTTTCGACAAGGTGGTTGTGGGCGTGTATCGGGTTTCGCACGTCGGCCCTCCGCATATTTTTTACGCACACCGCGATCACGCCCATCACGCGGCGCTAATAGCGATGGCGGACGGTGCATTGCACGAGCACCGCGGTTTTCCGATGCTTATTGACCTTGCGCACACGCTGTGCGGCACGATGTTTAAGGGCGAAACACTCAGCGGGCAAACGCAAACCGCGTTTGCCGACGCCGGTGCGACGCTTGATTATGCTACCGAGAGGATGTCACGATGACTGAGCAAGCAAGTACCAATCAATTTATTTCCGACAGGATGGAGGGAATCGAAACCGTCCAAATTCACAAGCCGGTGCCAACGGAGGTCAGCGCAGACCTCGATCGACTCGACGACGTAACTCTCGAAGAGATCGACGAAACGTGTCTGGGGTGGACCACGTTCGATTCCACCGGAAGTAAGGACGGCACGGTCTCGCTCCTTCTGCCAAAGGAACGCCTAAACGACCTGCCCTCCCAGTCGTTGGTAACGATTGAAAGTCCCGACAAGCGTGTCTATCTCGCTGCGTGCATTGAAGGCCCGTTCTCCGAACCTGACGGCCTCAGGGCCGAGATGCCGGTCATCGTTACTGCAACGGTGCGGGGCAGAGGGCTAGCGCTTTTCCCGAAATTTCATGGGCGGGCCGGTTTGGAGGTAATGGGGGAATATCGAAACGGAAACGTCGGCGCCGCTTCGTATCGCCCGCTGCCCAACAGTCGCGTTTACCCATTGCCGAAAGACGATGCGATTCGCCTCCTAGGCACCGAAGGCAATCTACCCATCGGCCACACATTTGTTGGCCAACATGACCTTACACTCCACGCGCGGACGGACGTCAAATCTGCGTTTCCTCGTCATCTCGGGATCTTAGGAACGACTGGCGGGGGGAAATCAACTACCGTTTCTGGGATTGTCGTTAGGGCTCAGGAAGCCGGCGTGCCGACGATTTTGTTCGACGTGGAGGGCGAATACGCCGCGATGTTCGAGCCAACGGATGACCAGCACATGACTGCCGCGCTGAGCTCCTATGATCTCAAGCCGCGCGGTGCGAAGAATGTCACTGTTTATACCCTGGTGGGACGCGAGACCCGTTGCCCTGACAAGGCACGCGTTAAGTACTTTGGTCTGACGTTCTCGGAACTCTCGCCGTATGCGATAACGGAAATCCTCGAACTAAATGAGGCCCAGTCGCAACGCTTTTGGACTGCCTATGAGCTGACGAAACGCGCGCTCCGCGAACTGAAAATCTACCCAACCAATGCGGATGAAATCGGTGAATCGTTGTTGCTGGACGAAATGGAACAGGGCTGGCCAAAGATGCGCCTTGGCCACGTCTACGACATGATCCGCATGGTGGCGGCGAAGGTTTCAAAAAATGCGGAGCCGGAACGTCTCTTCGAATTCAAGGAAACCGATCGCGCTAAGATTCAGCAGATCGTGGCAAATGCGGACGGCTTGACAAGCGCACCAAGCTGGTGGGGCCTACAAGGTCGCATTAATGGATTGATTCGGCTCAAGATTTTTGATCAAGGCGGCACATCGGCCCTGGATTATGACGCCATGCTCGTGAAACGCGACGTTTCAATCATCGACCTAAGCGACACCGAATCGCCACAGGTTCGCAATCTTGCCATCGCGCAGTTGTTGCGGCGAATTCAGGAAGCTCAGGATCGTCGGTACCAGATGGAGCAAGCGAATCCAGAGCTGATGCACCGTCCTACTCTAGTGATCATCGAGGAAGCGCACGAATTCCTGAGCGCTCAACGGATCAAAGATATGCCAATTCTTTTCGGTCAAGTGGCACGCATTGCGAAGAGAGGGCGCAAGCGTTGGCTGAGTCTCGTCTTTGTAACGCAGTTGCCTCAACACCTTCCGGACGAAGTGCTCAGCCTCATTAACAACTGGATCGTCCACAAAGTAACTGACAGCGGGGTGCTGTCTCGACTACGGAAGTCCATAGGCGCAATCGAGGCTAACTTGTGGGACCGAATCCCGACGCTCGGCGCGGGTCAAGCCGTGGTATCACTGCAGACTCAAAAGCGCGCGCTCATCACTCGCATCCTGCCAACGCCTTGCAAGTTACTAATGGCGGACTAGGATGGCGCTGGAGAACCCGTCGATAGGATTGGGTAACTTCGTCCAACAGTGGCCTGGCAGGCGCATTCTTCGGAACGGAGTCGTGCCCATCGTGCGAAACCCAGCCGCGGTCTTAGGCAGAACAGTCTGGTTCTCGTATGCGATGACGACGGCATGCGACGATAGACTATGTCGGCAATGCGGCTGCTGGATGGAGACTCTAGCGTCCAGTGGAATATCACCGTAGCTAGAAGGCCTCGCGGTATGTACGCGATCTGCGGTACAGGTAGCTGGAAAGAAAATAGGCTGACGGTGACGCTGCTCGCGAGCTCTCGCCAGTCCATAAGCCAGCAGGCGTTGCCACGGCCTTTTTCGCACCAGCAACGCCTCGACTTCAATCCCTTTGGAGCAAGAGTAGCTCTATTGAGCTTGGTACGTCAAAACGATTTCGTTCCACATCCGTTTTCGCAGGCTCTTTCCGGATAGCTTCATTGACGGCGGCGGAAGATATCGGCGCGACTGCAAAAGCGGTCGAATAGCTCGACCCAAAAACGCAAAGCCGTGGTGTTGTGCTATATGGTCAACTGCGATAGAGTTCTGGATGTCGCAACCTTTGATGGTCGAGTCGCCCACTACCATTACCAAACTCGCCCCGGACTTTGCCACGCGCCGCATTTCCGCAATTGCTTCATCGAGATCACTCACATAGCGACGCAAGCGGTTACGCAACGATTGCGAAGGTTTTTCATCCGAAGTCACCATCGCCTCGACGATATTATCCATAGCGTCATCTTCGTGACCGCCATCGCAACCCACGTTCGAACTCCGTAGATCGCGCAGGCCTGCAATGGTATGGCCGAGCCAAACGAGACTCAGCTTGTGCCCACGGAGGTAGTCGATTGCATTTAAGTAGGGCGGGCTCGTGATGATGTAGTCAAATTTCGCATCATCAAAAGGCAGTTTTCGGCAGTCTGCTTTCACGACTGAGGCGCGCGGTAAGTTCGCCTTTTCCTTAAAAGCCGCCGCCTCAATTACTGTCTCAACACAATGGTCAAAAATCTGGAGCGGATATACCGGCGGATGCTTTCGCTTCACATGCGGCCGGCTATGAGAGACGTCCTCGGCCTTGCTAACTCCTCGCTTTTTTGTGATGATCATTCGCGAGTACGCACACTTCAGATAGACGTCACTATCCAAACCTAGGTCGAACAAGGTCCTCGAAAGCGCAGTCAACTCTACACGGGCGCGGCGATCAAACCAGAAGTCGATGAAATCGCGTGTTTCGTCGTCCGCATAGTCTGGGTATGCGTTGTCCGGCTTGATCAGCCTCGCGCGCCTTTGCGCGCTGGCAAGCATTTGGGCCGCCCTTTTTCGCGTTCTTACGACGTCAATGTTGCCGGCATTTGCGCGAGCTATTGTAATTGCCAAGGGATCGGTATCAGAACCCACCGCATTGAAACCGCGACTCCGGGCAACGGCCACGGTGGTCCCGGAGCCGGTCATCGGATCTAGCACATACTGCTCCCGGCATGTCTCGGGCAAACACTCATAGACGATTCCTGGGGCCATTCGGGCGGGGAATGGATGAATCGTTTTCACTTTATTCTCTCCATGCCGGCACAAGGCCGACCCGCGCATTGCGAATCGGCCATGCCAATTTGTAAACCTAATCGTAGTGTAGCACGTTTCGCCGGCACGTGAAACCCGGCCCCGCGGTGTAAGCACACACACTGGGCACATCGTCCGCCCGCATCTACTCCGCGAATCAATGCCGCACAATCCATTTCACGCGACCTCGCCCATTTGCCAATAGCATAGGCACCAAACAGCGTCCATCGACTGAGCTTCGGGCTGACATTTCAACACCAAGTCGGATCGTGCCGTCACCTTGTCGCACTTGTGCCATATCCTCGGAAGATCCCTATAGGGACGAGATCACCGGAGACCGGCGACGCATTTCCCGACGCGCTGCGCTCAAGGAGAACCACAATGGAAGATTCGCAAATCATAGTAAACGGCTCGATCACGCATTTGCCCGCCATGGATCTAGATGATGCCGGGTGTGCCTCAATAATCAGTAATCTGCCAGCAGATGAACGAGGCGGATTTGTCGACTCAGCGATAAGAGTGGGGGTTCGACACGTTGCCGGGGCCCAAGACAACAAGGTCATCGCCTTGACTGAACAGTTATCCGCGGCGGCACGGCAGTCCGTTGAGAAAATTGATGCAGCAGCTCTAAGAACTGGGGTGGCTACTGAAGAAGTTAACAAGCGCCTGCGAGACATTTTTGACGAGTATCTCGCAACAGATGGAAAATTTGTTGAGTCAATCGACAAGCTCGTGAAAGGACTCGCCGGCAACCTTGATCCGAACAGTGAAACGGTTCTGAAGATACGGCTTGCAGTGGCCGAGGAGGTTAAGAAATCTGTCATTGAACCGATGGGCCAAGTATTCACGAAGCTAATTGGGCTCACGAACATAAACGATGAAGACTCTGCCGTTGGGACGCTCTTCCGCCTTGTAAATTGCCTAAAAGAAGATGTCGCCCGCGTGAGTGTCCAGATCGACAAGCAAAATCAGATAAACAAGGCGCTTGACGGTCAATCTAATATCGCAGGCGAGAAACTCGAAGACTTCTACGAAAGTGCTATTCAAAAAGTCTGCACACACCGGAATGAACGACTTGAGGATGCGCGAAGCGTTGACGGTCTATTGAAACGAAAGACCGGGGACTACGTTACGATCATTAACGAACGCACACGCCTGGTTGCCGAGGCAAAAAACAGAAAAAGCTTCTCGGTCTCGCAGCTAAGCGATGAGTTGGACTTGGCGATGGAAAATCGCGGAGCTTTGGCAGCGGTTGGCATTCTCACCAATCCACGATCCCCTGGTGGGCACATAACCTTGCACGGCGACAACAAGGTCATCGTGTGGCTCCCACAAGTGAACGACGAAATGGCGGACCCACGCTTCCTGGAGACGATGATGGTGGCCGCACATGATGTAGCACGCTTGCTTGCCATCGCCAAGTCTATCGGACAGAACATCAAGGTCATTGATGTTGCGCGTCTCAATGAACTACTCGACGATTTCAGAACGATCTTTACGCTGCTCACGTCGCTAAAACGTAACCACACGCAGGTCAAGACAGCAGTCTCGGTTGCTGAAAAAACCGCAGAAGGCATCCATTCTCAAGTAGCGTCGATAGAACAGGAACTTGTCGCCGTGGTCAAAGAGGCGGAACTTGAAATCGTTTCACGGGCCGCGTAAAGCGCCCAATGCATTTTCGGCCAAGCTGCCAGATTAGTGGAAGGGTGTACTTTTGTGACTTCCGTGTTTTATCGACGGATCTGCGACAATGAGTACAGCGCAAATAAATGTTGTGTGTGTTGAAAGACCAGTACTCCCTCCGACTTGCGTTTACGTCCCTTGTACGTCGCTAGCGCAGCTCCCCACTGAGGATTCACCGTTCCGAGCGTTGCCGACGCCTGATATGCGCCGGTTGGGGAGACGACACAGTAGATGCCAAAGAGCGACGGCGCTTGCGAGCTCCTGACGCCCCCAACGGCGGAACGCACGCCTGCGTCGAAGGGCCGGGCGGTGGCTTTTGCAGTAGCGGCGTTTGCGATGGTTCTGGTCGCCGTGCGTCCGTGGCGGATCCCAACGTGGATATGGCCAGCGTGCGCGAGTGTCGCACTGGCGGCGCTCGGCGCGGAACCCGTGCGGGCTGCGATGCTGGCCATCGCGGCACAATGGAACGTCCTGCTCTTTATCCTCGGCTTGATGGGTCTTGCCGCCGCAGCGGAAGAGAGCGGTGCCTTTGCTTGGATTACGGAGATTTTGCTCGAACGCGCGCGCGGATCGCGCCGGCGCCTGTTCGTGTTGCTCTTCGTCACCGGTGCGGTCCTGACGCTGCTGCTGTCAAACGACGCGACAGCCATCGTACTCACGCCAGTCGTCTACCGGGCGATCGCAAAGCGCGGCGGCGATGCGATGCCGTTTCTGTATGCCTGCACGTTTGTCGCCGATACGGCCTCGTTTGGATTGCCGTTTGCCAATCCGGCGAACGTGCTGATTTTGCCGCACGCACAGCTCGTGCCGTACGTCGTGCACTTGGGACCGCCGCAGATCGCCGCAATCGCTTTGAACCTGGGGATATTCCTGGTGCTCTTTCGATCGAGCTTGCACGGTCGATACGAGCTCGTCGTCGCGGGTCCACCGTCGCGGGCCGCGTTGCGCACGCTGGCCGTTATGACCGGCGTTGCGGCGGCGTACATCCTCGCGGTCGCGGTGCATTGGCCGCTCGGACCGGTTGCGGCGATCGGCGCTGTCGTCGCGCTGGCGGTGGCAATGGTACCGCTGCGAACCGCGATGCACCACATCAGTTGGAGCACGTTTGCGCTGCTGCTGGGGCTCTTCGCGCTCTTCGATGCAGTTGCACGCGCCGGTTTCGTGCGCTGGGCCTTGCGCGCGATCGAAAGCGTCGCCCACAGCGGGAACTTGGCGCTCGATGCGATCGTCGCGGCGGGCTCGGCTGTCGTCTCGAACCTGCTCAATAATTTGCCCGTCGCGGTCGCCGCATCGCACGTGATCGCCGGCGCGCCGACCGAGCACGTGGCGTACCCGGCAATCGTCGGCGTCGATCTTGGTCCCAATCTCACGACCGCCGGATCGATGGCAACCCTGTTGTGGCTGGCGATGCTGCGCAAGCGCGGGGTCAGCGTGAACGCATTCGAATATTTTAAACTGGGGATCGTGGTCGTTCCGGCAACAATTGCAGTGACGGTACTCTGGCTGTGGCTGGTACGTTAGGGAAGCGGTGAAACGATGATCGCAGCAGCGATGTGTTTCGATGGCGTCGACGACGAGGCGTTGGTGGATGCGGCGCACGAGTTGCTCGCGTGCGCCGGGTCGGTTGAGTCGTGGTGCGGCTACGGCGACGCGGCCGAGCGGCTGTTGGAGGACGTAGCGAAACGCCATCACGCTCCTCCCCATCCCCCGCATCACGCAACCGTGGACGCAGAGCAGGCTGCCGCGATTGCCGAGCGGGGCGTTGCGTTATTGCAGCGTGCGGGTTTTGAGGCGATTGCACGTACCTTCGGCGGTCACGATCCCGGGCACGCATTGGCGACAGCCAGCGGCCCACAATACGTGCTGGTGCTCGGCGCCGGACACCGCGAGGGGCGCGGGCCGAAGTCGGTCGGCCACGTCGCGCGCTTCGTCATCGATCACGCGCAAGGTCCCGTACTCTTAGTTCGAACAGCTCAGTCGTAGCTTTCGCGAACCGCGGTCGAGCAGCGTGCGGCGGTGGTCGACTACGTTGCCGTCGCTGCGTAAAATCATGGGTGAGCCTCCAAACTGATTCGAGCATATCGTCACATCGCGCGATGTCAAACGCGCGCTGTTTGTGTGAGTTGGTAGAGCATGGCTGAGATAGTTGCTCGCCGTAAATCTAACCGAAACGACGACTTTGCCGAGCGACGGGTCCCCGTGGAACAAACTTTGAGAAATAGACGCCGACGGACACGAAGCCCGTTCGCATTGTCGCTTTCGCCCAATAGAATCGCGCTTTTTGGCTATGCCAAGATGCCCGCGTTGCCATGAGCGTTGCCATCTGTCGGAAAATTCGCGCGCGGTCTATGCACGATCGCCTCTCGGGACTGGTGATCGTAGTTGGACCTGCTCGATGACGGCGGCCGGTCGGGGTGCTGTCGCGGTCGTTTACGAACACGGCCGCAGGGGACGGCTCTGCTACGCTCGATCGCGCGAACGCGTTCGTGGCCGGCGTCGAGCTCGGCGTAACGCGCCGCCCAATACGTCGGATTGCGGGCGGGTTCGCCG